>Ga0307492_10001287_pt1 | contig 10437 bp, 9 predicted proteins | sample SI3LmetaG_FD_202365 | JGI IMG/M metagenome (GOLD analysis project Ga0307492, IMG submission 202365) | Sea-ice brine microbial communities from Beaufort Sea near Barrow, Alaska, United States - SI3L | ecosystem: Environmental > Aquatic > Marine > Coastal | place: USA: Alaska | collected 2017-05-06
TATGGCTACCTTTCTTTATGCTTCTGTCATTTGTGGCCTTGCTAATTTATTTTATTGGTGGGCAATTTGACATCATTACTCAGTTATTGATTTATCTGCTGATTTTATTGTGTGGCTGTATGATTTGTCATGGTGAATTGAATTCTCTTAAACCCATACAGGGCAACACAACTTTGTTTTATTTGGTTTTATCTGGCGGTGGGGTGTTTGGTAGTTTCTTGGTGTCTTTTGTTGCTAAGAGTGTATTCGACGAGTTCTTAGAATTTCCATTGGCGATTTTTAGCGTACTAGTCTTAGCGACTGCTTCTTTGTTGTGGAATAAACAAGATTTTCTTGCTGACGCTAAACCCATTCTGGCTGGTGTTGTTAACCATCGCCATCTTTCAACTTTAGCCGCAGGTACTGCCGTTGTTGCGCTGGTCTGGCTATTAGCTTTCAGCAAACTAAATAACCAATACCAGCAGTACGACATTGCAAAAGCTCGAAATTTTTACGGAATACTAACAGTTAAAGATATAGCTGAGGGCAACGTTAACGAGAGAAGGTTAATTGATGGTACTACTTCACACGGTAGTCAATCTTTGCCTTTGTCTAAATCAGCTGTGCCGCTGAGTTATTATCGTCCTGGTACAGGTGTTCAGCTGGTTATAGAGGAGCTGTCTAGCGACAGTAAATTACAAGTTGGTATCATTGGTTTAGGAGTGGGGGCGTTAGCAGCTTACGGTCAATCTGGGGACCATTATACGTTTTATGAGCTCAACCCACTAGTTTCAGACTTTGCTAATGAATATTTTAGTTACTTGGAGAATTCTAATGCTGCAGTTGATGTCAAATTAGGTGATGCTCGGGTTACTTTGCAACATGAATTAGATTTAGGCCTAAATAATGGATTTGACTTGCTGATTATTGATGCCTTTTCTGGGGATTTAATTCCTACGCACTTAATGACCCATGAAGCGTTTTTATTGTATCAGCAACATACCAAGACCCAAGGTGTTATGGTTTTGCATATTTCTAATCGGCATTTATCACTTTTGCCTGTCATCATACAGCACAGCAATACCTTAGATATGCAGGTTATGTTGTTTGAAACCCCCGGTAACGGAAACGAACATGATGCCCAGTGGGTTGTGTTAACAAGTAATAGTCTAATAACCCAATCACCGAATTTAATGTATAGGCAATCCGCGATATCAAAGGAGCAATATAAAAAGGTATTGTGGACGGATGATTACTCAAGTTTGTTGCCTATTTTAAAGGCCCTAAATTAGAATTTTATTCTGGATCGAATAAAATTTTCCGAAAGCTAGTTTTTAAGGCGTGTTCGATTTGTTTTTTGCCACTAAAGTTAAATTTTGTACAAATTTTCTGATCCGACAGATTTTGTAATAGTGCCGCCACCAATAATGTTTGCTCTGGTGTTTCTAATTTTGAGAAACAACTAGGATTAATGATTAAGTATTTTTTTAGTAGACGTTTGCAAGTAAAGTAAGCCCGTTTACCAATGGCAAATTGTTCAAGAAGTTGTATGTTTTCAAATACACCTAGATTTCCAGTTGGCTCAAATACTAGTATTTGGATAAGTAAACTTTCAGACATGAATTGAAATTTTTTGTCTATCTGATAAAGGAACTCCTGATAAAACGCTTCATGAATAGTGTCAGATGTTTCCACTGCCTCACGTGTTAAAGGTTTAATACAAATAGCGCTGTGCTCACCACTTGATACTTCCGGCTTTGCGCTGAGTTTAGCTAGGGTAAATTCACTGTTGTACCAAAACTTGATGATGTCAGTATTGCAACCAAAAGATGTGGTTAAGAACTTAATATGTTGCTGATTTGCTTGCTGTTCTACGTATTGAATTAACTGTTTTCCAAATCCTTTGCGTTGCTGTTCAGGGTCTATAGCAATTCTGCTAATACGCCATTGTTGAGCTAAAAGGAAAGGGGGGCTGTTATAGGATGATGTTAGATTTTGCGCAACTAAATGACCTTTTACACGTCTGCTACAATCAGCAATAGTGTTTGCAAGTTCACTAAAACAGTCGCCTCCCTCTTTGACTATTTGGGCCACACCAAGCACAGCTTTACCTCGTGTCAATATAAAAAACTCAATTTCAGGTGCGTCCAAGAAACGTTGCAAATCATCTTGACTGGTTTGGTAGTGGGCGTTTATTAATAACCTAAACAAATCTGCAAGTAATTCTTTATCGTGAAGTAATTGCACTTTTGAGACGTGTCGGCATTTAATCTGCTGGTTTATGGACTCAATGTTTTCAATATCTGATTGCACCTCCTGAAAAAAGGTATCAAACCAGAATCGTTCTAAAGTGTCGTGTTTATACCAGCGGATTGGTTGTAGCATATTGAATCTTTTGAAATTTGGCTTTAACTGCGAAAGTTGCTTTATAAAGCGCATTTCAAAGCCACGACCGCTGCCTTCATATCCATGAACTGTTGAACTAAAAACAACTCTTGGAAACTTTTCCGCGAGTTTATTAAGTATATGTACCGGAATTGCAGAGGCTTCATCTACTAATAATAAATCGGGTAAACTTTCATCAGTTAACAATACATCTAGCGGTTTAAAGGTTAATGAACTTGACTGATATTCGACACCATTTTTAGTGATTAAAGCATTAGATAACATACGTTTGTTGTGAACAAATACCTGTTCGACATAATGAATTTGGGGAGCAGTCAAATATATGGTTCTACCCGACGTTTGCATTAATTTTGCGGCGGCGATACCTAAAGCTGAAGATTTACCTCGGCCTCTATCTGCGGTCAATATTAAAGGTCTATTAGTATGCCCTTCAGCTACTTTACAAATACTTTTTACAGCCGTATCTTGCTCGCAATAACGCTCTATTTCTAAATTATCATCTACAAAAACTACCTCACCAGAAAATTTATCAGCAGATAATATAGCGACGCCACTATTTTCTCTAAAGCAAGATATCAGGTGTTTAATAAATAAACTTTGGGGACTTTTTTGTTGATAGCCATAAGAAATACGATTGTTTTGTTCGGGATCTGCATAGTATGGCCATTCAGATAATTCTGGACACAGAATAACCATCAAACCATGAGCTTTGACTGTGCCACTTAATGCCATAGCTGCGTTGGCTCTAAATCCACTAAAACAGTTTAATACAAGCCATTCATATTCGTGACCTAATTTATTGCGGTAGTCTTTTACAGTTATATTTTCATATTCATATTCATATTCATATTCAGCTTCAGTGTCACCGACCCATAAAATGCTGTGTATATCGTTATCTTTTAATAAAGTAACAGCAGCGTTTCTGGTCCACTCTTCATGGCCTGTTATGACTAACAATTGCCTATGACATAAGTTTGACCGACGTTGCTCAAACCAATGGCATAGCTGCTTGGGTAAATTCACAAAGATTCTTATTTTAGATGTTTGAATATTGCTTGGTAGTGTAAGCAAACTTATTCAAGAATACGAATGTGGTTTTGCATAGCCAAAGTATTTACTTAGCTACAAATCAAGTGATAATCTCATTTGCTTGATATGAACTAATTGTTTACTGAAGCTATATCAATTCATTGTTTTTATTAAGAGGTATAGAGTTTGATGCTTAGATTCGTTTTACTTATAGGTATAAACCTATTAGTGGCCGGTGGTTCATCCGCTACTAGTCATCCTCATTATGTTGTTTTAGAAGAGAACAATTTATCAGATGAGTTGAAAGAAACTTCCGGTCTATACTGTCCACAAATAGGTTCAGCTTTCACGGTTAATGACTCTGGTAATAAACCTATTATTTTCAATATTGACTCTTCTGGGAAGATTATTGATAAAAAGCTGATTTCTGCTAAGAATACAGACTGGGAGGCAATAACGGGAGATAGCCAATATTTTTATATCGGTGATGTAGGTAACAATAAAGGTAAGCGAAAGTTTGTGCAGATCCATATAGTACCTAAAAAAGTAACGCCTAAAATAATACCTAAAAAATTAATACCTAAAAAAGACAGCGAAAGTACAACCAATGACACATCATTAAATTTATTTTATATCAATAATTCGATTAATAATAACGAGTATCTAAATCATGATTACGACGCTGAAACGTTAATCAATTTAGATGACAGCTTGTTTTTATTTTCCAAGAGCTGGAATAGCGGCACGTTATTTATCTACCAACTCAATAAAATAGAGGCAACACAGTATGTTGACCCTGTAAGTGAAATAATGGGATTACCAGGTGTCATTACAGGTGGGGATTTTGATAGAAAAAATAATCAATTTATTTTGGTTGGTTATACGTTAAATGGGATCGGAGGTTTTTCCCCCTTCATGGCTATTCTTAATAGAGATTTCAGCTTACATAAAACATTCGCACTTTCAGGTTATGGACAAGTTGAGGGGGTGTGCGCGGCTCCAAATGGTGAAGTATGGTTTACTCAAGAAGGTTCCTTTTTCTCAGATCATAAAATAGTAAAACTCAAATTAACGAAATAAATACTATTTTGCCGTTACAAATGACTATTCATCTATTGCGAAGCTTTATGTGCCTGTTACACTGCTCACGCAAAATACGGAGTATCCATCAAACCTGTATTTAGCAACCAAGGGGAGCCTTTTGGCTGAGATTTGAGAAACACTCATAACCCTTATACCTGATCCGGATAATGCCGGCGTAGGAATGGTCATAGATTGTCCCCCATTTACCTGCCGTACTACCGGATCTTTTCAACCTATAATGAAGAGATCCCTTAAATGAAGTTTAGCAAAAAGCCATTGGCTAGCTTAATCAGCCTATGTTTAATCAATTCTTATGTATCTGCGCAAAATACTGATGAACAACCCTCTACACCCAATGAATTAGAACGTATTATTGTTCGAGGTGCGTTATCTGCAACCCCTTTATCTGAAATGGCTACCAGCATTTCTGTTCTTGATGAGCAAGCAATACAACAGCGCCAAGCGCAACATCTCGAAGATATTTTAAATCGCGCTGCTAACGTGAATTTTGCCAGCGGCGCTAGCCGTGGACGCTTTGTACAAATTCGCGGTATTGGTGAACGTAGCCAGTTTACTGATCCAATCAACCCTTCTGTCGGGTATCTGGTTGATGGTATCAATTATTCTGGTTTGCTCGCTGGAGCGAGTACTTTTGATATCGAACAAGTCGAAATATTCAAAGGTCCAAATAGTGCGCGCTTTGGTGCTGATGGCCTTGCTGGTATGATCAATGTGTTAAGCAAAGATGCATCAGAGCAAACCAGTATTGACGCCCAGTTTGGCCTGGCAAATTACGGCAGTTGGCAAATGGGAGCTGCAGTAGGTGGAGGATTAAGCGACACCGTTGATTATCGTTTGTCTGTTCATCAAAACACCAGTGATGGATTTGTAGAAAATACTTGGCTAGGCAGAGATGATACCAACGGTATAGATGAGTTAACTGCGCGCGCTAAACTGAATTGGCAGGCGACCGACAACCTATCCGTTAAAACAGTCATTCACTTGATAGATGTAGATAATGGTTATGACGCTTTTTCACTCAACAGAGACAGAACCACATTATCTGATGAGCCTGGCTTTGATACGCAGGAAAGTGAAGCTATGGGCGTTAACATTGATTATCAAGGTTTATATTGGGCTAATGTGCAGCTTCAAAGCAGTTTTATGCAAGCCGATCTAGCTTATGGTTTCGATGAGGATTGGAGTTATGTGGGCATCGCTCCATATGATCCTGTTAACGACCCTGAAGGATATTTTGCCGAGTACTCGTCTACCGATCATTACTTCCGTCAGCGAGAAGACAGCACAATTGAAGCAAAACTAAGCAGCAAAAATGACCAAGAAAACACTTGGGTCGTCGGATTTTATTTCGCAGATAAAACAGAAGACTTAACCCGAGAATATACTTGGTTAGCCGCACCGTTTGAAAGCCAAGTAGATCGTGTAGACAGCGCATTGTTTGGTCAATATAAATATGTGTTGTCAGATGAACAGTGGATTACTACAAGTTTACGTTTAGCCTCGCAAACACTGGATTATAATGATTCAAATGCTATCAATGAAGATATTGACCATAGTGATTGGGGAGCTGAAATTAGTTATCATCAAAATGTCGGTGACAACAGTATGCTTTACCTCAGTCTATTGCGCAGTTATAAAATGGGTGGGGTCAATGGACAAGCTTTGGGCAAAATCGACGACGAAGACCTGGTTGAATTCAGACAAGATTTACTCGATAACGCGGTTTTTGATGCAGAGTCTTTAATAGGTGTAGAGTTTGGAATAAAAGGCGCCAGTCAAGATGGACATTTGGTATTGGATTTTACTACCTTCTATCAAAAACGTGACGACGTGCAATATAAAAACTCTATTGTAAAAGACCAGTCTTTCGTGGATTTTTACAACAATGCCACAGATGGAAAAAACTATGGGGTTGAAGTTAGCTTAAATTACATGTTGTCTGATAACGTGCATACCTTTGCTAATATTGGTTACCTTAAGACTGAAATTAGCGGTATTACTCTTAAAAATGGCAGTACTATTGATAACCGGGAGCAAGCCCATGCGCCTACTTACCATATCAATGCGGGTCTAGATTGGCGTGTTTCAGACAATCTTAATTGGTTAATCGAATTTGATGCCAAAGATGAATTCTTTTATTCATTTAGTCACGACCAACAGTCAGACAGTATCTTCGTTACTCATACTAGCCTCGATTACCGGATAGAAAATTGGCACGTTAGTTTATATGCTCGTAACTTGTTTGATAAACAATATGCAAATCGTGGTTTTTACTTTGGAAACGATCCTCGTGATGGTTATGTAGGTCATTTATATGAACAATTTGGTGAGCCTCGACGTGTAGGTATCAATTTTAAATATCAGTATTAATAACCATAAATCAAGCCGGAGCTGACCTGTCACTTCGGCTTTTATCATAAGAGATCAATATGAAAATAGTTGCCGAAATATCAATGTATCCTCTCAAAGAGCAATACCTTGAGCCCATACAAGAATTTATTGACCGTTTAAATACTTATTCAAGTATCAAAGTGTTGACCACTGCCACAAGCACAACGGTCAGTGGCGAGTATCTCCCCACTATGCAGCTGTTAGCAAAAGAAATGCAACGTAGCCATGCAAAAGTAGGGCAAGCAATATTTGTCTGTAAATTTTTAAACGGCGATAAAATGAGTACTGATATTTAATGGAAAGTTTTCTAGCGCAATTAGCTGCTACGTCGTTTTTGGAGGGGATTGCGGTTGTCTTAGCCGTGGCTTATGTGTGGCTGGCTGCTAGGCAAAACATCTGGTGCTGGCCATGTGCTCTGGTAAGCACAGGGATTTATACATGGCTTTTTTGGAACGTGTCTTTACCTTTTCATACAGGGCTCAATTTTTATTACTTAATTATGGCTGTTTATGGCTTGATAAAGTGGCGTGATAATCATGCAGATACTTTGTTTGTGCAGAGCTGGCCAATGTCAAGGCATGTGATTTGTATTGTAGGGCTGACAGTTGGCGCCCTAATATTAAGTCACTTTGCTAGTACTGTGTTGGATACAACCTATATTTATCTAGATGCATTTATAACGGTTTTTAGCGTTTTCACAACCTTACTTGTGGCGCATAAAGTGCGAGAGAATTGGTTGTACTGGATACTCATTAACCTTTTTGCGGCCTATCTTTATTTTGCGAACGATTTGGCTTTAACGGGAATATTATTTTTATGTTATACCGGTTTTTCTGTATATGGATTTATTCAATGGGGTATAGAACCGGTCACAGAAGAAGGCCAGACTGAAGCCCTATGAACGACTTAAAGGTTATGCTGGAAGGCGAGTTGAAATGTTTGGATTTTATACAGTCAGGCTTCCACCTTACAACTCTTAACGCGGGCACAATAAACAGCAGTTATCGCCTTGAAACATCCAACAACTGTTATTTTGTCAAAACGTTTGAGTCAGATAAAGTAGCTTTATTAGATAGAAGAGGGCTCTTCGATATTCAACTAGTATTAGCGGATAAGGGGCTTGCCGTCCAGCCAGTGTACCTGTCAAAGTCTGGTGGGTTTCAAATTGACCAATGGCTTGATATGCCAACACTAGAACAAGCTGATGTATCCAGCTTAAATATTACCAAGAGCTTAGCATCTGCATTATCAATTTTACATAAAACTAAGATAACTGCCCCAGATTTAGATTTACCCAGCCAATGGCAACATTATATGAGTTTGATTGATGAGCCTATTTCGGCTTCAAAGCAACAAATTATAAATAATTATGCGGCTATATGGCATCAAGCCTGCTCAACTAAAGCTGTATTTTGCCATAATGATTTGGCTTTATCCCATGTCACTTATGCCCAGCCTAGTAAAATTTTTGATTGGGAGTACTGTGCCACTTCTTGTCCATATTATGATTTGGCATCATGTATTGCGGTAAATGGTTTAAGCTCTACCGATGAAGCTAGCTTATATGCATTTTATGCTCAGTATACTGAGCAACGTATATCAGAAGTGATTGCCAAGGCAACCATTATGAAACCTCTAGTAGAATTAACCAATAAGCTTTGGTATGAAGCTGTTCGTCAAGCTACTTAAGCTACTCTTTAGACATATAGCTTATAAAACGTGCAGTTGTTCAACAGATATCAATAGTAAAAGCAAAATCACTTTACCTTTGGATTCCGGTCAGTATAATTCACTCCGTCAGCAGGGGTGTAGTTCCAATTGGTAGAACAGCGGTCTCCAAAACCGATGGTTGGGGGTTCGAATCCCTCCACCCCTGCCAAATTTCTCAATAGAGATATTTTTCAGATGTGGTTATTTTAAGCGGGACGCTTTATTTAAAAGACTCCCTTTTAATCGTTACTAATATAAATTAAATTCATGTTAATCTGTCGAAATGGAAAATATTTCTCATCTTGTATTAAGTGATTACCAACGCGCTATTTTGAATGAAATGGGCATAGCCTCATGGCAGTTAGCGAGTGAAGAAGCAACTCAAGTAAAAGTCGTTAACCAACCTCTTGAAAATGTTACTACTTCATCTGACGTGATTTCAAAAACAGATGCATTGGCCAAGTTAAAACAACTCAAACTACAAACACAAAAAATTGAATCAACTGATTCGATTTTAGTGACATTTTCAGCAATCGATACTCAGCTTCAAATATTTACCGATATACTTATGGCTTTAAGCTTAGAGGCAAAGCCACAAAAATATATTTCAACCGAGCAATTGAATCACTATTCAGGTTATCCGCTGAGTTGGACCCAAGGTGAAAAGGTTAGGATGAACAGTAAGCAACTTATTACACCAGCTTTAGTTGAGTTACATCACCCAGAAACCAAAAAGCAACTTTGGCAACAATTACAAAGCGCTTTATCTCTTCAAAATTCCATTAAATAATGGATCTGCTAACCTCGATGAACCCAGTGTTTTCCCCTTTAACCCCACAAAATAGTGACCCCTATTTTGAGCTGCATAAGCTAGGACAATTTTCACCTTGGTCCCGTAAGATATTTGAAGACTGTTTAACTAAGCCCTATTTTGCTTATTCACTCGATCAAGAGAGTCAGCCTTTAGGTTATTACATTGGCATGACGGTCCTAGATGAAGTGACATTGATGGATATAGTGGTAAGCGCCGCTCATCAAGGAAATGGATTAGGTAAATCCTTACTTCAACACTTTTTGGAACAATGTAACCAAAATAAGATTCAGCAAGTTTGGCTAGAGGTGCGTGAGTCAAACGCCGCTGCAATCAACCTTTATGACAACGCCGGTTTTATTTTGGTCGAACAACGAGTGAATTATTACCCTAGTGCAAAAGGTAAAGAAGATGCCTTGATAATGTGTTGTTACTTAGGATGAAAGTAGTGTAACGAGGGAGGAATAATTAGGAATATTATCAATATAATAGTATATGAGAGAGGGGGACAAGCCCCCAAAAAGCTTAACGGCGTGCAGCAGTTACATTTAAGTTTTCAGACGTGTCTTGACGATCAACTGCTAATTTTACAAACTTAGATGAGTTGTAGTTACAGCCAACACACATAGCAATAAATTGGTTCATACTCGGCGCACCGATATTTTTTTCCCAATTTTCGTAAGTTTTACGGGTTTTAACGTTAGCAAGCTTTGCCATCTTAACTGTGGTTAGCCCAGCATCGAGACGCATTTTTCTTAAGTCCGCACCATTAATATACATGTTTATTTCCTCTTATGATTATTGAAACAGCAGCAGAGAAATGAATTAGTTTATTATAAATCTCTGCTTTCATTCTCGAAGTTAATAATACAAATAAAAATGTGGATTTGACTCCACGGGGTGAAATAATTGCACTATTTTGGGTAAGTTTATGATTCTTATAATTAAAAGTAAAAAAAATATGTTTTTTTGAGCACCGTCCAATGAGGACGGCGAATTTTTGAGGC
>Ga0307492_10001288_pt1 | contig 10434 bp, 13 predicted proteins | sample SI3LmetaG_FD_202365 | JGI IMG/M metagenome (GOLD analysis project Ga0307492, IMG submission 202365) | Sea-ice brine microbial communities from Beaufort Sea near Barrow, Alaska, United States - SI3L | ecosystem: Environmental > Aquatic > Marine > Coastal | place: USA: Alaska | collected 2017-05-06
ATATTATTATTCCTACCTACATTAAATATATTTTTATTTTCATATTCCTTTTACAGACTTATCTCTATAAAAATTTTATTAACCTTCAACACTGCTTAAAGCATTTATTTTTCAACCAGATATAAAAAGATAAAGCATATCACTTTAAGCCCTAATTAATCTAAAATATTAAACTTTTATCATTTATAAGGCTAAATACTTTTTTTTCGGGATTGGCTTGTCAGGTTATTAATTAATTGCCCATAATGCAAAAGGGAAGCCTCCTTTTTGTTTAAATTAATTTGATTTTAATACCTTGGTTTTTATATAATATCTCAGATTGTTAAAGTTTACCCTAAAAAAGGCTACAAGCGTTTAATTAAAGGCCCTGACTCCAAACTGCTCACGCCCACTACCCTAATTAAACATAAGATCAAAATTCTCATAAACAAAACAAAAGGTAAAGCCCTTTCACCTTCATATAGAGAGCTAGAAAGCTGAAATCCAGAGAAACCTTCTCTAAATCTAACCCCAGGATTAAGGAAAGCCAACCCCCCCAACCTTAAACCCGCTAAGGGAGCCCACTCGTAACCCTCCCCACTATAAAATTTCTCATTAGCACAAACAGAAACCATAAATAGTAAAACTACCATAACCCCCCCTAAAAACACCAACGCTAATAAATAGAAAAATCAACTTAAATTTAGTACCCCTAGAAGCACCCTTCTAGAGAGGGCCACCCTAATTAAGGCCCCTGCTAATAATGCGGGATGTCTTAAACCTACAACCCTAGCAGAGCTTAAGATCAGCAACAATACAAAAATTTTTATAATAAATAACCCTATTAATCTAATATCTTTTTATTGTAAGTAAAATGTAATTTTTATACTAAAAGTTATATTACCTAGGGCAGCCCCATCTTCCCATTAACAATGAAATGCTTAAATTTAAGCTTTAGGTAATCTGCTAAGAGGGTGGCCCTATACAAAAATTAAAAATTTTCTATCAATTGATTACTTTAGCATATTAGGATTAAACAGTAATTGTTATTTTAGTGTTTGAAGCACTATAGTTTTTTTAACTTACAACCCTCACTTAATCTAAAGACGCTGCAATCCACCTGCAAAAGGTATTTGAATTTACCCCTTCAACTACGATAGGTATAAATCTGTGGTTGGCCCCACAAATTTCAGAGCATTGACCAAAATATACCCCAGGTCGCTGAGCAATAAATTTAACCTGGTTAAGCCGCCCAGGCACCGCGTCAGCTTTTACACCTAATGACGGGACAGTTCAAGAGTGCAACACGTCAGCAGATGAAATTAACATACGGATTTGTGTGTGAATAGGTAAAACTGTTCGATTATCCACATCCAGTAACCGGAACCCCCTCTGGTCTAAATCTCTAGTTGCTACCATATAAGCATCAAATTCAAGAGCAGCTTCTCTCCCGATAGCTCAAAAATCTCTATACTCATACCTTCAATACCACTGATGCCCTATAGTTTTTAAAGTTAAAGTACTATCCACCGACTCATCTAATATGTAGAGAAGAAGAAGAGAGGGTAAAGCAATCTGCAATAAAAGGGCGGCCGGGATAAGAGTTCAAACCCACTCTACTATTTGCATCTCTAAAAGGTTTTGGTTGATGTGTTTTCCCATAACCATTAAAATCATAATAACCCCTACAAACCTTAAAACAAAAACTAAGATAAGATTAATAAAGTCGTGCAGCTGTGTAAGCTCCTCTATTAGAGGGCTGTTAGCGTCTTGCAAGTTCAGATTTATTCAGGTGCCAATATAGTTCTAAGAGTGTAAACTGTAAGCTTGGGTACTAGATTAGAAATCTCTACCTTGAAACACCCTAAATAATTAACAGTATAACCACAACGAGCACCAGTCTTATAAGAGTAGTTGCTCGCAACCTGGATAACCTATAATAAGCCCTAGATCTTAGAGAGGTGGCTCAAGCCCAAGATAGGTGTTTCAACCACCTCTCATCCACTCTTAACCTTTGATTTTTTCTTTTGTTTAAGCCTTGTTTAGTAAGTCTTAACCTAAATATATAAGGTATAAATCACATTTGGTGTGTGAACTGAGCCCTTAAAGATTTAGGGGTGAGCCCTCTACCAATCCCCTTAAGTACCCCAATTCCACATCTTAAAATTAATACTAAGATAAATATTTTTATACCTCACCCCATGTAAATTAGGGGGGCCCTCCTCATTAAACCCCTTAACCACCAACCGCCGGAGATTGCAGGGATTATTAAAACCCTTATCCCAAACATCATAAACGAATCCCCGTCCGCCTCTCTTCTAAAGGCTTCTCGGCCCCTAAAAATAGAAAAAATACCTAAAGTAAGCCGGCAAGAATAGACAACGGTGAGCCCCGTAGCAAGCATGCCCACCCTAAAAACAAACAACCTGGGGCCCCCTATTATTATCCCCTCTAAAATTAAATCCTTAGAATAAAACCCAGATATAAAAGGCATACCGCACAAACTTAAATTTCTTACTAGGCATACAACCCCCAACCTTATTAAGCTATAAGCCCCCCCTCCTATTTTTCGCAAATCCTGATAGTCCTTAACCCTATGAATAATAGCACCCGCGGCTATAAATAATATTGCCTTGAAATAAGCATGAGAAATTAAATGGAAAAAGGCTATAAAGGGCTGCCCCAACCCTAAGCTAAAAAACATTACACCTAGCTGCCTTAGTGTTGAAAGGGCAATAACCTTTTTTATATCTAATTCAAAGATTGCTGCAGCCCCAGCTATAGTTATAGTTAACAACCCCAACCCTAACAGGACATAACCCCACCCCCTTAAAACAATTAAGTAGTTTATTCGCACTAAAAGGTATACGCCAGCAGTTACTAAAGTAGACGAGTGAACTAAAGCGGACACCGGGGTGGGCGCTGCTATAGCCGCAGGGAGTCAAGCTGAAAATGGGATCTGCGCCCTTTTTGTTATAGCAGCTAACACAACTAAACCTATTATACTTGACATATTAAAAGCCCTTCTTCTAGATAAAACCCCGTAGTTAAATATACCGTGCCTTGCCCACATTCTGATACATAGAAGAAGGGCAACATCCCCCACTCGATTTCTGAGCGCGGTTAATATTCTAGCGTTAAATCTTTTTTCTCTTATGTAGTAACACACTAATAAATAAGAAGTGACCCCTAACCCATCTCAACCCAGTAATAAGCTAATTAAATTTGGCCTTAAAATTATTAACCATATACTTAAAATAAAAGCGACCACTAGCGCCCCAAATCGGGGGTTATGTATATCTCCCCCTATATACCTCACCCTATAAAAAAACACACAACTTGAAATAAGCGACACTGTGGCTAGAAAAATCACACTAATATAATCAAAAACAAATAAAATAATAATTTTTTGACTAAACCCTGAAAAAGCCTCCCACTCCAGAGCTAATTCCCCACCTCTAACAAGTAATACGCCGACTCTTCTCCCAATAAAAGCAACAAAAAATAACCCCCTCCCTACACTAGCAAAAAGGGCTGTATTGAATTTTTTTATTTAATTAGGCTGAAGAGCATTTTAATTTTACAAAAATTAAATATTTGTTTATATTACTAATTAATAACATTAAACACCCCAGCATTAAAACACAGGGTGAGATGTGGAAACTTAGAATTATTATCTCCCGTAAATCCACGGACTTGCTCAACCCAAGCCCCCCTAAAACCCCCCCCTGCTGAGAAGATGCATAAATGTTAAGGCTGTAGCCTGCAGAAAAGAAACACAAAGCAGTAACAGGCCCTCCGACCATATTAGAAAGGGTTATAAGACTTTGGATTATAATAATTTCCCTGAAAAGATTCAAGGTAAAAGGCCCAGCAAAATTTAAAACCGCAAGTAAGAATCAAGCAGCTGCGAAAAAAGGCATAAGGCTAAGCCCCCCCTTGTTGACCACCAACCTTCGAGAGTGCCTCCGCTCGTACATTATATTAGCCCCGCTAAATATACCTGAGGAGGTAAACCCGTGAGCTATTATTATCCACACCCCCCCAATATAACCTAAACACCTTACCCCTAAAAAAACTGAAATCACTATTCTCATATGCACCACAGAAGAATAAGCAATGGCAACCTTAAGATCTGTAATACGTAAAATTAAAATAGCTAAGCCCCCACCACCTACTAAGGCAACCCTTCTTAAGCCCTCTCTAATAAATAAGATGTTTACTATTAAACCCCTTATAATTATTAACCCATACCCCCCTAATTTTAAAAGCACCCCCGCAAGAACTATAGACCCTGATACTGGAGCTTCTACGTGGGCCTTAGGTAATCATAAATGAGTTAAATAAAGTGGAAATTTTACTATAAAAGCAAACACTAACATTAAACTAACTACGGAGTGGAGATTATACCCCCTTAGACCCACCAACGGAATATCAGTACTCCCCGAATCTCCGGACAGGGTTAATAATATTATTAATAAAGGAAGTGAAGCCGTTACAGTGTAGAATAATATATACATAGATGCGGCTATTCGCTCGGGCTGGTACCCCCACCCCAAAATTAGAACAAACACCGGCAACAGAGAGCACTCAAAACAATAATAATAAAATAATAGACTTTTTACAGTAAACCTTAAAACCAGAAAAAAGCTAAGGGTTTTTAAAACATTAAGGAATACTGTTACCTGCTTCACAGTACTGTCTGAAATAAGTATTAAAGGGGGCAATCACAAACTTAGGCCAATGAGAAGATGTTGGCTAAACCTAAGAGTATCTACCCCTTCTACCCCCAACCTCAACCCCACCCTTCTTAAAACGACAAGGCTCCTAACTATACTTAAAATAAAGGCCTCCTTTTTATTTATCCTTAACCCAATTAATATTAAAACTTTTATTATTTAAATAATAACGGCCTCATCCCTGCGCCCCCGGGTCAACCTAACAATTAATCCTATACCTAAGCTGGCCTCGCACACCATTAAAGTTGCGAAAAAAAACAATAATAGAGGCCTTACCCTAAACAAACTTAAACCCGCTGCACAAAAAAAGAGGGCCACTCTGAAAAATTCTAAAATTATTATTAATATGATTACGTGAAATCAGACTTTTATTAATGCCATAGTATAAAACAAGATTTGCAGCCTTAACGCCACCCATATAAAACTTACCCTATTAACCCCCCTTAATATTAAATACGTCGACAGTCTAAAAAAAATTAATATAAAATTGTCAAGGCTTGGCCTATCTAAGTGATGAAAACACTTTATGTTAAATTACACTAAAACAACACCAACTAGCCTACAACTATTAAAATTAAACAGGGGCTTATTTTATACTCAAACCCCAAGAGAATAACCAAAGAACCCTAAAGACCTTGGAAGTAAAGACACTCAAGCAAGTCTTATAAGCATATCATACCGATACCGCGGTAAAGTAGTTCGCACTCAAACTCAAAAAAACACTAAAAGTGAAGAAAGGGTAATAAATATGAGAGAGTTGCACCTACTAACAATGAATACGTACACAAACAAACAAGACATGAAATAGATTCTAGCATACTCAGCCATAAAAATTAAGGCAAATCCCACCCTTCCATACTCAATATTAAACCCTGAAACCAGCTCTGACTCCCCCTCCGCAAAATCAAATGGGGTTCGGTTAGTTTCAGCTAAACAAGTGATAAGCCATAAAGCAGCCACAGGTCCCGCAAAAATTAATTTAACTCAGTACGTGTTTAACCTAATTAAGCCTTGCAGTCTTATAGTACTACACCTAACTAGAAAAATCAAAATAATTAAGGCAAATCTGACTTCGTAGGAAACTGTTTGAGCAACCCCCCGTAAGGCCCCAATAGTCGCATAATTTCTATTTGAGGCCCACCCTGACGCTATTAAAGGGTAAATGTTTAACCTTAAAACTGCATAGATTAAAACCATCCTGAGTGATGTGGATCTTAAAGCACCTCAAAAAGGAGTAATTCATCACACTAATAAAGACAAACTAATAGCTAATGAAGGCCCAAGTAAAAAAAAACTACTATTGCCAACAAAGGGGGTAACTATCTCTTTAGAAAACAACTTGATGGCGTCGTTGAACGGCTGCACAAACCCGACCAACCCAACTTTATTAGGCCCTTTACGAAGTTGTGAATACCCTAGAATCTTTCGCTCTAAAAGAGTAATAAAGGCCACATTGACTAAAACAGGAATTAATAATAAAACAATCCTTAAACTTATAATAATAACCCCGCTAGAGGTAAGAAAAGAAAGCTCTTTATTATTAACGCTTAAAGCTAACGCATTGAATCTGCCACCTTAAAAATTAAAACAAGGGCAACCTATCAAAGAGTTATGAGCTCTTTAGCTTATATTAGCTTATATTTTATATTCTAGGTGGAGCCACCTCTTTAACGCCACAAGTTAATATTTTAAAAACTTCTAGAATGTTATTACTTAAGGATTACATCCCATAGTTTTATTAATCTTACTTGGATAAAGTAATAGGAAAAATACACCACAGATAAGGCTTGACCAACAAAAATATAGGGGTCTTCTACAGGACGCGCCCCAATTCAAGTTAATAGTACTACAACATTAATATGAACTCAAAATAAAAATTTCCTCACTGGATAAAAGGTTAAACCTCGAAACTTAGGCTTGGGTAGAAATGGGCAAATTATTAAAATTGCGATAGACAAGACTAAAGCTACAACCCCCCCTAATTTATTAGGAATAGACCGTAAAATAGCATAGGCTATCAAAAAGTACCACTCAGGCTGGATGTGCACCGGCGTAACTAGAGGATTAGCCGGGATAAAATTTTCAGGGTCTCCTAAAAGCCATGGAAAAATTAAACTAATATAAGCTAAGCCTAAAAGTATGACAAAGAAACCAAACAAATCTTTTGTTCTAAAATATGGGTGAAACCTTAATTTATCAAAATTCCTATTAACCCCTAAAGGGTTCCCCCTACCGGTTTGATGCAAAAATAATAAGTGTACTATTCTTAAAGCCGCTACAACAAAAGGAATTAAAAAATGGAGGGAGAAAAATCGAGTTAGGGTGGGGTTCCCTACGGCAAACCCCCCCCACATTCACTTTACTAATTCTTCCCCAATATAAGGAATTGCTGAAAATAAATTAGTAATAACAGTTGCCCCCCAAAAAGACATTTGACCCCAAGGTAGAACATACCCAAGAAAGGCCGCTGCTATTACGGCAAATAAAATAAGTGTGCCCACAATCCAAGTAGGCCCAAAATAATAAGACCCGTAATAAAGACCCCGCCCAATATGTAAGTACAAACAAATGAAAAAAAACCTGGCCCCATTTGCATGAAATATGCGTAAAACTCAACCATAATTTACATCTCGGCAAATATGCCTCACCCTTTCAAAAGCTAAAGTGACATCAGCACAAAAATGCATGGCTAAAAATAACCCAGTTAAAATCTGAACAATAAGACAAAGTCCTAATAAAGACCCAAAGTTCCACATAGCTGAAATATTAGTAGGGGTGGGTAACTCAACGAGAGATCCAGACACAATACGTAAGACTGGGTGTGTTTTAAGGAAAGAAACCATTTAATAAAAGGGAAACCCATGGGTAAATTTACAGTTTACAGCTTTAATCAGCCATTTTATTAATTTGCCCAATTAAGCCTACCTTGGTTTATTTCATAAATTAAAGCTAAAATAAGAAGGATTAAAAACACCCACATTAAACCCCAACTGGAAAAACCCCCTATCCTCAACCTTTTTACTAACGGAAAAATCAGAACTAACTCCACATCAAACACTAGAAACACTAGAGCAACTAAAAAGAATCGGAGTGAGAAGGGTATTCGAGGTGAACTTTTAGGGTTAAACCCGCACTCAAAAGGCCTAGACTTTTCTCGGTCTAAAGACAGCTTCTTAGCCACGCCTAAGCCCACTCCCCTCAACACTACGCCTAGCACCACTACAACTAACAAGTATAAAGACATAGAAATAATTTTAAAGTTTCAACCTAGTTGAACTATTAAACCTAGAAGGTTAACATGTTAATATTAACTTTATCTATCAACCAGGCAAGAGTAAAACTTACATTATATACTCTATCAAAGTATCCCTTTTTCAGGCACCTTGCCTAAATAAGCATAGCATGATAAAATTAACGAACTGTTTACCTTCAAGCTAAAGTTAATTTCTTCAAGGTTTAACCCAATAATAAGTTCTCAGCCTTATTTTAGCTATATGTTGAATAATTTTTCTTACGTTACTAAACAGCTTAATATTTTACTATTAAGGCCCCCTAAACATAAATTAGTTTGCACCTCTCCGCGGGTTAAATTTGAGATTTGGGGGTTTCAAATTTTAATTGAATCTTTAAACCTCAAAAATTTACGTGCTTAACACCCACCCCCATTAAACTTTTTATTAGTTTAACTAAAAAATTTATGCAGGGGCTCTTCTTAACACCCCCAACAAAGGCAAAGAAATTAAAAATACTTTACAGCAGCTAAACTCAATAGTTGAGTAACACTTAAAATTTTCACCTAAAAACCCACCTGAGTGAGACTAGTATAAAATTTTCAGGGGGTGCACCCTATTTTATAACCGAAGGGGCCTTCTAACAGGCCTGACACACTTTTTAAGGTAATGTTAACCTTGAGGGCTGCGCATAAAATTGACCACGGCGGGCTCAGCCAGACTAAGCGGCCCTTAAAAAATTGAACGAGGGGTTTACCAGCACGGGGTAATATAAAACCCTACCCCCGTGACATTTAGGCATGCTGTAGAAGTAGCTCACTCAGAAATTAAGAGGCTTATTTAAATTTCAACAAATAGTGTTATAAGCTTAGAAGGCTTAAGTATTAAACACTTTCAACTTTTTAATTGGGCGAGGCGAACTAACCCCTTATTTTAACACAGGTAGTTTGTAGAAGCCCCCGTTAATGGAAACACTAAAAGTTTTAAGTGGAAATGTCTTCCTATTTACCAAGGTAAGCGCCCCCCCCCACTTATTTTTTTGAGGTCCTCAGTATTTAAGCCACACTGCTTGATAAACTCTCTGAGACGCTATAAACTAAGACCTCACACACTTACTTAGCACACGGCTAATTTATAAAGCTTCCACTGCAAATGTAACGGTAAAAATTTTTCGAGATCTTCGCCCCCATATATATGTATGCATGCTAACCCCGCGAATTTAATTTTATTTTTTAAAAAGCTGAAAGCGTGTGGCTACCCCAAGTTTAAATTTATAGTTGAATATTTCACGATTTATTTAACCATCAAAAATTATAACTTATAATTCCACCCCACACACGGATAGAATGCAGGGCTTCAACTATAAACATAAAACTAGAAATATTTACAGTAAAAATTTACCCCCTTCTATAAGGACATTCACACCGTGAATTTTGGGTTGAGCTAAAAGGCCACAGCCCTCTTGTTTTTAACCCCTTAAGTTAAAATTTCACGTGTTATTTCACAAATCAAAATAATAACCAAGCGTATTCCACCCCTCACTTAGATTACGCGGAGCCCCCGTTATAAAGCTCACCCCTTACAACAAAGGGGGCACTGTAAATTTTTTTGGTTTAGTCAAAAAGCTACAATCTTAGTGGTTTAACCTTTCAAGTCTTAGTCTCACGTTTTATTATTCAACAAAATTCAAAGGTGGTGACACCTGACCCCCCTCGAAATTCTCCACCTACGAAAACCAAACCTTTTATATTCCCCCTCTTAATTAAATAACTATTCATGTTTTAAATCTAACCTTCTTTAACCCAGCTAAATAAAACCCAAACTAAAATTTTATAGGAAATAACCCCCATGAAAGCTGAGCACGCCGCCGCTAAATCAAAAAATAGGAGTTTTCGGCACGCCCAGGAAGCTCAACCTTAACCCCGCAGGTTAATGTTGCAGGCTTTCTTCTCGATTTTTTCCTTGTGGTGTGAAAGCACAGATTAAACCACCACAGCCCCTCATTAAACTCAACCCCCCCCACCCCTGAAGATTAGACCTTTTTAAATTTTTACATTCTCAATTAAATAGCCGTTTATATAAAAAATCTAACCTTCTTAAGCCCACCTGAATAAAATTTAAAACTTAAGCTTTACCATAAACCCTCAATCGAAAGCCCTGTACGCCACAGCTAAAAAATCGAAGCTCTCGGCGCACTTAGGCAATCTTAACTCAGCTTCCGCAGGTTAATAAGGGGGGGTTGAGTTCCCCATTTACCCCCGGGGGTTGTGCGCCCAGGTCAAACTAACATAACCCCTCATTGTACTTTGCCCCCCTACACGCTGTTAGTAGAAAGCCTTGATAAAGGGGGCTTAATGGTTAACTTATTAATAAATAATGTACTTGAACCCAGGTAAATATTTTTAAGCTCTCCCTAGAGGCTACAGGCTTGGAAGGCCTACACTATAGTAATTTTTAACTAAAATTGATTAAAGGGTTTAATTTAC
>Ga0307492_10001289_pt1 | contig 10434 bp, 8 predicted proteins | sample SI3LmetaG_FD_202365 | JGI IMG/M metagenome (GOLD analysis project Ga0307492, IMG submission 202365) | Sea-ice brine microbial communities from Beaufort Sea near Barrow, Alaska, United States - SI3L | ecosystem: Environmental > Aquatic > Marine > Coastal | place: USA: Alaska | collected 2017-05-06
CTGAGGCAGTTCTCGATGCGAGGTTTGGACAAGGTTGCAGGCGAATGGACGCTAGCGACATTGGCGTGGAATATGAAGCGTATGAATGTACTGAGAATGGCACGCTAAGCGGTGCTTTACCGCATTAATGCCCATTACAGGCATGAGTGAAGGCATGATGGTATTTTATTAGGCTGCCCCAGCGTAATCACCGATTCGAAGAGGCGCGCTGACCGTCCTGTCGCAGATGGATCCTTTTGAATTCAGCCTGCCTGGGTCTAAGCCCGACAGACTGCTAGTTCCACACTAACCTACGAAGAGCCATGACAATAGAGATAGAAAGAGCCGATCATGTTTGGAGGGCTATTCAAAATCGAGCTGTAGCTAGAAATTTAATGGATCTTAATTCGTCGGGTGACTTGGTCGAGGCTTTTGGGCTTTTGGGCTTTTGGGCTTTTGGGCTTTTGACAAAAGTGACGTCAAAGTAGCAGTCTTGTGGGAGGTCTTAAGGGTTTTTGTCGATCATCAGATGATGTTGCGAAGTACCGCCTGCATCAGGATTAGTCAGAGCCTGGATTTCAGAAAGCTTAACAATATCGGTTGTTCTACCTGTAAATCTTTACGTTTTTCAAATTCGGTTGTGGTATCTCCGGCCTGCTGGGCAAGCACAAGTTGATGGCATGTTCTGAAAAGGCGCGTAGCCGGGATCTCGACTCTGGGGGAATCCTCCGCAAAGACGTGGCACAAACCAGGTTCCTTTAGTAATAACCAGGCGGGAAAGTCTTCCAGCGGTAAAGGCTCTTCCAGATCGAGTTGATCCTCAAGCTGGCAATACTGCTGCCACAAGTTCGTAATATCAGAGTCTACCCACTTGCCGCTATTGAGCCATTCAGGGACTTTCTCAGAGGCCTGCCAACAAAGATGGTGCCAGGCCAACAACGCTTCACTACGCACCTTTCGACGGTAACCGCACTCCGCTAAACGTAGGCAGAGGATCTCGTGCGTCCACCATTGTGATTCATTTAGAATAGCTTGGCTGACCGCTGGCCAATCCTGGGCTTGCGCTAGAGTGTAACTGTTGTGTAAGTTTGGCGCGGTGGGTGAAAAAGAAGTTCTCTCAAGCGCAAGGGACAGGCGCCGCCAAAGTGGCACAAGATAGTCCCGGCACTGCGCGCCCAATAATCGCTTGGCATGGGGGCTTAACTGTTGCAGGGCCTGCAGTTCAGCCAGTGGATCAGTGACAGGTTGAGCGGACTGTTGTAAAGCGTCAAATAGCTGGTCAAAAACTGCTAATTCAGCATGATTAGGTGCCTGCTGATACAGCAGATCTAGGCATGGTTGGACATCGGCCAGTGAGCGGCGCAGTAATGCATCGACAACATCGTTGACCATTACCACGACAGGGTTGTTAAAGAACATATCCAATTGCGGCGTATTCTGCTTGGAAACAAAATGTAGACTCAAACGTTTGTGACTAATCGGATCGGCGCTCAGCTTTAATTTTGTATCCTGTCTCTGTCCTTGCCAGCCAGTGAATTCTTGGGTTTTTGCCAGGAGGCCTATGCTTTCAGCGCAGGCAATGGCAGCTTCCAATTGAGCGCCAATACGTTTTGGGCTACCTAGTAGCGCATCGTCCAAAAATTCAAGCGTACCCAATCGCCAACGTTCGTAATCCGTGTAGGTTAAACGTCCGCTGCTCATCAGTAGTTCTAGCAAGCTAAAAGTGCCTTGTTCTATGAGCTGGTTATTTACTTGGGATAGCATGCCGGCATCAATACTCTTTTTCATAACTTTGGGTCTGCTCGGTTCTATTCTGTATAGGGATCCAGTAAGTTCTCCAGATCTTCCTGGCTCAGCTCTGAGGGCGAGCCACTTTTACGGCCGTAAATGTTGTCGACTAAATTTTGTTTAGTGTTTTGCAAGACCAGAATTTTTTCTTCAACCGTTCCTTCTGTTACCAACTTGTACACAAATACTGGCTTGTCCTGACCGATACGGTGGGCGCGATCGGTCGCTTGATTCTCTGCTGCAGGATTCCACCAAGGGTCGTAATGAATCACAGTGTCTGCTGCCGTCAGGTTAAGTCCCGTACCGCCCGCCTTCAAGCTGATTAAGAACAGCGGCACCTTTTCACTTTGAAATTCTTCTACCAGTGCTGCTCGATCTTTTGACAGGCCAGTCAGCTTGACATAGGCGATCCCCAGATCTGCCACCGATTTTTCAATCAGCGACAACATGGAAGTAAATTGTGAGAATAATAATATTCGCCGCCCCTCCTCAACAAGCTCTGGTAACATTGCCATTAGCGCTTCAAATTTGGCTGATTGTGTTACACCCTGGGTAAGCTTTGGATCTAGCAATCGAGGGTCACAACAGACCTGACGTAGTTTTAATAGCGCATCTAGCACGCTAATCTGGCTTCGCGCAAAACCTTGTTGCTCAATGATCTTGCTCACTTGCTTATGCATAGTCAGGCGGATACTGTCATATAGGTCCCGCTGCTCGTCCCCCATGGATATCTTTTGCAGGATCACGGTTTTAGCGGGCAACTCCTTAGCTACTGTTTCCTTGCGACGTCGCAGGATAAACGGGGCTAGCCTTTTTGCCAGGCCAGCTGCGCGCTCCTCGTTGCCCTCTATTTCTATTGGATTGCGATAAAAACGCTGGAAGCTGCTTTCGCTTCCTAATAACCCAGGTTGCAAAAAATCAAACAACGACCAGAGTTCACCCAGATGATTTTCGACTGGGGTTCCGGTCAAGCACAGGCGGTGTTCTGTTTTTATCAACCGCACGATTTGAGAGGCCCGGGCACGTGGGTTCTTGATTGTCTGGGCTTCATCCAGTATCACCAGGTAGTAGTCCCGGGCTAACAAGTGCTGTTGATCGAAATTCAACAGAGGATAAGTCGTCAGTATCACATCAACATGGTCCAATTGCGTGAATAAGAGCTTTCGCTGCGGGCCATGCAATGTGAGTAATTTTAAGCCTGGGGCAAATCGCCGGGCTTCATTACGCCAGTTACCGATGACACTGGTAGGCGCAATGATTAAAACAGGATTCGACAATCGTCCAGCTGCTTTTTCCATCATCAAGTGAGCCAGGGTTTGCACCGTTTTCCCCAGACCCATATCATCTGCCAGAATTCCGCCAAAGTGAAAGTTACGTAAGAATTGCAGCCAGCCTAATCCTTCCTGTTGGTAGTGCCGCAATTCGCCATGGAAACCCACGGGAGGCGGCAATGCTTTAATTCCATCAAATTCACGCAGAGTTTGCGCCAATTGCTTCAGTAATTCTTTGCCTCCCCACGCAAGAGCCTGCTCATTCTCTGCATCCGTTAATAGAGCTATTCGGTTTAGATGGCTGCGTGGCAACAAGAGGCGACCTTCATCATCAAGACATTCCCTATCACTTAGCTCAACCAGAGTGTCTACAATTTTCTGTATGCGCAGCATCAGAATCGACAAATATCGGCCATCCTCCAAGAGTAACAATAACTCCTGTCCAATCTGTTGCTCTGCAGTTTTTGTGCTGGCTGTTTTAAGGTCCAGCCCCGGCTCGCGAAAGTTACGTTGAAGATGCTCGACTAACATGGGCAAGATATTGATTGGCTGCCCTTCAACCAGTATTCCCAGCTCAAGCGTAAACCAATCCAATGTTTGATCAGCTGGCAAGAGGTGGGCTTGTGAGCCAAGGTTACCGTACCAGTCATTCACCGGTACCACCTGATAGGGAAATTTTTGTTGGATGTCCACTTCCCAACTGGGTTGATCCAGGCGCCTTAATCCTTGCGTCATAAAAGTGAGCCAGTCGCGTTTGCCAGGCAGCGTCAAAATTCTGGTTGCAGGGTAATAAGTAAAACCTGAAAGCTGCTGATGAAATGTTTTCTCGAGATTGAAGTCTCGAAGTACCTCATGCAGTTTGCCATCTCGTACGAAGCGTACCGCGTTCTGCTTCTCGTCCAGATAAAAGTAATTGACGGCATAGTCATTGTATACAAAATAGAGTTTTGCTTGAGCTCTACCAGCCTCCTCCGTGAGTACTAAGCGGGCTTTGAATTCGTCCAGTCTTGCGTGGACTATAGTTAACTCCCTTGCCGCGGGTAGATAATTTTCATGTCCGAACTCCCGGTTAAACTCGCGGACCTCTTCCGGGACTAACATTGGCCTGTGGGCCATGTGTTGTAACAAGGCTGGTTCACAATTCAAGGTGAGCTCAGATGCCATTGCTGTTGTTGGGCTGATCGAATAAATCGGCGATAACAAGCCACAGACGATATCGTTTGCGGGTAAGCTGAAGCACAGTTGTTGTTGTCCGCCAGCATGTAAGCGCCAATGAATTTCGGCCGCAACTGAATGACACGATTGCAAAAAAAGTCCTGGCAACTGATGCCAATAGGCGCGCTCTGTTGCAAGGCATGCCTGCAATAGTCTCGCACCCTGATGGCCTTGTAGAGGGTAAGGTCCTTCAGCGGCTAGAGACAGCAGGTTTGGCAGTATTTTTTTATCTGTGGGCTGCACATAACGGGGATAGTATCCACTACGTGCAGCTTGGGGTGCATATGGTGTGTTTGGCCCATTTGTTTGGCTCACCCACAGGCTAATCGAGATCTGCACACACTGCTCGATACAGACATCTTCTATGCTTCTGGTTTCCAGACAATACAACAATCTCTGCTGCAAGTTTGGGGTGGTAGAGCCTTCAGCAGCGATTGCTTTGGCTCTAAACAAAGAGCCCTCAGCGATTCCTAGTAAAGAGCCCTCAGCGGTTTCTAGCAAAGAGCCCTCAACACAAATTAGCACTGCGGCCACGTGGGCGCATTTTTCGCCCAACTCACAACTGCACTCCCCGTCTATGGTTTCCTCGTCAAGTTGAATATAAACGCGCTTCACCGAACCATCTGCCACAACGCCAGTAATCACCGCGCCTGAGTTAAGTTTCCGGGTCTCGCTAACCTGTCCTGCCTGCGCCAAATGATTACCGCGTGTGAAAACAGTCTCGCCAAGGAGATTGCGAATTCGACTTAAGTTCATAAACCTGAGCATCTATACCGTGAATGGATGTATTTATTTATTTGACTCTCTAGACATAACTGAGATTTTTGGACTGTTGGATGCGAGGGCGTCGATTCTATCGTAAATGATCAAGAATGCCATTGATGTGACAAACGCGGGCTTGCATCCCAAGGTAGGTGCGAATATACCATCGAGGTATGGGTTCATCGTTTCGACAATTCTCGAGGCAGCGTTAGTAATGGAATTTTTATCGGCAGGTTTTCCCGGTCTCCAGATTCAGATTCAGCGTCAGATTGACTGGTGAGTGTTGAAAATGTTTTAGGGCAGGCCCAATGCCCACAAATGAGATCGCGGTAATTAATGGACCTTGGCGCGCACTGGCAGCGGTCTAATGCTTGAATATTTGCTATGCGTTCTTGAAGTGAAGTTGCTTTTTTCTGTGGTCAATTATTGATCTCTCAGCTTACTTTCCATTATGACGACTGAGCCGAGGATAGTCAGTAGTGCTATGGCAGGCACGGCAGCCCTTACGGGGTCACCTTCCAGAAGATGAGATGCTATCGCTCTAACCAATGCAATTGAGAAGCCAGAGTAACCCCACTGACGAAGCGAGTTGAATTTCGGCTGCAAGATAGCAGCGACACCTATGAAGTAGGCAACACCCAAAATTTTGAATAGAAAAATGGGGTAACCTAAATGCTCAAAAGCCTCAACTAGTGGAGTTTGACCAGTTAGTTTGGCCATGCGCTGCCTAATATTGCTAATGAAAATAAAGCGGTAAATGTGTAGAAAGCGATTTTAAATTTATTCCTCATTATTGGTCTTGTGTAAGTAGGATGTCACTATATGTAAAAAATATTCGCAATTGAACTCGATGATCTGCAAAACTTTATTGCATAATTGCAATTCTATAGAGTTTGGAGGTGCGGATGAATTGGGATGACCTGAAGTACTTAATCGCCGTGTCTGAAAAGGGGTCTCTCAAAGCGGCAGCTGCGCATTTGGGTGTAAACCACACCACTGCGTGGCGGAAGATGCAGAATCTCGAGAAGCAGCTTCGTAGTCAGCTATTTGTTGTTGATCGCAGAGGTTACCTGCTTACCGATATGGGTAGTCTCATCTTAGATAGCGCCCGGAAGATAGGAATTATAAACCACATTTTTCGAAGAACGGTCATGTATGGTGGTTACTGATGATCATTCAAATTTAAGACACTTTGGCGTGGTGATCTTTTTGAGGTCAATGACGGTAATGGTGCTGGCCTGATGGCTTACAGACGGCCGGGTTGATTACCTAGGCGACTAAAAGGTCGGGCAGGATTGATTTGGCTTAGTTATCAAAGCATGTTTTTGGACTGGATAGCAGTCGCTCGTTTAAGCGTAGGTGGTTGCGCTTCGATGTGATCGAGGATCTTTTGGATTATGTCTGGGTCAGTGATGTCAGCGGTAATGCGCATGGTGCCGCCACACAGGGGGGCGCAGGGCCACTGTACCAAGATTCTATCTGAAGAGCACTGGGTTGACAGCCTGGGGTAGCCTAGTTGGGGACGCCTAGTTGGGGACGCCTAGTCGGGGACGCCTAGTCGCCGCCGTCGCTGCCACTTGTCCGTTTGACAGGCCGAAACGCGTGAGCCCAGCTGACAAAAGCCGCAGTGCTGCGTGTCTGGATCCAAACCTTACCGACACCGCTGAAGCGGCAGACAAATCCTTCGCCGGAAAAGAACAGGGATTTGTAGCCACCCACCTTCGTAACCTTGTAATCGAGCCCCTCTGAGAAAGCCACAATATTGCCGGTGTCGACCACGTAGTCCTGGGTCACATCAATCTCGATGATAGCGCCGTAGGAATTGAACCACAGATCTCCCCGGCCCTTGGCGCGAATCAGGAACAGGCTTTCGCCAGAGAAGAATCCTTTGGTGAGGCCCTGCCATTTTGATTCAACTTCAATATCTTGTGTACACGCGACAAAAGCTGAGTTCTGCAAATATATTGTTTGATCGTCGAGGAAGACATGGCGTAAATCACCCGGAGTACCTGGTGCGATGCCTATTTCACTGTCGAAACCCTCGGCCGTAAATTCATTCACGAAAATACTTTCTCCCGAGAGTAATCGCGAGATGCCGCCTTTCATCTTTGTTTTCATCTGCAGATTCACATCCATTGTTGCCATGCTGGATGCTTCAACCTTGATGGTTTCGCCTTTGGGGATTTGGATGGTGACAAAGGCGTAGTCCGGTTGGCCTGTAAAGGTGAATTTCAATCCAGGTTGCGGTGCTGTAGCCGCAACGGCCGCCGGCAAAGACACGGCTGCACGAATGTCAATTTTCCAGCCTAGCTTGCCGAGTCGGGTAAAAAACTGGCCGGCTGTGGCTTTATCGACGGACTTTTTGATGATGATCGGAGCCTTGTCGATTTTTGCTGCGGCTGCAGGCTCGCTCAGTTTGAATAACGCGGCGAAACCCGCAATAGCCTCCGCCCTGTCTATATCCGGCAGCACCTCGCCCGTGAGCACAACTTGATAGGTATCTGATGGCATCAATAAGCTCCTATCGATTTTTCAGTGAAGGTGCGAGACGTTGACCAAAATCAGCTGAACTGTGGGATTGGCACCAAACGGTGCCTGTTCCGCTGAATTTGCAAACCAACCCCTCACCGCCGAGATAAGAGTGAAGCCAGCTCTTGCCGGCCTTGGTGATGGTGAAATCAAGCGTCTCTTCGAAGGCCACGATATGCCCCGTATCGACAATGTAGTCACCGTCGACAACAACCGGATAAATAGCACCAAAAGAAGTCAATACTACTGAGCCGCTGCCTTTTAGATTCAGCCAGAAAACACTTTCCCCAGAAAAAATCGAAGCAAAACCCTGCCAGCCAAAACCGATGTCGATATCATCTGTTGCGGCCAAAAATGAGCGGCTCTGGACGATAAGCGATTCTTGCTCAAGCTCGCGTACCATCATATCTCCCGCCAAACCTGTACCAAAGATGACTTCGCCGGCCTGGCCGCTGGACTCAAAATGATTCAGAAAGAAGGACTCACCCGCTAACATCCGCTTCGCAGCCTTGAGCAGACCGCCAGACTTTTTCTTATGGGTGCTTGTCGTAATGTCCATGTTGCCACTCATAGCAATCATGGCGCCAGATTCAGATGTGATGGTTTCTCCAGGGGCGAGTGTCACCCGGGCCGCGGTGTTACCCGGCTGGTGCAATAATTCTATCTGCATTGAAGATACCTCATTTAGAATTTGGGGTTCAGCCAGCCGGCCAGGCCGGCGAGGCTGCGGCTCTGGACAATTATTTTGCCCTTGCCCTCAACACGCGTGACTAATCCTTCTCCACCAAACAAACTAGAGAAGAGCCCGCCGGCCAACTGCAGCTTCAACTTGACGCCAGGCTCGAAAGCAACCAAGTGCGCTGTATCCACAATGTATTCACCGTCTATCTCTTTTTCGATCATGGCCCCGTAAGCACCATACCAAAGGTTGCCATCCCCACTGGCGACAAGTTTGAACAACCCCTCGCGGGCGATGAAAGACACAAGCCCCGCCCAACGCAGGCCTAACTTGACGCCCGCTGTGCAAGCAATGAACGCGCCGGGTTGGAGATTGAATCCTTCGCCCTGCATTTTCTGACAACGTATCTCACCGGGCACTGACTGTACCAGAGTCAGCGTTCGGGGTTGAGATGTATTGTTAGTGAAGTTGCTGACAAACAGCGTCTCGCCACCCAGGTAGCGTTTGATCAGTGCCCGTAGGAATCCGCCATTGAGTCTTGCTGTCAGATCGATAGCGGCATCCATACTGCTCATCCCACCCGCTTCACAGACAATCGATTCACCTTGTTCCAGTGAAACTTCAATATAGGAGAAAGCCTTTGATCCCTTAATTGCAGTCTGCATATCGTACCTCAGCAAATTTCATAAACCCGCCTGACAAAATGGTTTGTCATACATTATCGTGTATTGGAGCCGTGTTCCAGCCATTGATCCTGGTTTGCCGTGTGATTTTCCACCCGTGTTTTTAGTATATCGAAGGCTTGATCCAAATTCTGATAATGCTCGAATTCTCGGTGAATTCCCAGGCGCAAGCTCTCGATACGTGCTTCTGTCGCGGGATGCGAGCTGAGGAACCTTCCACCCATCTCAAGCCACTCTGACGAGGTAGCAGCGGCATCACTGTCTGTTTCACTGCCTGTCTCAAGCGCTGTCTCAAGCGCTGCCTTACCTTTCTCATGTCGCAGTAGACGCTCAAAAAAGTTCGGTAAACCAATCGGGTCTATACCCGCATGTTGTAGATAGCCAATCGCCTGTTCGTCTGCATCTTCTTCATATTGCCGGGAATAACCCTGGGTGACCAGCAGAGGCGCCAGATCAGTGATAATAGCGAGTACCCCAGTGGCATCGCCGAATAGGGCGGCGAGAATAGTATAGGTGCCAGCCGCTGAGATCATGCTTTTGAGGCTATGACGTTCTCGAACATGGGCAATTTCATGACCCACAACACCCAACATTTCCTCAGGCGACGCGGCTAGCTTGATAAGCCCGGCATTAATCACAATGATGCCGCCAGGCAGAGCGAACGCATTGACGTCTGTGCTGCTACTGATATAAAAGTGATACTCGTAATTTTGCGCTGGCAGCCCCCCCAGCAGGGGTGTTACCAACGGCAGTAGGAGTGGGTCTGATACCTTAAGGTCCATTAGGGGCTGCTGTGTCGAGATCTGGGAAAATCCTATCTGACCGAGCTCTACCTCCCATGTGCGTGGCACCTGGTTCGCCACCAAATTGATCAATATGCCTGCATTCGACAGCACTATCAGCGGGATCGCCAGAATCAAAACGACGCTGGCGGCGAAGGCTAGCCATCGCCAGGTATGCGTAGTACGCGCATACTTCAAGGCAGGCAGCAGTTCATCATGCTGCTGCAGGAAGCTGTCTTTGAGTACGGCAGGGTCAGTGGTATAAAATTGCCAGTCAGGTGCACTAGGATGCGCAAAGAAAATAAGACGGTTGTTGGCGCCACCGCGATAGATCACAAGTCCAGCGCAGGGCAGATCTATCTTGTGGCTTTGCACAACGCAGATGAGACGGCTGGCGTATATATGCACTTCCCCTGCAGCGCGCCCCTTGGCAATCGCGTGGTGAATACCTTGGCAGAGATAAATGTTCGCGTCAGACAATGTTTTCAGCCTTGATTAAGCGTGGCAGCCGTTCAGGCCATGCTACCGTATCGCTGTAGGTCTGCACAGCCGAGGCTGATATTGCTTAAAGTTGCGTGACTATTCAGCTCAGTATAAACGCCAAGCGCATTTAGCGCATAAAGTCAGGGTCTTTGCCATCGAACAAGTATGATAATGCCTTGCTCGCTGTTAACCCTTGTTTTCGGCAAGTTGATAGGTAACTGCGAATTCGGCAGAATGTTTTCGCACCATCCATCGACCGGAAA
>Ga0307492_10001290_pt1 | contig 10433 bp, 10 predicted proteins | sample SI3LmetaG_FD_202365 | JGI IMG/M metagenome (GOLD analysis project Ga0307492, IMG submission 202365) | Sea-ice brine microbial communities from Beaufort Sea near Barrow, Alaska, United States - SI3L | ecosystem: Environmental > Aquatic > Marine > Coastal | place: USA: Alaska | collected 2017-05-06
ACTCACGTTTCCCGTTTGGTCCTATTTCTCATCAAGTACAATTGGACTTAATTTATGCTTATTACAAAAGTGGAAATTCAGCACAGGGTATTGCTTTAGCTGATCGTTTTTTACGTTTAAACCCTGATCATGTAAACCTTGACTATGTTTATTACATGCGCGCGTTAATTAACATGTCAACTGAAGAGAACATGTTTCAGGAATTAGCGGGGATTGATCGCTCAGATAGAGATCCAACTGCAGCGCGTGAAGCATTTAAAGATTTTAAAACAATTATAACGGATCTACCTCAAAGTAAATATGCAGCTGATGCTCGAAAACGTATGACTGGAATAAAATCACGTTTAGCTAAATATGAATTATCAGTGGCCCGCTTTTACATGAACCGTGATGCATGGGCATCAGCAGCAAATCGCGGTAAGTATATTGTTGAATATTTTTCTCCAAGCCAAGAAGTTGAACAAGCGTTAGAAGTTATGATCGAGTGTTACGACAAATTAGGCTTAATGGATTTAAAAAATAATGCTATGCAAGTGTTAGCGGCAAATTATCCTAATAATAAATTTTTATCAAACTAGTTTAATTTTATTAAATTTTAAAAGCCCACTTAGTAAATAGCTAAGTGGGCTTTTTTATACTTTATATTCGAGTAGAACTAAATAGCTGCTTCATCCTCTTCACCCGTACGTATGCGAATTACGCGTTCAACATCAGTGATAAATATTTTACCATCACCTATTTTACCTGTTTGTGCCGTTTCAATAATAGCATTGACACATCGCTCTACTTGTTCAGAGGTAACCACAATTTCTAATTTTACTTTAGGCAAAAAATCGACCATGTATTCAGCACCACGATAAAGCTCAGTGTGCCCTTTTTGTCGGCCAAAACCTTTTACTTCTGAAACTGTCATGCCGGTGATCCCAATTTCACTTAATGCTTCTCGAACATCATCCATTTTAAAAGGTTTGATAATTGCTTCTATTTTTTTCATTGTTATTACCTATTAGCCGTGAAATATACTTTGAATTGTACACAATTATATGAATTAAACCCAAGCGCTATATTTATTCTAACTCAATTAAATATTATACGGTACACTACGATAATTCCCCCCAATCTCATGAATCCCTAAGGAAGTTGAATGGACCCGCAGTTGATCATAAATGAAATGAAAGTTTTGCCAACAATAGATGTACTATTTGAAATAAAGCGTCGTATTTATTTCATTAAAAACACCCTTAAAACATCAGGATTAACAAATTTAGTTTTAGGCATTAGTGGCGGTGTTGACTCTTCAACATGCGGTCGGCTTGCGCAACTTGCAATTTCTGAACTAAATGCTGAAGAAAAAAGTAAAAATGAAGATCCTGTAAAAATTTACCAATTTATTGCTGTTCGTCTACCTTATAGTGTTCAAGCAGATGAAGACGACGCTCAACTCGCTTTGAATTTTATTCAACCTACACATTGTTTAACGACAAATATTGCTGATGCTGCCAATGGTATACATGCTGAAACCATAAAAGCTTTAAGCCAAGCAAATATATTATCAGCCAATGACGCGCAAATTGACTTCTCTAAAGGTAATGTGAAAGCACGTAGTCGAATGGTCATGCAGTATCATATTGCAGGTATTCTTGGTGCGCTTGTTTTAGGAACAGATCACTCAGCAGAAAACATTACAGGCTTCTTTACTAAATGGGGTGATGGAGCTTGTGATTTAGCGCCTTTGTTTGGCTTATCAAAACGCCAAGTACGGCTATTAGCTGAAAAATTAGGTGCTCCAGACTTATTGATTAATAAAGCGCCAACAGCTGACTTAGAAGATTTGGAACCAGGTAAAACTGATGAAGATGCTTTGGGAATGAGTTATAACCAACTAGATGACTTTCTTGAAGGAAAATCTGTAACTTCAAAAATTCAAACACTAATTATTAATATTTATAAAAAAACACAACATAAAAGATTGGCTATCCCAACAATTTACAGTTAATTAAAATTGAGCACTTGATAAATTAACACTTAAAACTTGTAAATAAAAAGTTACCAACTATAACTAATAACATATCGAACCTAGCCAACGGACGGCTTACTTTATGCCAACTTTAACAATGACACAAAGGGGATTTACCTTAATTGAAACCCTAATTACAATCGCTATACTCACTTTTCTTACTACTATTGCTATTCCTAGCTTTTTAGATTTAACGGTTAGAATACGTGTCAACAATGAAGTTTCTGCGTTACACCGGTTATTATTACTAACGCGTAATCATGCTGTTAATCAAGAACGTTTTGTAACCTTATGCCCATTAAGTGAGTCTGGCGACTGCTCTAGTAATTGGCATGAAGAGCTGAGTGTTTTTTATGATGATAATAAAAATAAAAAACTAGATAATTTAAGTGAAGAAATATTGATAAAAACAAAATTGTCTATAAAGACTGGCGATAAACTTCAATATGCTCAAGGACGAAATGCCTTGATTTACGCTCCCAGTGGCCGGCTTGCCGTTTGGGGAGGTAATGGTACTTTTCGTTACTGCCCAAAAAATCATCGTGATAAATCACGTGGTATTGTTATTTCTGGAGCTGGGCGCTTTTATTTAACCACTGACCAAGACGCTGATGGCTTAGATGAGAACCGCAGTGGTAGTCATATTATCTGTAATAATAATTAAGAGAGAAATTTTAATATTAACTCTGGTTATAAATTCAAACAAAACGGAATACTCACAACCATGTGGACAACCTAGCGAAATCGTAGGTTAAATGGTATAACTTAGTAATATAAAAATATTCTCAACGCTATTGTGAATATGATGTAACAAGTGGTTAGGGTTTACATTATGAAAAATAATCTGCTACAAAGATACAGTCATCTAAAAACTGATGGTTTTACATTAGTTGAGTTAATGATTAGCATTGCTATTGCAGCAATACTGATGGTTATTGCCCTACCAAATTTTAATAGCTTCCTCGTTGATACTCGTGTTGATAACGAAATATCACAGCTTCAGCGTTTATTACTGACCGCCAGAAATACAGCAATTAATGCAGAACAAAGCGTCACTATTTGCCCACTCAATGCCAGTAACCTCTGTGATACCAATTGGCACAATGAAATCAGCGTATTCATCGACATTGATAGAGATAAGGTTTATGAACCGATATCTGATGAACGAATCATTATTGTTAAGGGTGCTATAGATAGTAACGACAAGCTACAATACGGCCAAGACAGTATTATTTACACGCCAACAGGAAATATTTCAGGTGGGGTTAGTGCTAGCCCTTTCAAGTACTGTCCCAAAAATTATGACACTAAATCACGAGGTATTACCGTAAGTAGCTCTGGGCGTTCATATGTTACTTCTGATACTGATAATGACAATATAGATGAAGACCGTTCAGGTAGTGAAATTACTTGCACGTAGTAGTATTTTCTTTTACATTAAAAATCGTCGCTCTATTACTGAAAGTTGAGCGAAATTCTATAATTTTTTATATTAACGAGCAGTATTATCATCAACTTTTTGAGAGGTCGAGTTGGTAAATGTATCGGCTAATTTCACACACTCAATAACTTTATAAACAGACTGTTTTTGTTTCGTAAATCCCGTTGCTATTTTTTTACCTACCAACCATTGTCCATATTTAAACATACGATCTTTTTTGATAACCCCAAAGTGAATCATATCTTTGCCTCCCACTAACTCCACATGACATTTAATTTTCGCTGTGTTTTGCACGTCTTTTGCAAAGGTAGCGCCACTAGATAAAATAAAGGTCAATGATAGTAAAGTAATAGCAGTATAACCCTTCGAAAATATTTTGAATAAAATAGTCATATTATTACTCCCAGCAATGAGTTGATGTTGCAGTTTTTTTACCTGTATCGGTAATTGACAATGTCAAACATGAAGAGTCATCCGTAATCTGGCTACCTTTTGCAGTTGCTACTAATGTATAGGTTATACCAACAACCGTAGTATCAATACTATAGAGGCCCGAGTCGGTAATATAGGGATCGATAGCGGCACCTAATTTTGTCATATCTGCCGTGTATTCACGATGATCAATAAAGTATTGTTCTTGTAAACTTGCCAATCTAAGGAGTTCACGCTGTGCTTCACTACGATTAGCTCGAGATATATTATCAATATAGGATGGGTAAGCTATTGATGAAATTATGCCTATTACAGCAATAGTAATCAGTAATTCAAGCAAGGTAAAACCTTTGTTTTTTTTCATCACTTTAGCTCCCCTCATTAGTTTGACTCCGTAACATAGAGATAAGTCCTTGAAGTTTCCAAACTAATTCCCAATGGAATTATTTTTCCTGCTAATAGTTTTATAGTGGCAATTATTTTATCTTCAGCTGGGCAATCTACAGTACACGGCTCTTCAGGGTCTGTCGGATCTGTTACTACTGGATCTTTAGTAATAATGATTGATGGGGTATCAGGTATACCTGCCGCTATTTCCCATGTTCGCCAATCATATACCGTTGTGCCAAAAGCCAAATCTACAGCATATAAAATCCCTGAACCATCACTTAATTCACAACTATCCGGATCAGCAGACACCGCTGCGGGGGTAAAAGAGGTAAAATAAGTAACACCATTGATAACAATTGCGGAAGCAGTATTTTTTTCTCCATCCCCTAGAAAATCAATATACCAGCCGCGTTTATTTCCAACCGCTATTTCTAATGACTGGCGTGCAGCTGTTGTAAGTGTCCCCCCAAATGGGTTATTGGTATAATTATAAAGATCTCCCTCTAAAATAGGCGAAGGTATGACTATCTGAGGATGTGTTGGCGTGGTTACAAACGAAGTAGAAATAATATTGCCATCTTTTATCATAAAAAACTTATCATCCGTATCAATTTCGGCAGGTGTTGACCTATCACCACTACCAATGAGAATAGCATCATAAGGTCTTTCTTGTTGAGTAACCACTGTCGTGCTATTACCATCTACATCAGTCGTCGTCGTTTCTATAGTGTCAGAAATAAACGTTCGGGCAATAGAAGGCTCACTAAAGAAACGCCTGTCTGTTTCATGAGTGGTTCCACCTAATTCTGCTAACTTAAATATAGTCCATGGTGTTGTTCCACTAAATGGATCGTTGCCCGGCATATCAACACGCCAAAGGTTGCCACCTGTGTCGCCAAAATAAAGTCGGTCAGTTAGACCATCTGAATCGCTGTCAAGTGTAGCAACACTTGAGGGAATACTATCCGTTATCCCAGTATATTGAGTATTAGTAGCACTGGTCGCTTCAGGGCTTATACTCCACTTAAGCACGCCAGTTTCAGCATCAACCGTATAAATGGCATGACCTACGGAATCACTTGATCCCACAGCTAAGTTATCTTTTGTGGTGTCATATCCCCCGGCAAAAAACAATACGGGCTTTGGTTTGCCGTTTTCTATATTAATCGCTGAATATCCTAGCTTTGGTTGTGACCACGATTGGCCCAAATGTTCAAAGCCAGGTGTAGTTGCGTCTATATGCCACATAAGCTCAGGCTGGTCTGGGTCGCTAATATCCATTGCATAATAAGAAGAACCTCCTCGGCGTAATCCAAAAAATATCCACGCCTTATCTCCGCTTGCACTGTCAATAGAGCCATCACCATTCTTATCTAATAAGTAAGAAATTGCGGGGCTATCGATACCGTAAGACTTACCAGAAGATGTGAAATTTTCACGTAATGTTTTTATTTTGGGGAAGAATTCTTTAGGCATAAAAGCCCAATTTTCGTCCACAGTAGCGCCATTATCATCAAACATATGCAGAACACCCGCATTAGTGCCCACAATAATTCTTATATCTTGATTCGTACTTACTCCGCCATAATTAACAACTAAAGGTTTAGAGTGCAGAGGGTCACCAAAAATATCACTACGGATGTCTGTGGTAGAGCTGTCGTTATCGGCATCGTCGACATCTATTCCCTTAGCCCAATTAAACATACCGTCAATCTCAGCATTAACATCAGCAACATCTAACTTTGCTGCTAACGTAGCGGAATCTCCATAATAGGTTTCAGCATTGTCACTGTTGAGGGGGGTTAAGCCTCCCAACAAGCCTAAATCACTTATAATAACGCGATCCGTCTTAGTTCGTAGCATTTCGGCTACCCCACCTTTTTTTACATCATTTCCGTCTGGTGATGTATTTGTGCTCCAAAAGGTCTTAGCATCTTTTGAAATATTCCCATTATCATCAATAGCTGCAGCGCCTGTTCTATCAACTTGTTTACCATCGGTCACTTTTAGCTTTTTTAAGTTCCCTTGCCATCTTGCGCCATGATCAGGTACAAACATTGCGTAATAAACAGAATCTAAGGTTTCGGTACGGTCAAAATTATTTGAAGCCACTGAAGGCGCTGTAAAGCTGGTATTTACTTCCAAGATATTGGTTAACGCTGACTGTAACGAGGCAAGTAAAGCACTAGGATCTTTAGCTGGGTAATATTGACCTCCTCCTAAGTTGGCGGCTTCTAGTAACAATGCTCCGGCATCATCAATCGCATCTTGGCCAAAGCCTATTGTAAATAGTGTTGCAGACTGCACATCAGGTAACGTGCTATGGAGGTCATGCGTGTGCATCCAGCCCGCAAGTGCAGCTAAATAGTTATCAGTACCATTGACATCAAAAGGTAAACCTATATCAGGCAATGCTTTAATGTAAGTATCTGCAGCAAGATCTTGAGTTGGCTCTCCATCGGTAATTATAATAACGTACACTTCATTAGTACATGAGCTAAAGGGGGATCCATAAACACCTTCATCTTCAATATCAGTATCTCTTGGCGGCGTATTACCGCGATAAGTATTACCTTCATAATTTGAATCATTATCACCAAAATCTACTGACATACCTCCAAAGTACCGCGAAGCCTCATAAAGTGATTCACATAATGGCGTATTGGTTTCACCATCAATCTCTAAATCAATGATATCAACTAACTCTGCCCTTGCTAAAGCAGTCATTTCTTGAATGCCAAAAACGATTCGGCCACCATCACGAACAAACTCACCTGGATGGTCATAATTAAAAACTTGTAGTCCAAAATCAACAGAAGGCGCTGATTCAATTAAATCAGTTACGGTGTCTTGCGCTATTTCTAATCGCGTACGATTAACCTGTTCAAGGCTTTCACTATTCGCCCATCGTAAATAGTTATCGGTATATAGGGTTACAACTTCACCTGACCATATAACGTTAGAGTCAGCTGCATTAGGGGTATAATAAACAGGAGTTTGTTTTGAACCTTCGCCATCTATCGGAAAGCCATCGGGTAAATCACCTATGGTTCCACCACTTTCTTCTATTCCCGCATTAACCTCAGGATTTTCAGCGACTAAATTAACGTCATCTTCACAGTCAACTAAATCTATATTTGCGCCATTATTATCAGGTATTTCTTGCCAGCTACCTGAATTTCCTTGAAAAGCATATTCACGAATATGACCCGTATAAAAACCAACAGACGCTAATCGTTCACGGGCTGTTGCACAGCTATTTATTGCATCCAGAAAACGACGGCTTTCGCTAGGGCTATCGGGTGCTATAGCGGAAGCCCCATCAACTCCGTCTTTTGTGAAATAGATAAATTTATCTGATAAAGAATTTAAACCACCCACAGCAGGGTAAACTATGGCAGGATTATAGGGCTCATCAACTGACTCTAAACTGTTCATGCTGCCAGAATTATCAAATATAATGAGTACTTGTGGTTTATTACCACTACGCTGCGCCGCATCACCAATATAGAGTTCTATATCTTCACTATAAGAAATCAGTGATATAAAGATGAGTGAGCCAAATATTAGTAACTTTTTCATGATCAGTTCCCCACATTAAGTAGTTGTTGAGACACACCTGAATTAACTTCAATGGTGCTTTTATTGGTGCGACCGTAAAGTCGAGTAACCTGCACTTTTAGTACATTGCACTTAAACACCTGAACAGATGAAGCTGACCGAGAGTGGGGGCAATCAGCTTCAATGTTATAAGGGTTTGCCAGTGCAATTTTAGCACTGGTATTAATAACGCGGCTCACTGTTGGTGAGAGCGGAAATTTAGCAATCTCAGAAGCAAAACCATTGGTACCGCTTACTTGGGTAACCTCATTATGAATAACTTCATCGATAGCACTAACAGCTTCTTGGGTGGCAACGACCTTTTCTTGGCTTGCTCCTGACATTTTCATATCAGTGGTTGTATTTTGCATTAATGCCGCAGCAACAGCGGTTAAAGCAATAAGAAAAACCAGCGAAACTATTAGCACAACACCTTGTTGTTTCTTGCTATCTCCCTTGGTACACATGAACAGTTTTATGGCCATGAGTCGATCCTCGCATTGTAAAGAGTTACGGTAGAGCTAAAGAGCAGGCGTCGATAATTATCACCAACACCATCACCATCAATAAAATCAACCGTTAAATCTCCTAATTGATAGCTACTTAAATTTTCATAATTTTTATCTGGCAATATATTTCGTGCTAAAACAAATATTTTAACGGCGAGTATTCGTATATCATTTTCATTATCCCAATAACTTGCTGTCATGTTGTCCGCTGAAATAAAAGCATTAACCACACCGTTATTGGTTGTATCAACACCATACATAAAACGAATATACTCAATACCTTCCACTACCATATCAAGGTTCATAACAGATGCTCTATTTTGCAAACGCCCTTGTACCAATACTGGTACTTTATTTGAGCCTTGGCTGTCTTCACGTACATAATAGATATGTTGTTGGTATTCCCATATTTGTCCAAAAATTAAACTTGGTACAGCAGCCCCCCCCGCAAATATACCTGCCGTATTAGGGTTTGCAATAATGTAATAATTATCACTAGAAATATCCCCTAGGTCAGTCGGTGAAGAAACGGCTCTTTTAAGCTGCAGCAAATCAGAGCCTAGTTTTGCATTAGTAATACACCCCATTAAGCTTGTATTAGTAACCGTTTTCCCCCAGAGTGTCCGAAAGTGACCTATTGTAGCGGGAAAGCTGGCATTATTTACGCCCTCACCAATACAGTCACCAGAAACGCTTGTTGGTACAATAGAGCTTACTAAACCGCCAGCGTCTAATGTACCCGTTAAATCACCCCAAAAACCTTGTCTTAATAAATCATCACTTAATAAAGTAATGGCGTATCGACCATTTTCTTGCAGCTCACCATAACTTGTTGTTTCAACAGTGGTAGTTTTCATCCCCACAAAGACACTTAAAACGCCCAGTAGCAACATTAAGCCAACAGCTAGCGAAATAAATATTTCTATTAAACTAAAACCTCGTTGATATTTATTCATCTTTTCTCTTATATCCCATATCTACTCAATAATATTCGATGACCTACCCGAATGTTTACTTCGTAGTTAATACACAAAAGCTTCGACAGCGACTTGTCGCCTTTTACTGCCTGTTGTACCACATGAGTTAGCTAATGTAGCTGCTATAGCGCTATTATTATCCGCATTATAACCATCTGCCGTTGATACTCGTCCTTGCCAGCTGATCACCACAGTTACTTCATTATTATTATGAGAAATGCAACCTGTCGCGCCAACTAAACCACCGGCATTTTTCCCTCCTACGGTTACATCAGCCCCCACTAACTTGACCTCCCATTCATACAAATCATTTATGACCATTTGCGAACTAGAACATGAAGCAGCAGCTGAATTACAACGTATCACGGGCACTGCATTTAGAGCTGCACCGTAGGCACCTTCATAACTTTCCAGAGTAAAAACATCAGAATTATTACTCCGCATTCGCTCAATAATATCTTGTGCTAAGGCCGAAGCAACAGAGCGTTGCATTGCATCAAAACTTCCTTTTTTAGCTGATGCTTGCATAGCAACCGCACCAAAAATTCCCGTTACTAAAATCACTAAAGAAACCAAAACTTCAATAAGTGTCATTCCACTTTGCGCTTGTTTCGAATTTGTTCTTGGGCTATTCATTTTAACCTTAATATTACGCATGAAGATCCTTAATACACTTGTAGTGATTACTGACTATCGAGAAGAAGAATATTTTGAAATATAAAGTAAAATGAAGGGTAATTAAATCAAAATAACTTACCAGAATACTTATAGATGATAAAAGATAAATATAAGCATCAGAGAAAAAGGTTTTAAAGTCACACTGGAGTGTAACTAAGCATAAAGCGAAGAATTCGTTTGTAAACTTATATGTGTTAAAAATCACTAACGTGAACCGCATTAACCCATACCTTAAAAATCTATTATTAAATAGTCACTTTTACAGCTACTGTTCATGATAATAAAGTTAAGTAATCATTTTTTCATTAAAACGTTTTAAGCTTTACAATCTAATAACGGATAGCTATCACTCAATTACTTAACCGGATATTTTAAGACTAGCGCAATTC
>Ga0307492_10001292_pt1 | contig 10427 bp, 7 predicted proteins | sample SI3LmetaG_FD_202365 | JGI IMG/M metagenome (GOLD analysis project Ga0307492, IMG submission 202365) | Sea-ice brine microbial communities from Beaufort Sea near Barrow, Alaska, United States - SI3L | ecosystem: Environmental > Aquatic > Marine > Coastal | place: USA: Alaska | collected 2017-05-06
CAATGATTCCCGTAGGTTGTTCCAGTGATATATCTTGGTTCATTAAAGGATATCTCCATCTTTTGTAAGCGCTTTCTCTTCTGTCTTACTATTCTCTGGGGCGCTCTTTCCTGCTAAAATAGACTCACTATTTTTAGAATTAAATCCGTCAACTTCCACAACCTTAGGTATGTTCTTTTCAATAATATTTTTAGCAGAGTCGCCTACTAATCTTACAGCCATTCCATTAACAGCAGTTGCGAGCTTAGTGATAATAACTTGTTTTACATCATCAATACCTGATGAAATATAAACGTTGTCAGCATCAGTTCTTAATATATCAACTTTAGTAATGTTGAGTTTTTTGTTGTCATCGAGCAGATAAATTTCATTTTCTCTACGAACCGCTTTTCTTGGGATGGTAATAATGTTTTCACTTTCTATACCAAATATTTTCGCTTTTACAAAAGTTCCCATAGGAATTGGGTTAGGCTTAGCATTCGTATTTGCATCAGACTTTAATAGTCCATACGGATCATTTATCTGTGCAACCACATAATTAACTCGACTACTAGCATCCACCACACCTTCTGAACGAGTTATAAAAGTTGACCATGTTTTAAGTTTTCCGCCTTGAAAAGTGGAAAGTAATACATTGCTACCTTTACTGTTTACTGAACCTAAAGCGGGAACATCAATAAAAGCCATATCCTGCTCTTTTATTGGAATTCTAATTTCTGCATAATCAACTGCAAAGGTGATCGCCAATTGCGAACCTGTACTCACGTACTGACCGATGTCTACACTTTTAGCTTTGATCATCGCATCATATGGCGCTTTGATATTGGTTCGCGCTAATTTAATTTCCGCACTTTTCACATCAGCCTGTGCCGCTTTCACGTCCGCTAACGTTTGTTGAAGTTGTGGTTTTCTTAACGCTAAAATTGGGGCATTTTTAAATGATCGTCCTGTTAATTTCCACTCTTTTTCTGCTTGCTTACCACGTGCCTTTTCTTCAACTAGTTTGGCATTTGCACCATCTAGTCTCGCTTGCGCTTGCAATAGTCCGACTTCATAACTGATTGGGTCAATCATTACTAAGACTTCACCTTTCTTAAAAAAACCGCCGACTACAAATTTATTAGATACTTGTTTAATTTGTCCAGAGACTTCAGAAATTAAAGTGGTTTCCGTTCTAGGCGAAATACTGCCTTGTGAGTCAACCTCAAAAATCACGTTGCCTCTAGACACCTCAACCACATCTACCAAAGTAGCCTTTTTAATGATTTCTGTTTTATCTGGCTTAGGAGCCGAGACAGTCAATAAAACTAAAACAACCAAGCCAATCAAAATTATTCCTATAGGAATTAATACTCGTTTAAGTTTTGAAGGTTGTTCGACTGAATTTGTAGGTTCGGTAGACGACATAGGGATTACTCTTTAATTTTTGTTGTTAATTTTTAATGGCTATTTAAAGCTTAGTTTTGAGCAATTAGCTTTTAAGCCTATAGCAAATTTAACTCTAAACCGACTGGATAGTAGCTTGCCTTATTTTGGCTTAAATATTAGACGATGTATTGCTTTAAAACGTAAATAAACGCTTCGAATGTAACAAAAGGTTAATTGAAAAGTAAGAGAGTTCTTTAATCGCCCACCAATTCAAATTGATTACTGCAATAAGGGCAAACAGAAGTTTTAGCGTCTTTAAAATCGATATAAACTCTTGGGTGCATATCCCAAGCAGGCGTATCTTTTGTTGGGCAACTTGCAGGTAGTTCTTTTTTTGTAAGTTTAACTATTTTAGATGATTCAGACATTTATTTCCTTTCCCAAGACTATTTGATACTCAGGCCATTCTATCTTTATTGAAACTATTTATCAGCAATTCATCTATAAAAATCGCCCCTTTCCTCTTATAAACTAAAGTTATGCCTGCACACCGATAGGGCACACATCATTTCAAAAGCACCAAAATAGTTCAAAATGCCCTCAAATCTACGTTAAAACCGCTTAGAAATACTCAGTTATTGTTCTATTTAACATGGCACACTTCTTGAATTGTTTATAACTAAACAAATTTCAAACAACCAATTAAGGAGAACACTTTGAACTGGCTAACCGCAATAGTAAGACCTTTTAAATTAAATGATGTTTATGACCGACTAATCGAAGAGGGTATTGGAGGTATGACTATCACTGAAGTCAAAGGAAGAGGTAATCAACCGACTAAAACTGAAGTTTATCGAGGTAATAGTTATTCAGACACTTTTATACCAAAAATAAAAATTGAAGTCGCGCTAAGTGACGAGGCTTTAGAAAACGTCATAGACAGTATTATCGAAAGTGCAACAACAGGAAAACCTGGAGACGGAAAGATATTTATTTCCAAGATTCAAAAAGCCATTCGCATTAGAACCAAGGAAATAGATTTGGATGCTATTTAGATTCTACATAGATCCGGTGAACCGGAATGAACAGTCCATTTAATGAATGAATTCTTTAACATTGAATAAAAAAAGAGAAGATACCCATGAACACTGAAGCTATAGTTATAGAACATAATTACATATTTAATACACTATTTTTACTCTTATCTGGTGCCTTGGTCATGTGGATGGCCGCAGGGTTCTCCATGTTGGAAGCTGGGCTTGTTCGTAGTAAAAATACCACCGAAATTTTAACTAAAAATATTTTGCTTTACGCTCTAGCGTGTATCGCATATCAAGTTATTGGCTTTGATATCATGTATCAAGATAACGCGACTGGAGGTTGGTTACCTAGTTTTGGGATTGGTATTAACCCGACAGCTGAGGGAGCAACTCAACCTGTTGAAGTTGATTTCTTTTTCCAAGTCGTTTTTGTAGCAACAGCTATGTCGATTGTCTCCGGAGCAGTTGCTGAGCGCATGAAGTTATCTTCATTTTTAATCTTTGCGATATTTATGACCGCCGTTATCTATCCGGTTTCAGGTTATTGGACTTGGGGAGCTGGTTTTTTAGGTGCCAGTGTAGAAGATGGTGGCATTGGCTTTAGTGATTTTGCCGGTTCCGGTATCGTTCATTTAGCTGGCGCGATGGCAGCGTTATCAGGCGTTATATTATTAGGCCCAAGAAAAGGGCGTTACACATCTAATGGTGCAAAAGCAATGCCCGGAGCCAATATGCCTTTAGTCGCTTTAGGCACTTTTATTTTGTGGATGGGCTGGTTAGGTTTTAACGGTGGTTCACAATTAACACTAAATTCAGTTGATGATGCGAACGCAGTTGGAAGAATATTTCTAAATACAAATGCCGCAGCGGCGGCTGGTGCTTTAGTTGCTTACTTCTTGACTACGTTCTTATACGGAAAAGCCGATTTAACCTTAATTGTCAATGGTGCATTAGCCGGACTTGTAACCATTACCGCAGCACCAGACTCACCAACACCTACACAAGCCGTTGCTTTTGGAGCCTTAGGCGCAGCGGCTGTATTCTTTGCCATTAACTTTTTTGACAAGGTAAAGATTGATGATCCAGTTGGCGCGATATCGGTTCATGGTGTGGCTGGAATAATTGGCGTGATGTTAGTGCCTTTTACTAAAGACGTTAGCTTTACCACTCAACTTATAGGAATTCTTGTTATCTCTGCTTGGGTATTTGGTTCTAGTTTCATCGTTTGGTTTGCTATTAAAAAATTCATTGGTGTACGAATTTCTGAACAAGACGAATACATTGGTGCAGATACTAGTGAGTGCGGCGTAGAAGCTTACCCAGAATTCTCTGGCGGAAAATAATCGCATAACCTAATTTTTATCAACAAAATTAAATTAAATTAAATATTTACATCACTTTATTAACTAAGGAAAAACAATGAACAATAAATCAATAATTGCCTCACTTATTTTATCGTCTAGCTTGTGTACTGCGGTTTATGCCGACACCTCAGCTAACATTGGTGTTGTTTCTCAATATCACTTTCGCGGTATTCAACAAACAGAAGGCGCATCGGCAAGTGCTGGCATTGACTATGAAGCAGGTAATTTTAGCTTAGGAACTTGGGCCGCAGATGTTAGTGATGGGTTAGAGGTCGATGTTTATGGCAGTTACGCTTTTAAAATAAACGACTCAATCCGTTTATCCGTTGGCGCAACAACTTATCAGTACACCGGTGATTTTGATTCCGCTTATAACGAGGTCAACCTTGGTGCATCAATTTCTGACTTTGAGATCGTTTACAGTATTGGTAAATGGGATGGTCTAGTTGGGGATGAGTCTGCTACAAAGAGCAACTATACTATTCTTACACTTGGATATACATTCGGTAGCTTTACTGGAACAGTAGGCGTTTATGGTGATGAGGCAGAAGGTGAATACTTTGATCTTTCTTATGCTACTGAAATAGGTGGATTTGATGTAGGGGTTGGATTACTGGTTAGTGGCAGTGATTTAGACGATGATGAATCACTCTATTTTTCTTTTAATAAGTCAATTGGTCTATAAAAAAACAATAAGCACTGTACTTTTTTTGTCTAAATAAATTACTTTCAGGCTTTGTAAAAAGTTTGAAAGTAATTCAAACTGCATAGTATATTGTTGCACCTACTAACGTAAAATCAACTAATCTAAATTAAATTTACGTTAGTTAAATATTATACCTGAATGACATTTTTCTCTTCGCTACCCCACTCCACATGATATCTTTTTCCATCATTTTTATCAATACGTTCAAAGGTATGCGCGCCAAAATAATCTCTTTGCCCTTGTAGTAAATTAGTCGGGAGGACTTCAGTTCTGTAAGAATCGAAATAGGCGAGGGAAGAACTAAATGCGCCACACGGAACTCCACTTATAGTCGCATTAGCAATTGAGCGACGCCAGTTTGACTGGTGATATTGGATCTGTTCAGCGAAGAACGAATCGATTAACAAATTGTGTAGCTTGGGTGTGCGTTGATAAGCATCAGCAATTGATTGCAAGAATACAGCCCTAATAATACAACCCGCGCGCCATATTCTTGCTATCTCTGAAAAATCTAACGACCAATTATGTATATCCGAGGCTGTTTGCATTAACTGAAACCCTTGTGCATAGGCACAAATTTTTGAGCAGTAAAGCGCATCGTGCAAATATTTTATCACCTCTTGCTTACTCTCTAGCAATGAGTTATTGCTTATTGGACCACTTAATAATTTTGAAGCGCTAACACGGTATTCTTTTAAACTGGATAGCGACCGTGCATAAACGGCTTGAGCAATAGTTGGTGTTGGGCAACCAAGTTCTAAGCTACTCACGGCAGTCCACAATCCCGTTCCTTTCTGCCCTGCTTTATCCAGAATAATATCCACTAAAGGTTTATTAGACTCAACATCGATCGCCTCTAACACTTCGGCAGAAATTTCTATCAAATAGCTTTCTAGTACTCCCTGATTCCACTCTCTAAAAACAGCCGCTATTGCTTTAGGTTCCATTTGCAAGCCTTCGCGCATCATGTGGTAGGCTTCGCAAATAAGTTGCATATCCGCATACTCAATACCGTTATGAACCATTTTCACATAATGACCGGCTCCATTCGGTCCAATGTAAGCTGCGCAAGGTTCGCCACTAGTCACAGGATTCCCTATTTCATGCTGCTCAATCGGTTTACCTGTTTGCTCATCTACCTTTGCTGCAATTGCCTTCCATATCGGTTCTATTCGCGCCCACGCATAAGGGTCACCGCTTGCCATTAATGCTGGTCCAAATCGAGCGCCTATTTCCCCGCCAGAAATGGCCGTTGAAAAAAATAAAAACTGACCTTGATAATTTTTTTCACGTTGTACAGAATCACTCCACAAACTGTTACCCGTATCCACCACAATATCATCTGCCTTGATACCTGCATCAATCAATTTTCCACAGACATCATCTACAACGGATCCTGCTGGAATGGAAAGAATAATCATATGAGGTTGGGATAATTTACTTAATAATTCTGTATAGGAACTACAGCCTATGATCCGACCAGGGCGACCATATTCTTCCGTGTCTTGTGCAATCGCATCATCAATTTTTTGTTGGTCAAGATCGAAAGCTGCAATCTTGTAACCATTATCTGCAAGATTAAGAGCCAAATTTTTTCCCATAACACCTAAGCCAATAAAACCGATATCACAGAGACGCTTTACTTGTTTTGTATTTTTTTTCATGTTTTATATTCCGGTTAATTTCCGTCTTGATCAATTTGCTTAATAAGTACATTGTCCCAAATTGCTTGGGTCGTACTAATCTCTTTCTCAAACAACATTCGAATGTTCTCTGTTTGTCTGCCCGCTATCACCCTTTCATTAAGATAGTTTCTATAGTTTCGATAACTGTTAATTAAAGTCTCCGCTTCTTTTTGTGAAATGTAAGCACAAGGGAGAACAAACTTTAACATCTCCGTCGTATTAGTTGGAATTGAGGAACCAGTTTTATACTGAGTGTCAGTCTTATGCTTGGCGTCAGTATTATATTGGAAATTATGTTTCGCTAAAACCAGATATTGCGCTAGAAACTCGATATCTACCAATCCTCCAACCCCTTGTTTTATTTCATAATTATTTTCAGTGGTTTTATCTTTATTCGTATTGTCCAGATTCTCTCTCATTTTATTACGCATTTCTACTACGTCACTGGCCAATTTTTTTTGCTCGCTTTTTGAGGTCAAAACTATATGTCTTACTGCCTCAAATTTTTCACATAACAATGTATCGCCCACCACTACTCTCGCTCTCACTAAAGCTTGGTGCTCCCATGTCCAAGCGTTATTAGTTTGATAATCTTCAAATGCATCTATATGACTAACCAACATTCCGGAATTCCCGGACGGTCTCAGTCGCATATCTACTTCATATAAAACCCCCATACTGGTTCGTGTCGATAGAAAGTGAATTAGCTTTTGCGATAACCTAGTATAAAATCGATTAACATTAATTGGCTTTAATCCGTCTGTCATCGATTCATTATTTTTATCGTATAAAAAAACCAAATCGAGATCAGAGTTAAAGCCCAACTCTTGCCCCCCCAACTTTCCGTAAGCTATGACAGCAAAACCTATTGCTGATTGATGAGCACTAGACAAAGCTCCTTCCCGATGCTCAATTGGCACGCCATGTTTCGATGTGATTTTCCTCCAACTGTAATTAACTCCAACTTGAATAATTACTTCGGCAATTTGGGTTAAATATCGACTTAACTGAGAAATACAAAGTCGCTCATCTAGCATTGCGGCTGCGACCCTTAACTCATTAATTAATTTGAATTGACGGATCGCATTCAAAAACTGCTCTTCATCTTGCTCGTCAATCCTTAATAAGCTTTGTTGCAACTCGCTTTTTAAATCATTTGATTGTAACGGTTGATACAAGCTGTTGGGGTATAGCAACTCATCTAACAAAATCGGACAGTCAGACAATCGTTTTGCAATCCATTCACTACGGCTTACCAGATCAACTAAATGTCCAAGCAAAGGCAAGTTCTCACTTAGCAGCTCTAAATACGCGGTTCTTTTTAGAATTGAGCGGAGCACGTTCAATAATCGCTCAAGGGTTTCAATAGGCTTGATGACTGCCACGCAAATTTCCAATAATTTAGGAATAAAAAGACTTAATCGTTTAGTCCCTCTTGAAGATAAATTTATCACCATGTTAGTCATTCGAAACGAATCAAGGATGGCAATTAATCTTTCGGATTCTTTTTCGCCTAACGAAGTTTCATCCATCATTTCTTGCATAGAAACATCGCCTTCCCATAAAGAAACATACAAATCATTTTGTTCTTCTGGAGATTGATGTTCTTCACCAAAAAGAGCACTAAAATGTTGATTGGTACAAGATAGTTTTTCATTTAGAGCTAAGTTAAACTCACACCATGTATTAAACGACATTAGCTCCGCAATAATCTTCTTTGTTTTATCATCATTCGGTAACTGTTGCGTTTGCTTTTCATCCAATTCTTGAATGCAGTGCTCTAATCGTCTTAAAAAACGATAATTGTCTTGAAGGTCATTTGCCGTTTCTATTTCAAGCAACTTTTCTTCAACCAATAATGGCAACACCTTGAGTAGATTTTTTTCTTGAAGCCGCTTGTCTCTTCCTCCTTGGATGAGTTGAAATGACTGGACCATAAATTCGATTTCTCTAATCCCACCGGCGCCTAGTTTGATATTTCCTTTAAGACCTCTTCGGCGTACTTCCCGTTGAATCATCGATTTCATATTTCGTAGTGAGTCAATGACTCCATAATCAATATAACGCCTAAAAGCAAATGGCTTTATTATGCCGTTTAACAAGCTAATTTCATTTGAACGTCCAGTGATAACGCGTGCTCGAAGCATTGCAAAACGTTCCCAGCCCCTTCCTTGTTCATGATAATAATCTTCCGCCTGAGATAACGACATTACAAGGTTTCCTGAATCACCATATGGGCGTAGACGCATATCAACACGAAAAACAAATCCGTCCGCTGTTACCTCATCGAGAAGTTTAATTATTTGAATGCCTACCTTCTGGAAAAAACGGCTATTACTCACTTCTCGGGAAGCCCCAAAAGTTTGCCCGTCGTTCACATAAAAGAAAATAAGGTCAATGTCAGAAGAAAAATTAAGTTCTTCTCCACCAAATTTCCCCATTGCAAGAATGAGCATGTTTTGATGTTCGTTATCAGATCCCGAATTGTATGGAAGTCCCAATTTAATACTTTGAAATGCGTAACACCAAAAATAGGCTGCGTTAGTTAAATTCTCTGCCAAAATACTCATTCGGGCAGAAGACTCCTCAATGGATATCAAGTTATTAAGTTCAAGAATCGCGATTGCCGCCGAATGTTGATAGCGTATTTTACGAAGGTACGACATAATTGATTCTTCTGAGTTAAATTGCTCAACAATGTTATTAAATGAAGGAGCCAAAGATTCTGAGTAAGCTATTTTAGTAATCGATGAATCAATAAGTAAATTAGACTCAATTTCAGAACATAGATGACCTGAAAAATCTTTCGCTTTATGAGCTTTATGCCAAACAAAACATTCGACCACTTCTTTTGGCTGACTGCTAGCAGATTCCGCAACAAACCGACTAATATTAATTGAATATTCAATTTTTTGGAATATATCCTCACTTAACTTCGTTTCCAAAGAATGGCGAATCGAATCAATTGCGGCCAAGGCAATTTCTGCAGCTATATTTGACATATTATTATGTAATGTGTCCTGTTGTGATTAGGTACGTTAAACTGTGTAATTGTAATTTAGCAAAATCATAGTATATTAGCTAAAACATAAGCAATGAATATTTTTAAAATCAGGGTTAACTAGGAGGTTTGTATATGTTGGGTGTTTTTGAAATGGTAGCAATCATCGTCGTTGCGGCTTTACTCGCAGGACTTGCAAAAGAATGGATAAAAACCAAGGATAAACCCGATATTGATCTTGAACCAATGGAATCTAGAATTGATAGGTTAGAGTTTTTAGAAGAACGTATCAAGGTTCTAGAGGCGATTGTTACCGATAAAGGCTACGATCTTAAAAGTAAAATAGACTCTTTGTAGCCTATCCTAAATTCTAGTCATATTAACAAATTGCCTGTTTAGTTAAAATCAAAGAGGAGTCATATTCCAATGGAAATCACCTTCATTTTACTAATTATACCCTTTTTGATTTGGTTAACGCCCTTTATATTGGTGGCGAAATCAGATAACGTTGAAGGCAATGAAAAACTGGCTTGGCTTTTAGCGATGTTTTTCATTTCTTGGTTTGCTTGGATTTTTTATCTATTACTTGCGCCTTTGAAATCTCGTTAAATCAATATTGAATTTAGTAAAGCCTCGGGTTAATCAGCTCGCCTTATACTTCAAACGTTTAAAGAAAAATTTTCCTACTATTCAGCAGTCCTTTACTTTATTACTAAGCAAGTTTCTCAATTGCCCGCTTACAAGCTGAGCGATAATACATTTTATTTTTATAGGTCAACAATGACTCAGGCACTTCAAAGTTAAAACTCTCCGCCCAACTTAAAGTATGTGCTAATAGAACATCTGCCATAGTGAAGTTCTCACCAACAACAAAACCATCACCGTCAAAGTTCACTTGTAATGCTTTAATCGCTTTATTAAATTCCCAAGTAGCCGTTGGTAAAATATTGGCGACTCTTTGTGCTTTTGGCAATGCAAAGCGGTGTTTGCCATTAGTCCACAAACCTTGCTCTAAATCTGATAAAACAAAACATATTAATTCATCATACTTGGCTCTAGTTTTTAGATTGTTGAAGGGGATTAAATCTAAATTGGTGCTATTTGATGCTATATAATTAAGAATAGCGCCACTTTCGGTGATAACTAAATCATCATCTACCAAGGTGGGGACTTTTCCTTGTGTATTGAGCTGTCGGTAGTCTGCGCTTACAGCCCCGTTCTCAGCATCACTACCAAATGCTATCTCAACATATTCATAATCAA
>Ga0307492_10001293_pt1 | contig 10425 bp, 12 predicted proteins | sample SI3LmetaG_FD_202365 | JGI IMG/M metagenome (GOLD analysis project Ga0307492, IMG submission 202365) | Sea-ice brine microbial communities from Beaufort Sea near Barrow, Alaska, United States - SI3L | ecosystem: Environmental > Aquatic > Marine > Coastal | place: USA: Alaska | collected 2017-05-06
GTATTCTCAAAGTTAATTAATTTTTATTTAAAGTTATAACTCTAAATTTCAGTGTATTTTTTTTCAATTAATAATAAATACCCTTTTAAATGAGCTCTCGATACATTTTTTTAGCAAAAAATCACTCGAACTGATATTTAGTGTGCTATTTTACTTAAAAGGAACAGTAAGTTAAAATAATATTTCTTTACATCTTCGTTTCTTGAGTTCTTAAATCAAGGATTAATTCTTTACCTTTGATGCTTCATTTAAAAAACTAAAAGATGCCAGGATTTGAATTATTTGGAGATGCAGAACGTAAAGAAGTAAATGACGTTTTAGAAAGCGGAGTTTTAATGCGTTACGGATTTGATGGTGCTAGAAACGGACATTGGAAAGCAAAAGAATTAGAACAAGAATTACAAGATAACTTAGGTGTAAAACATGCACAATTAACAAGTAGTGGAACTACTGCGTTGAATGTAGCATTGGCTGTATTAGGAGTTGGAGCAGGAGATGAGGTGATTATGCCAACATTTACTTTCGTTGCCACTTTCGAATCTATTTTAGCAGCAGGAGCAACACCCATTTTAGTTGAGATTGACGACACGTTAACGTTAGATCCTAAAGCTGTTGAAGCTGCGATTACATCAAAAACAAAGGTAGTGATGCCAGTTCACATGTGTGGTTCTATGGCAGATTTAGATGCATTAAAAGCAATTTGTGAAAAACACAATTTATTTTTATTAGAAGATGCATGTCAAGCAATTGGAGGTACTTATAAAGGACAAAAATTAGGAACGATAGGAGATGCTGGTTGTTTTTCTTTTGATTATGTAAAAACAATTACATGCGGTGAAGGTGGAGCAATGATTACGAATGACCCTAATTTAGCAGTAAGTGCAGATCATTATACGGATCATGGTCACGATCATGTTGGAAGTGATAGAGGAGCAGATACACATCCTTTTTTAGGATACAATTTTAGAATTTCTGAATTGAATGCTGCTGTTGGATTGGCGCAAGTAAGAAGATTAGATGGTTTTGTAGAAATACAACGTAAAAATAAAAAAGTATTAAAAGATGCTTTGAAAACGATTCCAGAAGTTTCTTTTAGAAGAATTTTGGATGAAGATGGAGAAAGTGCAGCATTCTTGTCCTTTTTTATGCCAACAAAAGAATTGACAGATAAAGTAGTAAAAGCATTTAAAGAACACGGAGTGGATGCATATTGGAACTATTTTGAAAACGATTGGCATTATGTACGTAAATGGAGTCACTTAAAAGATCAGGTTTCTTTATTTCCATTATCAGATCAGATACTAAACGGAATGCAAGATTTAAATACAACTAAATTTCCTCAATCAGATGATATCATTTCAAGAAATATTTCTTGTTTGATTAAATTATCTTGGACAGAAGAGCAATTGAACGAAAGAGCAGCGAATATGGTTGCAGCAATTAAATCTGTATTATAGAATGAAAATTATTGCAATGATTCCAGCTCGTTATGGAGCAACTCGTTTTCCGGGTAAGTTAATGGCAGATTTGGGTGGTAAACCTGTAATTGTTAGAACCTATGAAGCAACAGTTGCTACAGAACTTTTTGACGATGTATATGTGGTTACTGATAGTGAAATCATTAAAGCAGAAGTAGAAAAGTTTGGAGGAAAAGCAATGATGAGTATTAAAGAGCACGAATGTGGTTCTGATCGTATTGCAGAAGCCGTAGAGAACTTAGATGTTGATATTGTAGTTAATGTTCAAGGTGATGAGCCTTTTGTGAAGAAGGAGCCTTTAATGAAGGTGTTGGAAGTATTTAAAGGAAATGATGCTGAACAAATAGACTTGGCTTCTCTGATGCAAGAAATTACAGATTGGAAAGATATCACAGATCCAAATTATGTAAAAGTAATTGTTGATGAAAACGATTATGCGTTGTATTTTTCTCGTTCTCCAGTTCCATATCCAAGAGATAAAGACGCAGGAGCTAGATATTTTGAGCATATTGGAGTGTATGCTTTTAGAAAGCAAGCAATTTTAGATTTTTATAAATTGCCAATGCGCACGCTCGAAGCAACAGAGAAAATAGAATGTATTCGGTATTTAGAATACGGAAAGAAAATAAAAATGGTGGAAACAGATTTTATGGGGATTGAAATAGATACTCCAGAAGATTTGATAAAAGCTCAAAAATATTTAAATCAATAATACTAAAACCTCATATAATGTATATGAGGTTTTTTTAATTTTAAAGGAATGAATACAAAGATTAAAGTAATTGCTTTTGATGCTGATGATACGTTGTTTGTTAACGAAACCTATTTTAGAGAAGCAGAACATCAATTTGCAAAATTATTTACAGCCTTTGAGACTGAAAATAAGATAGAGCAAGAACTTTTTAAAACTGAAATCAAAAACCTTGGCTTGTACGGCTATGGCGTAAAGGGTTTTATGTTATCTATGGTTGAATGTGCTTTAGAAATTTCTAATAACAATTTAAATCCGACATTGCTAAACGATGTTTTAAATATCGGAAAAGAAATGTTAGAAAAACCAATCGAATTGTTAGAAGGAGTAGAAACTGTTTTAAAAGCATTGCAAGGAAAGTACAAATTGATTGTGGCAACAAAAGGAGATTTGTTAGATCAAGAACGTAAGTTAGAAAAATCTGGATTGATGCAATACTTTCATCACATAGAAGTAATGAGCGATAAAAAAGAAAACGATTATAAAAAATTACTTTCTCATTTAGATATTGATGCGAGTGAATTGTTGATGATTGGGAATTCTTTAAAATCAGACATTCTACCATTGGTGGCTATTGGTGCTTCTGCGATTCATGTGCCTTTTCATACTACTTGGGCACACGAAGAAGTGTCAACAAAAGAACAATCAACAACAACTTATAAAACGATTGCATCGATAGCAGAAATACTTACATTCGTTTAATGGAATATTTAGAGATAGAAACGTGGAATCGCAAACAGCATTTCGAGCATTTTAAACAATTAGTAGATCCGTATTTTGGAGTTACTGTAGAAGTAGATGTAACGAAAGCATATCAAACAGCGAAAGAAAAAAACATCTCCTTTTTTGTGTTGTATTTACATGCGTGCATGAAAGCAATTAATTCTATAGAGAATTTTAAATATAGAATTACAGAAGATGAAAGAATTAGAATTCATGATGTAATTCATGCTTCTGCAACGATTATGAGACCAGATAACACCTTTGGATTTTCATTTATTCATTATTCAAGTAGTTTGGATGAATTTCATGAGAATTTCAAGAAAGAGAAAGAACGAATTTTAAACTCAACAGAGTTGTTCCCGCCAATTAATTCTGATAACTGTATTTATTGCTCTGCGTTGCCTTGGCTAAACTTTACAGGTCATAAAGAACCAAAGGGTAGTGAAAGTGATTCGATAACCAGATTGGCCTTTGGAAAATTCATAGAAAAAGAAAATAGATTAAAAATGCCTGTTTCGATAAGCGTAAATCATGCGTTGATTGACGGCTATCATGTAAGTTTGTTTTTCGAAAATTATCAAAAAGCATTAGATACTATTCAATAACCAAAAACTTTCTATATTTTTGCACTAAATAAGATAACATACTATGAGTTTTAGAAATTTTCCAATGGTTCCTCGCGTAGTTTTCGGTAGAGGATGTTTTAATCAATTAGATGAAATATTAGCACCAAAACGTAAAAGCGAAAAAGCACCCTTTATATTTATTGTGGATGATGTTTTTAAAGGAAATGACTGGTTAATCAGTAGAATCCCCTTACATTTTAATGATAAAATTATTTATGTAAGCGCAGAAGAAGAGCCAAAGACAACTTATGTTGATGGATATAGAGATGATTTAGTAGCTGAGTTTGATGAAATTCCTTCAGGAATTATCGGAATTGGTGGAGGTACGATGTTAGACTACGCAAAAGCAGTAGCGCTAATGTTAACCAATCCAGGGAGTTCTGCAGATTATCAAGGGTGGGATTTAGTAAAAAACCAAGGAGTGTATCATGTTGGTGTTCCAACAATTTCTGGTACAGGAGCAGAGGTTTCAAGAACTACAGTTTTAACGGGGCCAGAACGTAAATTAGGAATGAATTCTGATTATACACCGTTTGATCAAGTAGTACTAGATCCAGAATTATGTAAAGATGTGCCAACAAACCAATGGTTTTATACAGGGATGGATTGTTATATTCACTGTATAGAGTCGTTAACAGGTACTTTTTTAAACACTTTTAGTCAAAGTTATGGAGAGAAATCTTTAGACTTGTGTAGAAAAGTATATATAGAAAAAGATATTCGTGATGAAGAGAGTCAAGATGAATTGATGATGGCTTCATGGCATGGAGGAATGAGTATTGCATATTCTCAAGTTGGAGTTGCACATGCATTAAGTTATGGGTTGTCTTATTTATTAGGAACAAAACACGGAATAGGAAATTGTATTGTTTTTGATCAATTAGAAGAGTTTTACCCAGAAGGAGTTGCAGAATTTAAACTAATGGTAAAAAAGCATAATATTGATATTCCAAAAGGGTTGTGTGCAAATTTATCAGATGCAGAATTCGATACAATGATTGATGTTTCTTTAAGTTTAGTTCCGTTATGGGAGAATGCTTTAGGTGATGATTGGCAGAAAATAATCACTAGAGAAAAGTTGAAAACAATGTTCAAAAAAATGTAATTGTTTTAATTGTGTTTTAAATCAATAATTTATAGTAAATTTGCACCCAAAATAATAAGATTATGGCAAGCGTAAAAAATTTAAAAAAGGATATTAATTATACATTAGGAGACATTATTGGTGTTTGTGATTTAGTACAATTAGATCCAGCTAAAGCAGGAAAAGCAGAAGCTATTATAGATGAGACGATTAATGTATTTGATGCATTAATAACAAAAGTTAACGCAAATGGTGTTGAAAATAAAAAAGCACATTACAAAGCGATAGGCTCAGAATTAGAAGTGAGTGCTAAAGACTTAGTAGCAAAACTTAATAAGTTATAGTTATTAATTTAACTTAATTTTAAAAAACATCTTTGAAAAAAGATGTTTTTTTTTGTATTTTTATAATCGTTAAATACTAAATAGTTTAGGATTACGTTTACCTTAATATACCCTGAAATTAAGAATGGCTAGAGCAATGTTTGAGTACACAAAAACTGTACTAAGAAAAGTGAGTTTTAACGCAGATTTATTCTGTAAAGAGCTAGAGAAAGCGCTACAAAGATTATTACCTCACGAAATAAATGAATTGACAATTTGGATTAAACAATTCACTTCTAATAAACCAGAACTGTATGTTTGTTTAACTTTAATTGATCACTAATAGCATAATAAAAAGGATAACTAATTATAGTTCTCCTTTTTATTTACGGGTACTTTTTTTATTCTTTTACTTTTCGCAAACGTTTAAACATTCGTCTTGTAAAATCTCTCTCTACAATATGAAGTTTTAAAATCTTTTTAAAAGAAATTACTTTAGATAGTTCTGTTTGGTATTTCACATTCGCATCATAATATGACTTTTCAACGGTTAACATTTTTTTAGCAAATGTTTTCGCTTCTTTTTCACTCAAATTATCGATGCCTCCTTTTTCTGAAATTTCCTTTTTAATTTCACCTCTTTTTCCGTGAAACAAACTGTAGCGTTCTGTATCAAACTTGTTATAAATAGGCCAAAATTTTTCAGCTTCTTTTTTTGTTAAGTTTAACTTTTCAGTAATGTAGGACACTTTTAAAACTTTAACTTTTTTTCTGCTATCTCTGTGCTGAGAAAACAGATTAAAGCTAATTAATAATGTTAAAACGAATGTTAGTATGTGTTTGTTTTTATGCATTATGATTCTATTTCTGTTAATAATGTATTATTATTAAGGGTGTTTAAATACTTTAATATATCATCATCATTTATAGAGGTGTCGTCTTCTATAATGGTATTCTTTGTGAAATCTGCATCTACAAATTCTAATAAATCTCTAGAGTTATCTTCTAGGTTGCTATCATGAAACCAGAGTTCTAACTCTTCTGAAGTAATCGTTTCAAAAGACGTTTTTTCATTGGTAGAAAAATAATTCAATCCAACAAAAAGCAACATACATGCCGCAGCAGCTGTTGGTATACTATTTATGACTCTAGACTTTAAGCTAATTACTTTAACTTCTTTTTTAGCGAATTCAGAATTAGAGAATAAGGTGTCTTCAAAATTTTCAAAATAATCATCAGGCACATTATACGTAAGTTCACCTGGTAATTGCTTTTCAATGACTTTAGAGAACACGCTATCTTCAACAGAATTAAAATAATTTTCTGGCACAGAAAATTGCTTTTTATACTTTGAGATATTGTTTAAATAATCTTCGTTATTTTTAGTGTCTCTATTCATTTAATTCTTAGACTGTAAAGTCTTAAAAAGGTTTAATTATTGAGCGTTATTTTTTACAAATTCTTCTACTTTTCTTACCGCATGAAAATATGATGCTTTCAAAGCACCTTCTGAAGTTCCTAGGATTTCTGAGATTTGCGTGTATTTTAGGTTGTCAAAATATTTCATGTTAAAGACTAATTGTTGTTTAGTAGGGAGGGTTTTAATCGCTTTCTGTAGCAGCAATTCTATTTCATTTCCACTAAACATATTATCGCTACTTAAGTCAGATGTTAGTTGTTGATGATAGTCAGAAATGTCTACCTTATTTTCTCGCGCTCTTTTGTTAATAAAGCTAATAGATTCATTAGTTGCAATTCTATACATCCAAGAAAACAGTTGACTCTCTTGTTTAAACTTGTCGATACCTCTAAAAATTTTTATAAAAGTATTTTGTAAAACATCGTCGGCATCATCATGAGAAATAACAATTTTTCTTATGTGCCAATACAAACGTTCCTTATAGATGGTTACAAGCTTTCTAAAAGCTTGTTCCTTTGTGCGTACATTCTGTAGCTGTTCTATAAAAATTATTTCGTCTGTCAACTACTCGTTTTTAGTTTTAGACAATTGGATTATAAAAAGGTTTAAAAGAGAAATTATTTAATTAATTTTTTTCTCTTAGTATATCCAAATAGTCTGTCTTTTTTAATGATCTCTCCAACTCCTTCTGGCAGCATTTCTTCCCACCCAGTTTCATTACTCATAATCATTTTGAGAACTTTTCTAGAGAAAATATGTAAAATTTCAGGGTTAAAATCTTTTATGTCTATTAGTTTTCCGTTGTTTTTAAAGAATTTATATAATTCTTTCATTCTAGGATGAACCTTAAGATTTTCGCTGGTAATATATTCACCAGTTTCTTCCTCTTTATAAGGATACATGTATATTTTAAGATCTCTATAGAATAGTTTACCAAATGCTTCTAAGATTCCGCCACTTACTTTACGGTAATATTTTTCATCAAATATTTGAATCAAGTTGTAAGCACCCATTGCAAGTGCCATGCGTTCTTTTGTGAATTCGCTAAAGTACTCAACCAACTTGTAATATTCTTGAAAATTTGTAATCATTACACTTTGTCCAAGAGAACATAGTAGTTCGGCTCTGTCTAAAAAGTCACGTTCATTAATTTCTCCTTCGGCTCTTAAATTAGCCAATGTAATTTCGAAAACTATTTGTGTGTTATTTGGATCTACTTTCTTTTCACTAAAGAACATTTCTTTAGATTTCTCATACATGTCCATATTTACCTTGGTAACAGGTCTAAAACTACCACGTAAGGCTAAAATATTCTTTTTATATAAAATTTGAGCAGGCAATAAGTTGTTTCCGTCAGAATCAAACATCACTGCGTCTGTCATTCCATTTTTAACTAATTGTAAACTCATCAATCGATTGTCTACATACATAAAACGTGGTCCAGAGAAATTAATCATATCAATCTCTAACTGATCTTTATTTATGTTGTCGTAGAAAGATTTTACCAATTCTTTAGGGTTGTCGTTCATGTAAAACGCACCATAAATTAAGTTGACACCTAAAATACCCAATGTTTCTTGTTGTAAGCGAGCATCTGTTTCTTTGAAGCGTAAATGCAATACAATTTCATTATAATCTTCTAAAGGGTCTAGTTGAAAACGAACACCAATCCAACCATGACCTTTGAATTTTTTACTAAAATTTATTGTGGCAACCGTATTTGCGTAACTAAAAAATAATTTTTCAGGATGTTTTTTTCTACTTAAACGCTCTTCAATTAAATCAATTTCGTGCCCAAGCATTGTCTTTAAACGTCGCTCAGTTACATACCGATTGTCAGGTTCTATACCATAAATAGCATCAGAGAAATCCTTATCATACGCGCTCATTGCTTTTGCTATCGTCCCTGAAGCTCCACCAGCTCTAAAAAAATTACGTACAGTTTCTTGACCTGCACCAATTTCTGCAAAAGTTCCATAAATATGGGCATTTAAGTTTACACGTAATGCTTTACTTTTTGTAGTTGGTACATTATCTATTTTTTGGTCTCCTTTTAAGGTAATTGCCATCGATTAAGTTTTATAGAACAAATGTACTAAAATTAAGCTTTTCTACTCAATAATTATCTTATTTTTGTAGGTGTAAGACACCAATTTTTCATTTATGAGAATCACTTTTTTAGGTACAGGAACTTCGCAAGGAATACCAATGATCGCTAACAATCATCCGGTTTGTTTATCAACGAATCTAAAGGATAAAAGGTTGCGGTCTTCAATTATGGTTTCTTGGGGTGATAGTACCTATATTGTTGATTGTGGGCCTGATTTTAGAATGCAAATGTTACGAGAAAACGTACAGCGTATTAACGGCGTTTTATTTACACATGAACATTCTGATCATACTGCAGGTTTTGATGATGTAAGACCATTTAGTTATCAAATGGGAGAAGTGCCTGTGTATCTAGATAAAAGAACATTGACCAGCTTACAAAAACGATTTGAATATGTTTTTTCGACTGAGAATAGATATCCTGGAGCGCCTAAAGTAGCGATAAACGTAATAGATGGAACATCTTTTGAACTGAATGGAGTAGAAGTAACTCCAATTGAAGTGTTGCATGGAAACCTACCTGTAACTTGTTACCGCTTTAATGATTTTGCTTATTTAACAGATGTAAAAACAATTTCTGAAAGTGAAAAACGTAAATTAAAAGGAATCAAAACCTTAGTTGTAAATGCGCTACGAATAGACGAGCATCCAACACATTTTAATTTACAAGAAGCGCTTGATTTTGTAAAAGAAATTAGCCCAGAGAAAACCTATTTTTCTCATATTAGTCATAAGTTAGGGTTTCATGATGACATTCAAAAGAAGTTGCCAGAGAATGTCTTTTTAGCCTATGATGGATTGAAAATTGAAGTGTAGCTTTTGAGAATCAGTTAATGCCTAGTGTTTGAGGAATTATGTTACTAGTAAACCAATTTAGAAAATCTAAACTGGAAGAACTGTGAGTATTATTATTATTATTTCAGAATTATATGTACGTATTCTTATGGCTATGTGTTTTAAAGTAAACTTATAGCTCCATTAATAATTTTTCAAGCCTATCAATTGTAAAAGGTTTTTGCAAAACAAAATCAATCGCATGTTCCTCTTTAGCTTTCTCATCAATATTCCATCCAGATACTGTTATAATTTTTATTTTGTTTCCAAAATCATTGCGAATAGCAGCTATTAACTCCCATCCATTCATTTCAGACATGCCAATATCTGTAAAGACAATATCACAAGTATTCTTATTAAGGTATTCTAATGCATCTTTCCCGCTATTTTCAATCGTACATTTATGCCCCATTAATTCTAACAACTCAGAGACATCTTCTGTTATAGAGGTGTCATCGTCTACCCACAAAATATTAAATTTCGCTTTGTTTTTAAGTTTATTTTTATTGATAGCTTTATTATCCTCTTGCTGAACTATTGGAAAAACAATTTCAAAGGTAGATCCTTTAGATAATCCAGAAGATTTAACATCGATACTTCCGTTATATTTCTTTATAATATTAGAAACACCACTCATTCCTAAACCTCTCCCTAATTTGAATCCTTTTGTAGAAAAAAATGGTTCAAATACTTTTGTTTTAGTCTCCTCACTCATACCGATACCTGTGTCAGTAAAAGTTGCGAATACACGTTTACCTTTTGTGCCTGTTTTAATAATAATATCTCCTCCTTCTGGCATTGCTTCAACACTATTTTTAATTAAATTAAAAACAGCAGATTTTAATTCGCCATTATTACCCTCGATTTTTGGAATATCTTTTAAATCGGTTATAACATTTATATTTAAACCTTTCTTTTGCATGCCATCTTTCCAAAGTGGGCGAGACTGCATTAAGCTCTCATCTATCAAGGCATTAAAATCAATAAGTTTGGTGTCTCTGTCATCATTTTTTGTGTCACCAAATTTTTGTAATGCACTTACCCTATCAGATACATCATCTATAATAGACCCAATGT
>Ga0307492_10001294_pt1 | contig 10419 bp, 6 predicted proteins | sample SI3LmetaG_FD_202365 | JGI IMG/M metagenome (GOLD analysis project Ga0307492, IMG submission 202365) | Sea-ice brine microbial communities from Beaufort Sea near Barrow, Alaska, United States - SI3L | ecosystem: Environmental > Aquatic > Marine > Coastal | place: USA: Alaska | collected 2017-05-06
ATAAATCAAAATGGATTCAGACTGCGTATACTCTTAAAGCAAGATATTATATGTTAGTTAAAGATTATCCAGCTGCATATACTGCTGCACAAAGTGGTATCTCTTCAGGATCGGCTTCTATGAAGTACAACGCACCAGGAACAACAAGTGGAGCGCAAAACCTTTTATATGAAGTGTTAGCTGGATCTAGATCTGGAGATATGAGTGTTAATGGAACGTTCTTGTCAGGTTTAGTTGGTGCAACTGCTGCATCAAGAAACAATGCGAAGACAGATGAAGATGCGAGAGGGAAATACTATTATTTTGATAAAAATGGTGCAAATTCTTCTGGGGTAGCTGCTGCAGATGCACCTATGCCATTAGTAACTTATGAAGAAAATTTATTAACCTTAGCAGAAGCTGGTGCAAGAACAACAACTTTTGCAGCTGCTCTTGGACATTTAAATTCATTAAGAAGCTTTTTAGCTTCTGGAGGAAGCTTTGTAAAAGTTAATGGAACTGATGTTTTAAAGTATGATGCTTATGTAGCAGCAGATTTTGCAAATGGCGGAATAGAAAATACTGACGGAATTAACGACACAAGAGCTCTTATTAGAGAGATTGTAGAAGAGCGTTATGTTAGTGGTTTTGGTACATTTATGCCATGGAATGATGCACGTAGATTACGTAAGTCAGATACAGATGTATTAGTTCCTTTTCCATTAAATACTGGAGCTGCAACTGTTCATCCAGAAAGGTTTTTATTATCTCAAAATGAGTTGAATTCAAATTCTAATGCTCCAACTGGTGCAACAATTTTTGATAAAACTGAGGTAAATAATTAAAATATTAATTTGTTTTCATTTAAAAGGGGTGTTTTAGTGAGAGTTTAATACCCCTTTTTTTAATTAATCAAAAATCAAATGATCACAGTTTTGCAAATTGGATTTGGTCCTTTAGGGATACAGATAGTAAAATATATTGCTCAAAAAAAAACGATTAAAACGATTGCCGTTGTTGATGTAAACCCTTTTTTAAAAGGGAAGTCACTGCAATCAATCGATGCTGAATTATCAAAAGACATTATAGTTAGCGGATCTGTAAAAGATGCGCTATCTAAACTAAAAGAGAAACCTCAAGTAGCCATTATTACAACAGTTTCTAGTTTAGAAAAATTAATTCCACAAGTGAAAGAAGTAGCAGAATTTGGAATTCCTGTTATTTCAACTTGCGAGGAATTATCGTATCCGTGGAAATTACAACCACAACTTAGTGAAGAATTAGATGCTATTTGTAAAAAGAATCAAATTGCTTGTTTAGGAACCGGAATTAACCCTGGTTTTTTAATGGATTACTTGCCTTCAGTTTTTAGTTCTGTATGTAAAAATATTGAGCATGTAACTGTAGAAAGAATTCAAGATGCTACTCCGAGAAGAATTCCTTTTCAGAAAAAAATTGGAGCTGGTCTAGATTTAAAAGCATTTAAAGAAAAAGCAGCAACGGGTACTTTACGTCATGTTGGTTTACAAGAATCAGTATATTTATTAGCAAACAAGTTAGGGTTGGAATTAGATTCAGTCTCAGAAAGTTTAAACCCGGTAATTGCAGAGAAAGAAGTAGCCTCTTCTGCAATAACAGTAAAAAAAGGCGATGCTAGAGGTGTTGAGCAAATTTCTCACGGTTATGTAAATGGAGAGTGTAAGATATCTATGCATTTTAAAGCTGCAATTGGAGAGCCACGGTCTTATGATAAAATAACCATTAAAGGAACTCCGAATTTCACTTCAATAATTGAAGGGGGATTAAATGGTGATATTACCACCTGTGCCATTGCAATTAACAGTATTCAGAGTGTATTAAAGGCACCAGCAGGATTGCAAACGATGGCAGATATTGGTGTTCCTGGATATGTGAATTAACTTTTGGATAGGTTTAAAAAAATACGTTATTACAAAAATGAAACAACTAAATTCGATACTTTATTTTTTAAGTTTAATTCTTCTTTTTTCCTGTGGAAAAGAAAAAATAGAAGCAGATATTTTAATACAAAATGGTATTGTTTATACTGGAATTGACACCATTTCAAGCAATGCATCCATTGCAATAAAAAACGATAAAATTGTTTTTGTTGGAGATGATAAATTAGTGAATATCACAGCGAAAAAAACAATTGATGCTGCCGGAATGATTGTTTCTCCAGGGTTTATTGACCCACATACACATGCCGATAGAGAATTATTACTAGCAGATCAATCTCACAATAAACCATTTCTTTTTCAAGGAATAACAACGGTTGTTGTAGGGAATGATGGGGATAGTTATTATCCATCCTCAAAATTTATAGATACTTATACTAAAAACAGAATTGGAACCAATGCTGTTTTACTCGTTGGTCATGGAACGGTAAGAGAGCAGGTTCTCGGTAAAAGCAATAAAAAAGCAACACCAGAAGACATTTTAAAAATGCAAGCAATCGTTCAACAAGAAATGGATGCGGGTGCTTTTGGAATTTCTACTGGATTATTTTATGCGCCAGGAAGTTATTCAAATACTGATGAGGTGATTGCTTTGGCAAAAACAGTTGCTAAAAATAACGGAATTTATGATACACATTTACGAGATGAAAGTTCGTACACTGTAGGGTTGATTTCGGCAATAGAAGAAGCAATTGAGATTGGTAGACAAGCAAAATTACCTATTCATATATCGCATATAAAGTGTTTAGGCTTAGATGTATGGAATCAGAGTAAAGCGATTGTAGAATTGATAGGAAATGCTCAAAAAGAAGGCATAAACGTTACTGCAAACCAATATCCATATGAGGCCTCAGCAACAGGTTTAAAATCGGCAGTAGTGCCACGTTGGGTAGAAAGTGGCGGAATGGATTCATTATTTATCCGATATAAAAACAAGAACTTAAGAAAAAGGATTTTAGCAGAAACAAAAAAAAATATTACCAGACGAGGAGGTCCAAAGAAGTTATTGATAGTGAAATCTGAAGAACCTAAATTTGTAGGGAAAAATCTATTAGAAATAGCTAGTCTTTTGAGAATTACTCCAGAAACAGCTGTTTATAAAGCATTAAAAACAGGATATATTCGTGTAGCATCTTTTAATATGAATCCGAAAGATATTCATAGATTCATGCAACAAAAATGGGTAGTTACAGGTTCTGATGGGAATACTGGTCATCCAAGAAAATATGGTTCTTTTCCTCGTAAATATCATAAATATGTTAAGGAAGATCAAATTATAGATTTGGCTAGTTTTATAAATGGAAGTACATCTAAAACCGCCGAAATACTAAAGGTTCCTAATAGAGGGAAATTGAAAGAAGGCTATTTTGCAGATATCATCATTTTCAATCCAAACACATTTAAAGACAAAGCAAATTATAGCAATGCTTTTCAATTGGCTGAAGGATTAGAATATAGCATTGTCAATGGAAAAATATCTATTGATAAGGGAACGTTTACGAAACAACTTAACGGTAGGGTTTTAAAAAAATAATCAAAACAACATATCAATAATATGAACTATAAATATTTATAGTTTAGGTGTTTTATACCCAAAAAGAAAGAATTATGAAAAAAAAGCATCTATTTATTTTAGCATTTACAGTCTTGTTTGTAACAAGTTGTAAGCAGATTTCCAAGCAAAAAGAAACTCTGACTAAGAAAGGTATTGTTGAAACAATAATTACCGATAAAGATAACTTCTACCATGTAGATTTCAATGCATATCCAGATCAAGATACAAGCTTGCCAATTGGTGTGTTCGATTCAGGAACAGGCGGATTAACCGTGTTGAAAGCAATTGTTAATTATGATGAAAACGCAAATGAAACGCATTCAAATGGAAAAGATGGGAACCTAGACTTCAACAAAGAGTCCTTTATCTATTTAGGAGATCAAGCAAATATGCCATATGGTAATTATTCGAAAGAAAATAAAGTAGATCTATTAAAAGAACACATTATTAAAGATGCGCAGTTTTTACTGAGTAATAAGTACTATTCTAATGCAAAAGACGCTTCTGTTAATACGGATAAAAAACCAGTAAAAGTCTTAGTAATTGCGTGCAATACAGCAACTGCTTATGGTAAAGAATATATTGAGGAATTTGTAAAGAAAGCAAATTCTAATATAAAAGTAATTGGCGTGATAGATGCGGGTGTTAGAGGGACTTTAGCAAGTATTAAAAAAGACGAAGATGCAATTATTGGAGTGTTAGCAACTGCAGGAACGGTGGCTTCAAAAGGCTATCATAACACAATTGTTAAGTTTAAGAATGAAATGGGTTATACAGGTGCTATTGAAGTGTTTTCTCAAGGAGGAATTGGTATTGCTGAAGCAGTTGATGAAGATCCAAACTACTTTGATAAAAATTTAAAAGCGCCAAGAAAAGAGTATAAAGGACCTGGTTTGTCTAATGATGTTAAGATTGATAAAACATTGTTTGATGTTTATAATTTCGATTTCAATAACAGTAAAATGTTGTGTGATACAGAAAAAACAGATGACTGTTCTATTCTTCAAATTAACGATGCTAAAAACTATGTGAGATATCATTTGGTCACTTTAATGGAGCAAATCAGATTATCAAAAACGGAGAATAAATTGAAATCAATTATTTTAGGATGTACACATTATCCCTATTTAATTAGTGAATTAAATGAAGTTTTAACGGAGCTGTACAGCTACAAAGGGAAAGACAATAAATATTTATATCGTAAATTTATGGCGAAAAATATTAAATTAATTGATCCTGCAGTAGATACAGCCAAAGAGCTACACGAGTATTTAAAGGCTGAAAAATTATTTAATCCAAAAGGGAATATAAAAGACAGTGAGTTTTATATTAGTGTTGCTAACAAAGACAATACAAATAATGTAATTGATAAAGATGGACGTTTTCCCTACGATTATAAATATGGAAGAAGTGCAAATGAAATTCAAGAATACGTGAAAATAGTGCCTTTCAGTAGAGCGAATATCTCGGACGATATTTTAACTCGTTTCCAAAAGCAGATTCCGTATGTATATCAATTGATGCAGAATTTCAATCAAAAAAACAAGAAAACAAGAAACTTAAAAGAAGCAAGTAAAATTTGATAGCATTAGCTCCATAACTTTAAATTTCATGACTAAGAAGGAGAAGGATACAGGTACATAATTAAAAAAAATATGAAAACTAATAAATTAATATTCCTTCTGTGTATGTTGCCTTTCTGTTTGTTATCACAAACAGAAACTGGAGATCTTGAAGATTATATAGCGACTAAAATATCAAATGCTCCTGGTTCTTCAGGTGATGATTATGTGATTCCGACGAGTGCTAATTTAACCTCTTGGAATGGTGTGGTCGATGCAATTTTGACAAACAATATTGCATTAGCTAGAACTAATGCGTCTTCTTTAAACTATCAAGTAACAGAGTTTACAGATACTTCTCTTTCTCCAAATCAGGTCTTTTATGTGTTAGAAGAGAAAAGTAGCCAAACCAATTATTGGGGAACCTATGTATTTAGTCAAACTCCAGTACGTAATAATTTGGTAATTCAAGCGCCACATTCAAAGTATGATACCAATACGGGCAAAGAAGCCGTACATTGTTTTAAAAACCTGGTAGCAAAAGCATTATTTATAAACGGTACGCATCGATGTAACAATAGTGATTCTTCTTCTTGTTCGGGCACTACAAGTGCTTGTGGATCATCAGAAGCATTTAGGGTTTCAGATGTAGCACACACTACGGTTTCGGTTTTTCAGAAGACAACAGAAAACGTGTTTAATACCGTTACAAATTCTGTTTTTATTCAGTTACATGGTTTTGGAAAGCAATCTACAGACCCGTATGTAATTATTAGCAATGGCTCAAGAGTTACACCAACTACAGATTATGCTGTGCAGTTAAAAGACGCACTTTTTGCTGTTGATGCTAATTTGACATTTAAATTAGCACATATTGATACAGATTGGACACGTTTAATTGCATTTACCAATACACAAGGAAGGTTGATAAATAATTCTGACGATTACTGTAATACATCAGCAATCACAACTTCTGGAAGGTTTATTCATGTAGAGCAAGAGAGGTCAAAATTAAGAGCAGATGTAAGTGGGTGGGCAAAAATGAAAACGGCGTTGTCAAATGTGTTTTCTAGCACATTAGATATTGATACATATGAACTTGAAAAAGAAATTTCAATTTCACCGAACCCAACTTCTGGGGTGATAAAAGTAAAAGGGGAAAATATAAAAAGTATTGAAGTCTTAAATCAATTAGGACAAACCGTTCAGTTAATAGAGCATCCTGAAAAGTCAAATACAGTTTTTGTCAATCTAAAAAAGCTAGCGACAGGTATTTACTTTTTTAAGATAAAAACATCAAAAGGGATATTGAAGAAAAAAATCATAAAAAATTAACCATAAAGAAACAACTATTGTAAACAAAAAGAGCAGCTAATTGGCTGCTCTTTTGTTTGTGATAAATAACCTCGACAAGGGTTGAGGCATTAAAAATGGAATCATGTGTGTGGGATTAAACCCCTTTAGGCTATCCCTCTGCGATTAAGATTCGTTTTTTGCTGCAAGTTTCATCACTATAAAATCGACTAGTTTTGCTGCTAAATTTGCGGTTATATCATCTCTGTCTAAAGTTGGATTTAACTCTGCAATATCACACGAGATTACTTTATTGCTATCAAATAGAAAATGGAGCATTTTAAAAACAAAATACGGCGTAAATCCTAATGGAGAAGGAGCACTAACTCCTGGTGCATAGGCAGATGAAAACCCGTCCATATCTATCGTAATATATAAATGATCGTTATTTTCAATAAATGGGCGTAAACGATTCTTTAGTGCAGTCATTTCTTCTGTAGAAGACTCGCAATCGTAATTAATAGCAAAATCAACCTGGTTTTTTTTAGCAATATCAAACAGTTCTTTGGTGTTTGATTGTCGTTGAATACCAATAGCAAAATAATCTACTTGCTTATTTTTTTTATCTAGCTCATTAATAATTTGATTGAATGGAGTTCCAGAATTCGAGGTCGTTTCTACTGGGCGTAAATCAAAATGTGCATCAAAATTAATGATTCCCACCCTGTTTTTAGCAGTGTTTTTTACCACATCATAAATCCCCATAAAATGACCATAAGCCATATCGTGACCACCACCAATTGCTATTGGAAAAATTTGCTGAGAAATTAAACGACTAATTGTAGTCGTCAATGCTTTTTGACAAGATTCCATATCTTCATCAATACAACTCACATCACCAATGTCTGCTACTTTTTTTGTGTCAAAATGAATGGGCAATTTAGCCAAACGTTCGCGGAGCATTTTTGGACCTTGTCCAGCACCAATTCTACCGCGATTTCTGCGCACACCTTCGTCGCAAACATAGCCTAAAAGAGCAATGTCAGTATTTTCTTTATCAACCGTGTGAATGTCTTTCAATTCAATTTCTTGATACCAATATTGTTTCCCTAAATCGGGGTTAGATGCTCTACCTGTCCAATATATTTGTTGTCCGGGTTGATAGTTTGCATTGATTTGCTGATATAAATTTTTCTTCAAATTTTAAATGATTTGATGTTGTAATTTGTTTTTGGTCTAGCGCAGTCGAAACCTCATTTAAAACCTCTAGATTGCTCTCGAGGTGTCACCTGGTAAGCTAATCTCTACTTAATTTCTTCTCCTTTTAAAAACACTTTGTCTATTTGATGTGCTCCAAAAGAATACGGGATAAATCCGTAAGAATTAATTGACTTTGTAAGAATTAAATTCGCTAGTTTTCCTTTGGTGATCGATCCAACTTCCTTTTCTAATCCCATGGCATATGCACCGTTAATTGTTGCTGCATTGATGGCTTCTTCAGGTGTCATTTTCATTTTGATACATGCAGTAGAAACTACAAAGTTCATATTTCCAGAAGGCGTAGAACCAGGATTGAAATCTGTTGCTAAAGCCAAAGGCAACCCTGCATCAATCATTTTCCGAGCTGGCGTATATGGAATGCTTAAAAAATACGAACAGCTTGGTAATGCAACAGGCATAGTTGTAGTATTTTGGAGCGCAGCGATATCTTCATCACGCATTTCTTCTAAATGATCAACAGACAAAGCGTTGAATTTGATTCCGGCTTGAACTCCACCAATTGCAGTAAATTGATTCACGTGAATTTTCGGTATCAACCCATATTTTTTACCTGCTTCTAACATTCGTTCAGTATCTGCAACTGTAAAATAACCTGTTTCACAAAAGATATCAATGTATTCTGCTAAATTCTCTTCAGCTACTTTTGGTAAAACTTCTTCTATTAATAATTTTAAGTAACCGTCTTTGTTGTTTTTGAACTCTTTTGGTACAGCATGTGCACCTAAAAAAGTAGCTTTAATTGGAATGGAATAGTTTTCTTTTAATCGTTTGATAACGCGCAGCATTTTGATTTCTGCATCAACTGTTAAACCGTAACCCGATTTGATTTCTACAGCTCCTGTTCCCAGTTGTATAACTTCTTCTAAACGAACTTTACTTTGCTGATATAACTCTTCTTCAGAAGTTGCTTGTAATTTCTTAGCAGAATTTAAAATTCCACCACCATTATTCGCAATTTCTTCATAGGTCAACCCATTGATTCTATCAACAAATTCTCCTTCTCTATTTCCTGCATACACAATATGTGTATGAGAATCACACCAAGAAGGCAATATCATTTTTCCTGTCGCATCAATTATTGTTGAAAAAGTAGTTGTAGGACAAGCATCCATAGACCCGAAATCTGCAATGATTCCGTCTTCAACAACTAAAAAAGCATTTTTAATGGTTGGCAATTCACTCATTTCTTTACCTGATAGAAAAGAAATAGCTTCCGTTCTAACCTGAATTAATTCTTTGATATTTTTAAATAATGTAGCCATTAAAATAAGTCGTTTAACAATTCGTCTTTTACTAGATTTGGTAAAGTTACTTTTAAATTTGGAGATCTTTCCATTTCTCGTTTGATAGCAAATATTGCTTCATGATTTCTAGCCCAACTTCTACGAGCTATTCCATTATTTACATCATAAAACAACATGCTTTTTAAACGAACTTCTGCTTCTTTTGTTCCGTCTAACAACATTCCGAAACCACCATTCATTACTTCTCCCCAACCAACGCCACCGCCATTGTGAATAGAAACCCATGTTGCACCTCTAAAACTATCGCCAATTACATTGTGAATGGCCATATCTGCCGTAAATTTACTTCCGTCATAAATATTTGACGTTTCTCTATATGGAGAATCTGTCCCACTTACATCATGATGATCTCTTCCTAAAATTACGTGACCAATTTTACCAGCAGCAATCACATTGTTAAATGCTTCTGCTATTTTAGACCTTCCTTCAGCATCTGCATATAAAATACGTGCTTGAGAACCCACCACCATTTTATTCTTTTTGGCATCTTTAATCCAAGTAATATTGTCTTGCATTTGCAATTGAATTTCTTCTGGAGAGTTTTCCATAATCTCTTGTAATACCGTTGCAGCAATGTCATCTGTAGCATCTAAATCTTCTGGTTTTCCTGAGGCACAAACCCAACGGAAAGGCCCAAAACCATAGTCGAAGCACATAGGTCCAAGAATGTCTTGCACATAAGAAGCGTATTTAAAATCAATATTATTTTCTGCCATTACATCTGCACCAGCTCTTGAAGCTTCTAATAAAAAAGCATTTCCATAATCAAAGAAATAGGTTCCTTTTGCGGTGTGTTTATTTATTGCAGTTGCATGTCTTCTTAATGTTTCTTGAACTTTCTCTTTAAAAATTGCAGGCTCTTCACGAATCAATCTGTTCGATTCTTCGTAAGAAATATCAATAGGATAATAACCACCTGTCCATGGAATATGCAATGATGTTTGATCTGTTCCTACATGGATGTGGATGTTTTCTTCATCAAAACGTTCCCAAATTTCTACTACATTTCCAATAAAAGCAATAGAAACTACTTCTTTGATTGCTTGCGCCTGTTTCACTCTAGTGATTAAGGCATCGATATTGTCAATCAATACATCTACCCAACCTTGTTCATGTCTTTTTGTCGCGGCTTTTGGATTTACTTCTGCAGCAATGGTAATACAACCAGCAATGTTACCCGCTTTTGGTTGTGCTCCACTCATTCCGCCTAAACCAGCGGTTAAAAATATTTTTCCGGCAGGAGTTTCTCCTTTTGGCAATATTTTACGAAAAGCATTCATTACCGTAATTGTTGTTCCATGCACAATTCCTTGTGGTCCAATATACATAAATGAACCTGCTGTCATTTGTCCGTATTGTGTAACTCCTAAAGCGTTGAATTTCTCCCAGTCATCTGGTTTCGAGTAATTAGGAATCATCATTCCGTTGGTTACAATTACTCTTGGTGCATTTTTTGACGAAGGAAATAA
>Ga0307492_10001295_pt1 | contig 10419 bp, 9 predicted proteins | sample SI3LmetaG_FD_202365 | JGI IMG/M metagenome (GOLD analysis project Ga0307492, IMG submission 202365) | Sea-ice brine microbial communities from Beaufort Sea near Barrow, Alaska, United States - SI3L | ecosystem: Environmental > Aquatic > Marine > Coastal | place: USA: Alaska | collected 2017-05-06
GGTCCGCCTTTACGCGCCGGATGCGTTGGTCGAGACCGGAATGATGCGCCACGTCTTGCCGCGCTTTACGCTCAAAACGCAGGTGCGTGTTGAACTGGTTTCCACGGCGGCGGCGGCTGATATGGTCTGGGGCATGGACGGCGTTGCGCTGTTCCAACAGGATGAGGCAATCTGGAAAATGGCCCTGCGTGATATCCCGAACACGGGCACCACGCGCTTTGCGGATTGGCTGAGCAGCGAGATTGGGCAACGAACAATACTGGGATTTCCCCCAGACGGTACTCCGCTGTTTCGTGCCCCTGCCAAGGTTGCACAAGAAGTGGTTAAAGTGGAATATGACGGCGATCCGAAAGCGGGATTCCGGTCTGCAAAGTCCAAATGCGCCCGTTGTCACGTTGTTGATGAGGCCAGCCGGATGACAGGCATCGGATCCACACCCAGCTTTTTTGTGCTCCGCGTTTTTGAGAATTGGGAGGATCGGTTTTTGTCGTTCTTCGTATTGGCACCCCACGGATCGTTCACGCAAATTAAAGACGTGACCGAACCTTTTGCTATCAACAGACCTCCGCCGATCAAACCCATCGAGATGACGCTTGAGGAACTGGACGACCTGTTGGCCTATGTTGCAACCATGAAGGCCGCTGATCTGGGAGCGCCGCTGGTTCATCAGTGATCGCGCCGCTTTGCAAAGTAGTCTTCTGACGTACGCACCTTTGGCCGTTCATCACCTTCCAAAGGATTGTTATCACTGTGGTATTGCACGTTGATCCTGCAATTGTCGCACATCTGGATCATCCGAAGTTTGCCGGGATCCGAAAACATCGAATGGCCACTCAGCTTTTCGGTGATCTTTTCAACCGTTGATTTCACACCAAACAGATCGCCACATTCGACACAGGCAAAGGGTTCTTCCTCGTTCAGTACTTCTTGGCTGAGGGCCGCGTCGGCAAGGTTTAGACGTGGCTCATATCCGATGGCATCCTCGGGGCACACACTGGCGCAGATTCCGCATTGCAAACAGGCATCTTCCTGGAAACGCAACTGGGGCTGATCTGGATTATCAAGCAGTGCGCCAGAGGGGCAGAGGGAGACACACGACAGACACAACGTACAGCTGTCTTTGTCGATCAGCACCGCGCCGTATGGCGCACCCTCGGGTAGTGCAAGGACCGTGTTTTGTGGATGCAACGCGCGGGCGGATTGTCGGGTAATCTGGCGGCGCGTGCCCATTGGGCGCACGGGGGTTTTGATAGGGGAGGGAACATCTGCCCCATAAAGTGCTTCGGACATCGCGTCGGGGTCTTTCACGTCAAGGATGTTGATCTGTTCGGGCCCCGCCAATGCGGTTGCGAGCGAGATTTGCGCGCTCAACGCATCCATATCAGTTGAGGGGCCGGGTAAGATTGAGACGCTGGCAAAACCGGCAGCAAGTGCCGCGATCGCCTCGGCATGACCAAACGCATTCAACGCCGACATCTCTAACGGAATCACATCGGCGGGCAGACCAGAGCCGTGGCGGGCAGACAGTGAGATCATCTCGGATCCATGCGTGTTTACGACTAGCAATCGAGGTGCATGGCCACCTGCATCTATGAACGTCTTGGCCAATGTTTGTATCCGACGAAAGATCATTTCAACTGGCGGCGCATCATAGCTAATCGCACCAGAGGGGCAGACGGCCGAGCATGCACCACAACCGGCGCAGATCATCGGGTCTATCGTGACGTGATCGCCGTCGGGTAAAATTGCGCCAGTTGGGCATAGATCAAGGCACCTTGTGCAGCCTGTTTGTTCGGCGCGCGAATGGGCGCAAAGCAAGCTGTCGGTTGTGACATAAAGTGGCTTTTCAAACGTACCGATCATATGTGAAGCGGCCAGTGTTGCCGCGGCAACAGCAGGTGCATGGCTGGGATCAGCGCGCAGGTATCCTTCGCGTTTTTCGGGGGCAGGGAACAAAGGTGTCTCGCCGCGTAGGTCTATGAGAATATCACACTGTGATGTACCGCCTTCGCGGGGCTCTGTCAGATTGGGCCCCCCTCGTCCGCCGGGTTCGATCATTTGTAGTGCGTCGATGACAACGTTAAATTGACCCAAAGCACCGGATGCACGGCGTAACTTTCCGAAAATCACGTCAAAACCTCGGATATCGGGCAGGTCCATTGCATCCTTTAATAGTACCGTAACCCCCAGATGGTCTTTCAGATTTTCTGCCATTTGTAGCGCGATGTCTGCCTTGCCAATAATCAGGCAAAGCCCCTCGGAAATGACGTCTAGCGACTTGCCTGGCGCAGCGGGTAAAAGGGCCTCAGCAGCCAGTGCAGACATTTTGGGCACTAGATTGCCAGTATCTGCGGTCCACCCTGCACGATCCCTTAGGTCGAATGTGGGGGCTGAATCGACACCCAATTCCTCGGCCAAGGCCTCAAATCGGCGGCTCTCTTGGCTACAACAAAAAACTGCGTTGCCTTGGGTCAGAGCAGCTGCTGCCACCTCGATTTGGGTTGTGCAAAGTGCCGTGCAGGGCTTTGCGATCTCAAAACCTGTCGCAAGGGAGATCGCCTCAGCGTCGATGGTCTGACTGCCAAGACAATCACATATTATCAACTGCTTACCCATCTCATATCCTTATAAAATCACGCCAATTTCACATCAAAAAACCATGCGGACGTCACCTAGGTTAGACTTGATTCGAACCGCGCGGCAACCTCTCTTCTTTAAAGTGTCCCGCTGAGAAACTGGTCTGGCTGGGTATTCTGGCGTTAGTGATTCGAAAATTTGGGCGCCCTTTAAAACCTGACTGTTTTAGTCAAAATGGACAATTTGTCTGGTGAGGCCCGCAGGGCCAAGGCAGCTGCCCCATTTTGTCCAAAGTGACGATAGAATGCGATGGTGTAACATTCAGCGCTTTGTTCCTATGCGGATTCATCGCAGTATAAGTCTAAATAAGGAGCCTGAATTGATACACAACCCCAACATGTACCAAACGATACCTTTAGGTGTGGTAATACGGCGTACACCGGGTGTTACGCGTTGGGCACCCTTTGCTTGGACGGCGAGTGGTATTTTAACAGGTGCTGCGGATGCCAATTGGCGAGAGCTGCGCCGGGAAGGCGATGCGGTGGAGTACCATGCCGCAACCGTTACGTTGGAATTGCATGGCGCGGAAACAGAGGCGTATCTTCACGGGATATCGACGAAAGTGCCCAGCGTTTATGTGGTGATGCGAGAAAGCGAACACCCCGATCATCCGCTGGATGTTTTGCTGGTCACAGCATCGCCTTACGAAGCCCAAGATTACACAGACAGCGGCGAGGAACTGGTTGAGAAGGTTCCCATGCCCGCAGGACTGATCGCTTGGGTCCGCGACTTTGTTGAAAAATACCACAAAGAAGAAGTCTTCGTGAAGCGCAAGCGGGATCGTAAGCGGATTGATGAGAAGGAAGACGGCATCGGTGATGGCCGCATTTCTCAGTTGGGGGATGTGTATCGTTCGCCCAGCTCTGCCCGTAAGGAGCGCTTGCAATGAGCGATTTTTGGAGCAAACGCAAAGCAGCCGTTGAAGCCGCAACCGATGCTGAATTGGCTGAGGCACATGAGGCTACACTTGAAGCGTCGACAGCGGAAAAGACTGACGCGGAAATCTTGGACGAATTGGGTTTGCCTGATCCTGACAACATGAAAGAGGGCGATGATTTCAGCGCCTTCATGAATGATCTGGTGCCCGCCCGCCTTAAGACACGCGCGTTGCGCAAGCTTTGGCGATTAAACCCTTTGTTGGCGAATGTTGATGGTCTCGTTGATTATGGCGAGGATTTCACTGATGCCGCGATGGTAATTGAAAACATGCAGACGACCTATCAGGTTGGCAAAGGCATGATGGCTCATGTCAAGGAATTGGCGCGTCAAGCACTGGAAAAAGAAGAAGGCGTGCAAGATGTTCCTGCTAAGGCGGCGGAAGACGAAGAGTTGACGATTGAGGAGCTGATAGCGGCCGACGTTGATGAGGAGGCACCTGAAAGTACTGTTGTTGCTTTGGCTGATGATGACGCTGAGCCAGAGATAGCCCCAAGCCCGCCAACCCACAGAATGCAATTTCAGTTTGAGGATCAACACACAGCATGAGCGAAGCGTTGAATATAAAAATCGCCGATGAAGACCGCTTGCGTGCGGATCTTTATAATTTTCTCGGTTTGTTGCTTTCTGGTCCACCGGATGAAACTCTGCTGATGATGACGGCGGGCCTTTCAGGTGATGACAGCCCACTGGGTCAGGCCACTTCCACGCTGGCCAAAATGGCCAAGCTGTCCAAAGTAAAAACAGTGGCCAGTGAATACAGTAAACTGTTCATTGGTTTGGGACGCGGCGAGTTGCTGCCTTATGCCAGCTATTATCTCACTGGTTTTCTGAATGAGAAACCACTGGCACGGTTGCGTGATGACATGGCGGTTCGCGGGCTAAAGCGGGCTGATACCGTCTTTGAACCAGAAGATAATATCGCCAGCTTGATGGAGATGATGGGTGCAATGATCGTCGGGCGCTTTGGTCCCGAGGCGACTTTGGATCAGCAAAAGACGTTTTTTAACACCCACATCGCCCCTTGGGCGGGACATTTTTATTCAGATCTAGAAGGTGCGAAGAATTCGATTTTCTATGCGTCTGTGGCCACGGTTGGTCGCACGTTTATGGAGATCGAAACTGAAGCATTTCGGATGAGCGCGGGTTAATTCCCGCATATCGAGCGGCGGGCAACCGTCGGAATTACCAGAAGAGGAGACTGGTATGAGTAGAAAAGAAGACGGCGCAAGTCGGCGTGATTTTCTGAAGATGGCTGGAACAGGGGCACCACTTGCGGTTGCTGCTGTTGTGGTTAGCGGGGGTGCTGTGCAAGCGGCTGAACCTGATCTTTTGTCGGACAAGATGCAGGACACTCTGCACACGCGTGCCTATTTGGATAGCGCAAAGTTTTGACAATGCCGCCCCTTCGTGGGGCAAACCGGCGTCCGGTATTCCGGTCGACGACATAGACGGCAAGAAGCGACTGGTTGCGTGACGCCCGACTGCTGAAAGCCATAATTGAAGCCAAGCGAGCCAAACCTATCAAAGGTAAAGCAAGCAAGGGAGGACAACATTATGTTGAGGAAAAAGACCAACGGGATTGCGCGACGCTCCCAGCGGACAAGTATCCTGTCAGAAGCGGCCAACGCTTCAGTAGATCGGCGCGCATTCTTGCGCGGTTCCGGTCTGGCCATTGGGGGCCTTGCGGCAATCGCCGCAACAGGGGGTACGGTGCAGCAAGCATCCGCCGCCGCAGCTAACCCCGGTTTGGTCGAGACAGTTAAGTCTGTATGCACCCACTGTTCAGTAGGGTGTACAGTTATCGCAGAAGTTCAGAACGGTGTTTGGACAGGGCAAGAGCCCGGTTGGGATAGTCCGTTTAACCTTGGTGCGCATTGCGCCAAAGGGGCATCGGTGCGCGAACATGCGCACGGCGAACGCCGCTTGAAATACCCGATGAAAAAAGAAAATGGCGAGTGGGTTCGCATCAGTTGGGAAACGGCGATCAACGAGATCGGCGATGGCATGAACACCATCCGCGAGGAATCTGGTCCAGATTCAGTCTATTGGTTGGGTTCAGCCAAACATAACAACGAACAGGCCTATCTGTTCCGTAAGTTTGCTGCCTACTGGGGCACAAACAATGTGGATCACCAAGCGCGGATTTGTCACTCGACAACTGTTGCGGGTGTAGCAAACACATGGGGCTACGGCGCCATGACCAACAGCTACAACGACATCCATAACTCCAAATCGATTTTCATCATTGGTGGTAATCCAGCCGAAGCGCATCCCGTTTCACTGTTGCACTTACTGAAGGCGAAAGAGCAAAACAATGCGCCGGTGATCGTTTGTGATCCACGCTTTACGCGCACAGCGGCGCATGCGGATGAATATGTCCGTTTCCGTCCAGGTTCAGATGTTGCTTTGGTTTGGGGTATCTTGTGGCACATCTTTGAAAATGATTGGCAGGATAATGAATTTATCCGCACCCGCGTTTGGGGCATGGATCAAATCAAAGAAGAGGTCCGCAAGTGGAACCCAGAAGAAGTTGAACGTGTTACCGGTGCTCCGGGTGAACAATTGCGTCGCGTGGCCCGCACTTTGGCCAACAACCGTCCCGGCACCGTAATTTGGTGTATGGGTGGTACGCAGCACACCACAGGCAACAACAACACACGTGCGTATTGCATCTTGCAACTTGCCCTTGGCAACATGGGTACGTCTGGTGGCGGCACAAACATCTTCCGTGGCCACGACAACGTTCAAGGCGCAACCGACCTTGGTGTTCTAAGCCACACACTGCCAGGTTACTATGGCCTGTCAGCAGGTGCATGGGCACACTGGGCGCGCGTTTGGGAAGAAGATCCTGAATGGCTTGGCAATCAGTTCGCAAAGACCACAGGAGCGGACGGTAAAGAGAAGTCGTTGCAAAACCTGACCGGTATACCGGTTTCACGTTGGATTGACGGTGTTCTGGAAGATCCGGAGAACATGGACAATCCAGATAAGGTCCGTGCGATGGTTCTGTGGGGACACGCGCCCAATTCACAGACCCGGATGACGGAAATGAAGACGGCGATGGAAAAACTCGACATGCTTGTCGTGGTGGATCCGTATCCCACCGTTTCTGCGGTGCTTCATGATCGGACTGACGGGGTTTACCTGTTGCCAGCTTGTACCCAGTTTGAGACACGTGGCTCCGTCACAGCTTCAAACCGGTCGTTCCAATGGCGTGATAAAGTGGTTGAACCGCTGTTCGAAAGCAAACCTGACCATGAGATCATGGCGCTGTTTGCAGACAAGTTCGGCTTTGCGGATCGTCTGTTCCGCAATATCGAAATGGACGATGAACACGTGCCAAACGTGGAAAGCATTACCCGCGAATTCAATAAGGGCATGTGGACCATTGGTTATACTGGTCAAAGTCCTGAACGCATCAAGATGCACATGGCAAACCAGCACACGTTTGATCGGACCACCTTACAAGCAATTGGTGGACCGGCAGATGGTGACTATTATGGTCTGCCATGGCCGTCTTGGGGTACTGCCGAGATGAACCACCCCGGCACACCCAATCTCTATGACATGTCCAAACGTGTCTCTGAGGGTGGCTTGACGTTCCGCGCCCGCTTTGGTGTTGAACGTGATGGGGACAACCTTTTGGCTGAAGGCGTTTACAGCAAGGATTCGGATATCCAAGACGGATACCCCGAATTTACGATGCAAATGCTAATGGATCTTGGTTGGGACGGCGAACTGACGGCTGAGGAACGTGCAACCATCGATGCGATTGCAGGGCCGGCTACCAACTGGAAAACCGACCTATCAGGTGGGATCCAGCGGGTTGCCATTGCTCATGAATGTGCGCCATTTGGCAATGCCAAAGCACGTGCCGTGGTTTGGACCTTCCCAGATCCGGTTCCAGTCCACCGCGAACCGCTCTACTCCAACCGTCGAGATCTTGTCGCGGATTATCCGACATACGAGGATCGCAAGTTCTACCGCTTGCCGACCATGTATGCGTCAATCCAAAAGCAGGACTTCAGCAAGGATTATCCCATGATCCTCACCTCCGGCCGTTTGGTCGAATACGAGGGCGGCGGCGATGAGAGCCGGTCAAATCCATGGCTGGCGGAATTGCAGCAAGACATGTTTGTCGAAATCAACCCGCGTGATGCCAACAACCTTGGTGTGCGCGACGGCAAACAAGTTTGGGTCGAAGGTCCCGAAGGCGGCAAGGTTAAAGTCATGGCAATGGTCACCCCGCGGGTCGGTGAGGGCGTCGCCTTCATGCCGTTCCACTTTGGTGGCCACTTCCAAGGCGAAGACCAACGTAGCAAGTATCCGGATGGCGCTGATCCATACGTATTGGGCGAAAGCGCCAACACGGCTCAGACCTATGGCTACGATTCTGTAACCCAGATGCAAGAGACGAAAGCTACGCTCTGCAAAATCTGGTCAGCGTAAGGAGACGACACTATGGCAAGAGCAAAGTTCCTTTGCGACGCCGAGCGTTGCATTGAATGTAATGCTTGCGTGACCGCGTGTAAAAACGAGCACGAAGTGCCTTGGGGCATCAACCGGCGACGGGTGGTGACTATTCAAGACGGCCAGCCGGGTGAACGCTCGATCTCGGTTGCTTGTATGCATTGTTCAGACGCACCTTGTATGGCCGTATGTCCGGTTGACTGCTTCTACCAAAACGAAGAGGGGATTGTTCTGCACTCCAAAGATCTTTGTATTGGGTGCGGCTACTGCTTCTATGCGTGCCCCTTTGGCGCGCCGCAGTATCCACAAGCTGGTAACTTTGGCAGCCGTGGCAAAATGGACAAATGTACATTCTGCGCCGGTGGACCGGAAGAAAACCATTCTACAGCCGAATTCGCCAAATATGGGCGGAACCGGATTGCAGAAGGTAAGCTGCCGATCTGTGCCGAGATGTGCTCAACCAAAGCTCTGTTGGCAGGTGATGGTGACATCGTCTCCAACATCTACCGCGAGCGTGTGGTTGCCCGTGGCTTCGGCTCGGGTGCTTGGGGCTGGGGTACAGCTTACGAGCAAAAGGGCGGCTAAGGTCGACCATCAAGGACGCTGTTTTCGCGGTGTCCTTGTATAAAAGTAATGGGGCTGTTGGGATACCAGCGGCCCCGGTTCATAAACATCAAACGAAACCAATTTTGAGGGTTCTGTTATGCTCCGCCTAATTTCTACGCTAGCTCTTTTGTTCGCGCTGGCTTTGCCAAGTGTCGCGCAACAAGCGGAACTTGCCACAACCCCCGACCGCAGCGCCACAGGTGGTGCGCAAACACTTGACGATGTTATGGCCCGCCAACGTGGCGAGGCCGTGGACGATGAATTTAGGCGCGAAGCAACGGGTGACCCGGACTCAGCCGCAGGCACAATGGACCAACTTGGTACCTTGGGCGGGGCTTCTGACCCCGAACTTTGGCGGGCCCTGCGCTTTGGAACTGCAGATGTGACGGTCTCAACAGCAGATAAACGCGGCAGAGTACTAGTGCAAGACGGCGGTATGTGGTGGCTGAAAATCCGCCAAGGGCCTTTGATCAAATATGGGCTATGGCTCCTGGCCGGTACGTTTATTGCACTTGCGCTTTTCTACCTATTACGCGGCAAAATCCGCGTCGAGGGAGGTCTGAGTGGTCGTACCGTCGAACGCTTTAAATTTATGGAACGCATGGCGCATTGGACGTTAGCAGGGTCTTTCATACTACTGAGTATAACAGGTATTTTGGGGCTCATTGGTCGTAAATTTCTAGCACCAACCTTTGGATTGGAAGCCAATGCTACCCTGTTGATGGTCTCAAAATTTATCCACAACAACGTATCATGGGCCTTTATGGTCGCATTGATTGCAGTCTTTGTGATGTGGGTTTTGCATAATTTGCCCAGCCGCACCGATCTGGTATGGATCGCTCAGGCGGGTGGCATCGTTGGGTCGAAACATCCGCCGGCCAAGAAATTCAACTTTGGTCAAAAAATCATCTTCTGGTCAGTGATTATTCTTGGGGCCTCCGTCTCGCTTTCTGGTCTGTCATTACTGTTTCCTTACGAAATCACTTTGTTCGCCAAAACATTTGGACTCTTTAACGATTGGGGAGTGACAGCGCTGGTGGGCCTAGAACCACTGCCTACGCAAATGTCACCACAAGAAGAGATGCAGTATAGCCAGCTGTGGCATGCAATCGTTGGCTTTGTAATGATGGCGATCATCTTTGGGCACATTTACATCGGAACCGTCGGCATGGAAGGTGCGTATGATGCTATGGGCACCGGCGAGGTCGACGAAGCCTGGGCGGAGCAGCATCATTCAATTTGGCTGGAGGAAGTACAGGCAAAGCAAGTTCTGTCCAAAAGCCGGGCTTCAACTCCAGCAGAATAATCATACCTTGTTGGGTCTGTTTTGCGGTAACATGCTATTGAAGGCCCGACAGCCCAACGATCAACCATAGGAGATAGACCGATGAAAGCCATTTTGGCAGGGGCCGCCGCGATAATCGTGATTGGGGTGGGCAGTTATTTGATATTGAGCGAGATGGGGTTCTCTGCCAAAGAAACATACGCTGGCGACAGCGTTCGTTTGGATTGACCCATTGATCCCTGACAATTCGCCTGATTATGGCATTGCATTGGCCAGTGCGTCGATCTTGGTCGTAGATGATGAACCAGGGATACGTCACTTCCTCCAGAAAATACTTTCACCTAGGGTAAAGCGGATCGAATTGGCGGCTTCAGCGGAGGAAGCAACAAAGCATCTGGATGATACTCATTTTGATGTGGTGATCCTCGACAATGTTATGCCAAGCAAGACGGGCCTGGACTGGGTCAAAGAACAACGGCAGA
>Ga0307492_10001296_pt1 | contig 10418 bp, 7 predicted proteins | sample SI3LmetaG_FD_202365 | JGI IMG/M metagenome (GOLD analysis project Ga0307492, IMG submission 202365) | Sea-ice brine microbial communities from Beaufort Sea near Barrow, Alaska, United States - SI3L | ecosystem: Environmental > Aquatic > Marine > Coastal | place: USA: Alaska | collected 2017-05-06
TATCAAGCAGAGAAAGTTAACATCCCCATGTTGTTTTTACACGGCGCAGATGACCGAGTGGTAGATGTGGAGCAAAGCCGCATGATGGTAGACGAATTACAAAAATTAGATAAATCTGTTGAATATATCGAGTTTGAAAACGGCGATCACTATTTATCCATTCAAAGAAATAGGCATGCTGCTTTTAAAGCAATGGATGTATTTTTAAAAACACATTTAGCAAAGTAGGTGTTTTTATAAGCCGCGACTTAAAGAACTCGCTAAACATTCTAAGCACTACCAATTGGCAGTGCTAGACTCCGCAGCCTGAAATTTACTGGTTCCGACATGTCATCCAAGCACAACCCCACTTCTAGCAAGGCAAATAGCAAAACCAAGGCCGATATTGGCCTATTTGAGTTTGTGACGCTTATGGCATTGATGACGTCATTGGTTGCTTTGAGTATCGATTCAGTTTTGCCAGCATTATCTCAAATTGGTGCTGACTTAAACATTACTGACCCAAGGCAAAGTCACTTAATTATTTCGCTATTTTTTATCGGTATGGCTTTGGGGCAGCTTTATTATGGGCCTTTGTCGGATAGCAAGGGTAGACGTTATGCCATTATTTCTGGCTTGATTATTTTTGCCATTGGGTCGCTCGTTTGTATTTATGCAAAGTCGTTAGAGGTGATGTTAATTGGCCGTGTTATTCAAGCTTTTGGTGTCTCAGGGCCAAGAATTGCTACTTTGGCCGTGATCAGAGATAAATATGAAGGTGAAGCCATGGCAAGAGTCATGTCTTTTATTATGATGGTGTTTATTTTAGTGCCTATGCTGGCGCCTGTTTTTGGTCAGACCATATTGTTTTGGTTTTCATGGCAGCATATTTTCTCATCATTTTTGATTTATGGATTATTCATTGGCTTGTGGTTTTTTGTTCGCCAGCCAGAAACATTGCCTAAAGAAAAGCGCCTGCCTTTTAGTTGGTCTCAATTGTGGATTTCAAGTAAGTTTATCCTGACGAATAAGTATGTGATGTTTTATACCATCTCATCTGGCACCATATTTGGCGCGTTTTTGGCCTATATCAGCTCCTCTCAAACACTGTTTCAACATATTTATGATACGGGTGAGTTGTTTCCTATGTATTTTGCTTTATTGGCATTTTCCATAGGGCTGGCGTCATTTATTAATGGCAATTTAGTCATGCGTTTGGGCATGCGTCAATTATGCACCTGGGCGATGTTAGGGTGGTTGACATTCTCAACCGTATTAACGGTTCTATGTTTTGTGTATGACGGTATTCCCCCTTTATGGCAATTTATTTCTGTCATGTTTTGTACGTTTTTTTGTATTGGAATTTTGTTTGGTAACATTAATGCAATGGCTATGCAGCCTTTGGGTGAAATGGCTGGTTTAGGGGCGGCAATTATCGGGTCATTAAGCAGTTTGATTTCAGTCCCTACTGCTGTTTTTGTCGGCAGTTTTATTGACTCTACCATCACACCTGTGGCTTTGGGCTTTGTAGGATTTGGTAGTGTGTCATTTGTGTTGTATTGGCACGCAAATAAGCCTTAATTTTGTACTTCTGGTTTTAAATTTATAAGTTGTTCATCTTTTATTCAGCAAGTTTTGGTTATTGTTTGACTGAATAGATAGTTTGACTCTTATTCGAATATTCACTGTTCAGTTTTGAGCGTTGTGTAATACGATTGACCAAGTTTTGGTGTATACACAGCGCTTTTTTTATTTGTCCGCCTACCTTTCCCTCCAAAAAAACACCTCTTTAATTCACTAAGTTGATTTTTGGTTTTGGGTAGTGGTTTTCCAAAAACCAGCTTCTTTACTTAACTCTTCGTTGTTTATTGATAAATGTGAGTCCTATACTTTTGAACACCACAGGCGGTCATGTTTGTTATGTCTGAACAGGATCGTTTTCTATTCCATACAATTAAAAAATCTTTAGCTTAGATATAAAAAAGCCCAACCAAATTGGCTGGGCAAAAGGGCTTTTATCAAGCACCTACGACAGAAATTGTGTCAAAAATAGGAGAGGTATCGAGAGTTACGCTGTTTCTACTATGGCTTTCATATCCGTCATATAACCACGTAGTTTAGCGCCTACTGTTTCTACGCCGTGCTCTCTTATGGTTTTATTGATATCAACTAGCTTTTTGTTATCAACACTATTAGAGGTGGTGGTATAGGCTTTACCGATAAGGTCTGTACCAATACTGGGCATCAGTTTTTCTGCTAATAATGGGATAGCTACATTAGCGAACAAGTAGTTACCATATTCAGCTGTATCAGAAATAACGACGTTCATTTCATATAAACGTTTACGGGCGATAGTGTTCGAAATCAATGGTGTTTCATGCAAAGACTCGTAATAAGCTGACTCGGGTAAAATACCTGCTTCAACCATCACGTCAAAGGCTAATTCAACGCCTGATTTAATCATCGCAACTAAAAATACACCGTGATCGAAATATTCTTGTTCATCGATGTTGCCATCATATGCCGGAGATTTTTCAAAACCTGTTTGGCCTGTTTCTTCGCGCCATTTTAGCAAGTTGGCGTCGCCATTGGCCCAATCTTCCATCATAGTGCGAGAAAATTCACCGCTTATGATGTCATCCTGATGTTTGCCAAAAAGAGGACGAAGCAATGTTGTTAATTGCTCAGACAATTCAAAAGCTTTCACTTTAGCTGGGTTAGATAATCTGTCCATCATATTGGTGACACCACCAATTTTTAGTGCTTCGGTGATGGTTTCTAAACCGTCTTGGATCAATTTACCTGCATAACCGGCATCGATGCCATTGGCGACCATTTTTTCGTAACCCAAAACAGCTGCCACTTGTTGCATGCCGCATAGAATGGTTTGTTCACCCATTAGGTCAGATTTTACTTCAGCAACAAAAGAGGATTCTAATACACCGGCACGGTCGCCTCCTGTAGCTGATGCTAAGGCTTTTGCGATATCCCAGCCTTGGTTTTTAGGGTCATTTTCTGGGTGTACAGCGATAAGGGTTGGAACACCAAAACCACGTTTATATTCTTCACGTACTTCCGTACCTGGGCATTTAGGTGCACACATCACAACCGTGATATCAGAACGAATTTGCTGACCTTCTTCAACAATGTTGAAGCCGTGTGAATAACTAAGGGTAGCGCCTTGTTGCATAAGGGGCATAACCGCCTCTACTACACTTGAATGTTGCTTATCAGGCGTTAGGTTATAAACCAAATCTGCAGTGGGGATAAGCTCTTTATAAGTACCGACAGTAAAGCCGTTACCATCTGCACGTTGAAAAGAATCACGCTTTTCGTCAATGGCAGCTTGGCGCAATGCATAAGATATGTTTAAGCCTGAGTCACGCATGTTCAAACCTTGGTTTAAACCTTGCGCACCACAGCCGACGATGACAATTTTTTTGCCTTTAAGAAAATCACAACCAGTAGAAAACTCTGCACGTTGCATAAAACGACAACGACCAATTTGGTCCAATTGCTGACGTAAAGATAATGTATTGAAATAATTAGCCATGTTTAAAATCCTATTCTTAGTTGTGTGCAAGTTAGTGAGCTATTTGCTATGGATGAATAATAGAGATAAACCAGTGTTGTTTAAAATGATATATTTGCAATATAATGTTGCAAAATACGCAACAATGGTGAGGCTGGGTCATTTAAATGGATATTCGAAGCTTGGAGTTATTTCAACATTTAGCCAGCAGTCTACATTTTGCAAAAACGGCAGAGTCAATGTTTGTTAGCCCTTCTACCTTGAGCCGCGCAATTCAAAGGCTTGAAGAAGAATGCGGTACCACTTTGTTTGTACGTGATAATCGTAAAGTTAAAATAACCGCGTCGGGCTCAAAACTATTGGGATTTACGCAACAAATTTTGACTGAGTGGAAAAAAGTAAAGTGGGAATTGCAACAAGAGCATCAGCAGCTGCAAGGTGAACTGAGTTTATTTTGCTCTGTGACGGCTAGCCAAAGTCACCTACCCAATTTGTTGGATAATTTTCGGCATAACTACCCCCAAGTGGAAATTAAATTGAATACTGGCGATCCTGCCCTTTCTGTTAGCAAAGTGATGCAACAAGAGGTCGACGCCGCTATTGCTATCCATACTCCAGATTTCCCAAAGGAATTGGCGTTTTTACCTTTAGATGAAATACCGCTGTTTCTTATTGTCCCCAAAGATACTCGGCTGACCCGTTTAGACCAAGTTGACTGGCGCCAACACTCTTTTATTTTGCCCGAGTCAGGCCCCTCTAAACGTATAGTGCATCATTGGTTCGCCGAACAGGGTATAAGGCCACGTGTGTATGCCAAAGTAGCGGGTAACGAAGCTATTGTGAGTATGGTGGCTCTGGGGTGTGGTTTGGGCATCGTGCCGCAGGTGGTGCTGGATCATTCGACCATAGGCCAAAAAGTGAATCGTATTACCCTAGATGATATCGAACCCTTTCAATTAGGGTTGTGTTGCTTACAAAAAAGAGCCAAAGAGCCGGCTATTCAAGCGTTGTTTAATTGTTAAAAGCTTATATCTCAACTATTAGTTAACTGCGCTAACATCCTATCAAAGGCTCTATAATTAAGGGCTTCAGCTAGATGTTGCCTATTTATATCTGGACAATGTGCCAAGTCAGCAATGGTGCGCGCGACTTTGAGTACTCGGTGGTAGGTGCGTAAAGACAATCCCAATTTTTCTACTGCTTGTTGTAAAAATAACTGTTCAGGTTTTTCTAAGGTGCAGTACTTTTCAACTTCTTTGGTGGACAGTTGTGCATTGGTTTTGCCGCAGCGACTTAGCTGTAATTGGTGGGTTTGAACGACTCTTGTGCGAACAACTTGGCTACTCTCACCGCGGGTTTTCACCTGCTCAGAAAAGTCATTGCTGGGTAGCTTGGGCACATCAACTTGCAAATCAATACGGTCTAAAAAAGGCCCGGAAATTCGATTGAGATAACGCAATATTTGCTCACAGCTACTGCGCCCGTCGTTTAAACTGCCTGTTGGGCTAGGGTTCATTGCGGCAACAAGTTGAAATCTAGCTGGAAATTGTGCTTGCCTTGCTGCTCTTGAAATACTCACCGTGCCAGACTCTAAGGGTTCGCGTAATACTTCAAGTACTTTTCGATCAAACTCTGGTAACTCATCGAGAAAAAGCACCCCATTGTGGGCCAATGAGATTTCACCTGGTCGAGGAATACTGCCTCCACCTACTAAGGCGACGGCAGAACTCGTGTGGTGAGGGTGGCGAAACGCACGTTGTTTCCATGTGGCAGGATCAACCGGTTTACCCACAATGGAATGAATAGCCGCTGATGCTAAGGCTTCTTCGTCTGTCATTGGCGGTAGGATAGTGATCAAACGACTTGCCAACATTGTTTTACCTGTGCCTGGCGGGCCGGTAAATAACAGGTTGTGTCCTCCTGCTGCTGCAATTTCCAATGCACGTTTGCCCGCGGCTTGGCCTACAACGTCCTGCAAATCATTATCGTAAACGGCTTGTTGTTCTATGGACTGTGTTTGGAATAAGTTTAGCGCGCGCTGCCCTGAGATATGATGAAACACGTCCAATAACTGGTTGGCGGGTATGATATTGGCGTCTTTAATCAATGATGCTTCAGCAGCATTTTCGATAGGTAATATGGCGGTTCTTTTGGCTTGTGAACAGGCGTAGGTAAAAGGTAAGGCACCTGTTATGGGGCGTATCTCCCCAGATAAAGCCAATTCCCCTACCAGCTCAATTTTTTCTAGCTGATTGCCTGTTAGTTGAGTACTGGCTGCGATAATGCCCATAGCAATAGCCAAATCAAAACGCCCTCCTTCCTTAGGCAAGTCTGCAGGCGCGAGGTTTACTGTGATACGTTTAGCAGGGAATTCAAAGCCAGAGTTGATTAATGCACTGCGCACCCTGTCTTTGGCTTCTCTAACTGATGCTTCTGGTAAACCGACTAAGTTAAAACAAGGCAGACCATTGGATAGGTGCACTTCAACCGTGATAAGTGGGGCGTCAATGCCAATGCAGGCTCTTGAATAAACAACGGCTAAAGACATGAAGCAACTCCATTTGCATACTTGGTGTGTATTAAGGCTAGCTAATCATCAAAAAATTGCGAGTTATTCATCCTTCACAGAATCATGAGGGTTAAAAACAGGGAGGTGCCAGTGCCACTTCATCGCGCATAAACGACAGGCTAAGGTGATGCAGAAGCCTATTATCATGCAAAGCACGGTGCTTAAACCTAGATAAACGCCTAAAATGTAACCCGTCCCGCCTAGAATACAGGCGGTGGCATATAACTCGCCTTTTAAAACCATTGGAACTTCTTGGCAGATGACGTCTCGGATTAATCCTCCAAACACACCTGTCATCGTGCCTAATGCTATGGCTACAAGTGGATATGCGCCATAAGTCAGTGCTTTTTGTAAGCCCATTACGTTAAAAAATGCTAAACCAATGGCATCAGCAAAAAACAGGTAACGCAGTGGGAACGTGTCTTTGCTACGTAGCCATATGATAGTGGAAAAGGCAGCCAGGATAATGACATAAAAAAAGCTTGGATCTTGTACCCAAAACACCGGTAGATCTAAAATCATGTCCCGTAATGTGCCGCCGCCAATGGCAGTAACCGACGCGAGTACCACCACACCAAAACCATCCATGTGTTTTTTATACGCCATAAGTGTGCCTGCAATAGCAAACACTGCCACTCCTGCTAAATCTACCCAATGTAACCACGTTTCCATATTCTGCCTAAAGTACAAGTTTGTTCATTCAATAATGATAATATTATTTTTTGTTTAGTATATCGTATACCACCCTCAAAAAAGGCATATGGCAATGCTTGATCAAAATATCTGCTTCATGCTATTTATATTTAGCGATGATAGATAAAAATGTATCGAAATTGGAAAATTAAATGACACGTTCAGCCAATGATTACTTAAAAAGAATATTATTATCGCCTGTTTATGATGTGGCGGTAAATTCTGATCTACAAAAACTCGAGAAACTTTCTGCTTCTTTAGGTAACGATGTTTGGCTCAAGCGCGAAGATCAGCAGCCTGTTAAGTCGTTCAAATTACGTGGTGCCTATAACAAAATATGCCAGCTTAGTGATGAACAATTAGCTAAAGGTTTGGTGGCTTCCTCTGCAGGAAATCATGCTCAAGGTGTGGCTTATTCGGCTAAAAACAAAGGGGTTAAAGCGACTATTGTGATGCCTGCTACTGCACCGGATATTAAGGTTGAAGCCGTGCGCAATTTTGGTGGACAGTGCGTGGATGTGGTATTGCATGGCACCAGTTTTGAACAAGCAAAAGAAGAAGCATTACGTTTGTCTAAAAAGTATGGTTTCACCATGGTTGCCCCTTTTGATGATGAAGATGTCATTGTTGGCCAAGGCACCATCGCCCGTGAATTACTTGAACAAAATCCGGATTTAGATACCTTATTTATCGCCGTTGGTGGCGGCGGGTTGATAGCTGGGATTTCGGTATTTCTTAAACAGCTTAAGCCTGAGTTGAAGATTATCGCCGTAGAGTCTGATGAGTCAGCGTGTTTACAAGCCGCTATGCAGGCAGGTAAACCTGTACCCCTTGATCATGTGGGCATTTTTGCTGATGGTGTTGCGGTAAAAATTATTGGTGAAGAACCTTTTCGTTTATGCCAAAAATATGTAGATGAAGTGATAACGGTCAACACAGATGAAATCTGTGCGGCGATCAAAGACATATTTGATGATACCCGCGTTATTGCGGAGCCGGCTGGTGCCTTGTCGATTGCAGGTATCCGTAAGTACCTTAAAACTCACCCCATGCAAGGCAAAAAGTTTGGTGGCATTTTATGTGGCGCCAATATCAATTTTCATACTTTGCGATATGTTTCTGAGCGTTGCGAATTAGGTGAACAAAAAGAAGCCGTCATAGCGGTTAAAATTCCTGAGCGTAAAGGTGCATTTAGAGCGTTTTGTGCCCTTTTGGGCGGACGAGCTATTACCGAATTTAACTACCGTTATTCCACAGACCGCGAAGCCCATATCTTTGTGGGCATCAAGTTAAGAGAAGGTCGTCAAGAGTTAGTACAATTGACTGATTCACTAGGTAGCCACGGTTATAAAAGTTTTGATTTATCCGAAAATGAAATGGCCAAGTTGCATGTGCGTTATATGGTCGGTGGAAGGCCTCATGGCTTGCTTAATGAAAAACTGTTTTCCTTCGAGTTTCCAGAACACCCCGGGGCGCTTATGAAGTTTTTGGATACATTAGGTGAAAGATGGAATATTACTTTATTCCACTATCGCAATCACGGCGCTGCTGAGGGTTTAGTCTTGGTAGGTTTTGATATAGAAAATGCGGATCGTGGACAATTTAATGAACACCTCGCCGAACTGGGATATTTATATGAAGAACAAACTGATAACCCAGCATACAAATTTTTCTTGTCTGATCTCAATGGTGTATTTGAGTAGGGGCTCAATATGCAAAAAATAGTTGATGAAATCGCGGCAAAAATGACCTTAAGAACGGATAAAGGAAATGTCGCTCGTTATATTCCTCAATTGGCATGTGTTGATCCTGAACAATTTTCGATCAGTGTCGCTTTACCCAATGGTTCGGTTTACAGTGCCGGCTGTGCAGGAACGTTATTCTCAATACAGAGTATTTCAAAAGTTTTCACCTTGACTTTAGCCTTAGGCAAATTAGGTGAACGAGTATGGAATAGAGTGGGCCGTGAACCCTCGGGAGACCCTTTTAACTCTATAGTTCAGCTTGAACATGAACAGGGAAAACCACGCAATCCTTTTGTTAACGCAGGCGCTATCGCCATAGCTGATGCCATAATTCAGGGACATCAACCCAAAGAAACCTTAGCTGAAATCTTACAGTTTATGCGTTTTTTGGCCGATGATGAAAGTATATCCATAGACGAAAAGGTGGCGCGTTCAGAGATGATGACGGGCGATAGAAATATGTCTTTAGCACACTTTATGGCGTCATTTGGTCATTTCCAAAACCCCGTAGAGTCGGTGTTGGGTACTTATTTTCATCACTGCTCTATTGCAATGAACACGGCTCAGCTTGCCACTGCTGGATTATTTTTGGCCAACAATGGTGTCAATCCAATCACCGGCTACCGAGTTGTATCATCCAAAAGAGCCAAAAGAATTAATTCTCTGATGCTGATGTGTGGTCATTATGATGGTTCTGGAGAATTTGCTTTTCGTGTTGGGTTGCCGGGTAAAAGTGGCGTAGGTGGAGGAATACTTGCCATCGCCCCGGGTAATGCCTCTATAGCAGTGTGGTCACCAGGATTGGACACCATTGGCAACAGTAAACTCGGCACCGAGGCATTGGAATTACTCACCCAAAAAACCGGCTGGTCGGTATTCGGGCAATAGTTTCAGTGAAACCCTAACCTAGCACCCTGTGTTTGATTATTGGAACCGCCAAGTTGATTCTATCTTTTAGCGCGCTTTTTAAGTAGCCTTACCCTGCTTTTTTAAACGCACCACGGACTCTTCATTTTGCATACACTCGCACAACTAAAGTCTGGCCAATTGGCTGGTATTTCTCATTTAACGTTGTCAGAAAACCTGATTGTATTTCCACTTGAAATTTTATCCTTAGCGGAAACGTTGGAAATTCTTGATTTATCCAATAATCACATAAAAATATTACCCGATGAACTCAAGCAGCTTAAAAAACTTAAAATTATTTTTGCCTCAAACAATGATTTTGAGACCTTGCCTAGGTGTCTTGGTCAGTGCGAAAGTCTTGAAATGGTGGGTTTTAAAGCCAATAAAATCAAGCATGTTTCTGGCGAATCATTACCCGAAAAGCTTCGTTGGTTAATTTTAACCGATAATAAGATAACCACCCTGCCAGATACTTTAGGCGAACGCCCAAGGCTGCAAAAGTTAGCTTTGGCGGGTAATCAACTTAAGCAGTTACCAGCAAACTTGTCGCAATTGATTAACCTTGAACTGGTGCGTATTTCGGCCAATCAATTAACACAATGCCCGGATCAATTGTTAGCCTTACCCAAACTTGCTTGGTTGGCACTGTCAGGAAATCCGTTTAGTGCTAACAACATTGATATTCAATCCGTTCCTGTTGTGCCTTATTCAAGCTTTATTTTACAAAACGTATTGGGGCAAGGTGCGTCTGGTGTGATTTCTAAAGCGGTATGGCATACACCCACTGAATATTTCCCGGAAGAAATTGCGGTAAAAGTGTTTAAAGGTGAATTAACCAGTGATGGTTACCCAGAAGATGAGTTGCAAGCGTGTTTAAAAGTTGGCGGCCATGTAAATCTAGTCAGATCCTTGGCACAGGTAAATGAAAAAGATACCTTAGCGTTAGTGATGAAACTTATCCCTGAGCATTATAACAACCTTGGATTACCACCTG
>Ga0307492_10001297_pt1 | contig 10408 bp, 11 predicted proteins | sample SI3LmetaG_FD_202365 | JGI IMG/M metagenome (GOLD analysis project Ga0307492, IMG submission 202365) | Sea-ice brine microbial communities from Beaufort Sea near Barrow, Alaska, United States - SI3L | ecosystem: Environmental > Aquatic > Marine > Coastal | place: USA: Alaska | collected 2017-05-06
TGCGTGTTTGCGTTGCCCGCCAGTGCCGATGGCCAGTTTCTTCAAGCCAACATGGTCTTTCAGTATTTGATAAATCTGTGGGTTGACCTCAGCTTGGGTGGCTAAGCGTTCATAGCGAGCAATCTTATCCTGACTCAACAGCACTGGATCCAGCTCCAGGCCATAGCGGTGGACAATCTCAACTGCGACCTTGCGCGATGGCATTCCGCCGAGCTGATGCACCCAGCTCACATCCAGTGGAATATTAAACGCATGGCAGGTCTGCTCCCAGGCTACATCGTGCGCACCCATCGAGTTGATCAGCGTGCCGTCGAGATCAAAAATAATGCCCTTGTATAGACTCAGATCCAGAGTTTGGTTCATCTGCAGCTCACTCGGCCAATGTTAGAATGAAGTATAAAGCATTAGCAGTTCAGGTCGCCCCCCTATATAGAGCCGGACAGGCCAATTGCCAACCTATCCCATCAGCGCTAGCAATGCTAGGCCAATTTTAATGAAATTCTAACGACGTTCAGTTTCATTTTCTTTTGACCTGAGCCATATGACGTCTTAGTATCGAACGAATTCGAAATTTTAGTAACCATAAATTCCGTATTACGGAATTACTAAGGAATAAAGATGTCCCTCATCTCGATTAAGAAGCTTCAAGCTGAGTACGAACGTATTCTATTGGCCCGTGATATGGCCCCAGATATGGCCACCAAACTGGCCGCAGGCTTCGTCGAAATGGCCAATGAAGGCGTCTATTCCCACGGTATTAACCGTTTCCCGGTGTTTATTGGCCAGGTCGACCAGGGTCAGATCAAGCTCAACGCTACGCCAGTGTGTGCAAATAGTATGGGTGCGCTAGAGCAGTGGGATTGTAATTTTGGACCGGGCGTATTGAACGGGCTGATCTGTGCCGACCGCGCGATGGAATTGGCGCGTCAGCACGGTATCGGCATGGTCGGTATGCGCAACTCCAACCATTGGATGCGCGGCGGCACCTATGTTCTCCGCATGGCACGTGCAGGCTTTGCTGGTATTGGCTCAACTAATTCTATTGCCGTTATGCCAGCTTGGGGGGGTAAGGACCACCGCGTCGGTTCCAACCCCCTAGTCATGGCGATAGCCGGTGATCCGCCAGTCGTGGTGGACAGTTCAATGTCGCAGTACTCCTACGGTCAGTTACAGAACTACGTTTTAGCCGACAAAGAATTACCGGTAGTCGGAGGCTTTGACGATGATGGCAACCTAACCAAAGACCCGCATGTGCTGTGGAAAAATAAGCGCCTGTTGCCGATGGGCTTCTGGAAAGGCTCGTCTATGTCGATCGTGCTGGACATGATGCTAACGGCTATTTCCGGCGGTAACTCGGTGCCGGCGCTGACCGAGGACATGGGCGGCGAATTTGGCGTGTCTCAGTTCCTGATCGCAATTGACCTCAGCAAGACGATGGACGGCGGCCGCTATGCGCAGGAAATGCAGCGTATCCGCGACTATGTCATGGCGTCTGAACCGGCCGAAACGGGCACGGTGAAGATTGCCGGTTCCGAAATCCAAAACATTATCGATAAACACGAACGTGCCGGTGGTATCGAAATTCACGACGAAATCTGGTCGAAAATTACTGCGCTCTAATCGATTAGCGAATTTTTTCAGGACGCATCAATGATAAAAATAATTAAATGGATTGCGCACAGTATCGATATATTAATGGCCGCTATTCTGCTGTTTATGGTGACATTGGTCTTTACCAACGTGGTTTTGCGCTACGGTTTCTCGTCCGGTCTGCGGCCGTCCGTTGAGCTTTCGCGACTGGGTCTGGTTTGGGTTGTCATGTTAGGCGCGGTGGTGGTCCTGCGCCGTAACGAGCATCTGGCAGTGGCTGAATTCAGTGAGCGACTATTGCCTAAGGCGGTGCCCTTCCTGCGCCGTATTATCTGGCTCATTATTCTGGTGTCGTGCGGCATGCTGTTCCTCGGTTCATTCAATCAGATGATGGCCAACTGGCGTGATATCTCTCAGCTCACCGGCCTACCCTCTGCCGTCTTTTACCTGGCCGGGGCCATCTCCGGTGGCCTGATGTCGATCATTGCCTTTGTAAGGATTTTTAATCCGCACTGGCTAATCGAAGACGAGGAGGCATCCACATGACCCTAGCTATTTTTCTAAGCGTACTGATTATTTCAATTCTGCTCGGCTTGCCCGTTGCCTTCGCGCTGCTCCTGTCATCGATGGCATTGATGGTACATATGGACCTGTTCAGCTCCGATATTTTGGCCCAGTCACTGGTCAATGGTGTCGATAGCTTCCCACTCTTAGCCATACCGTTCTTCCTGATCGCCGGTGAGGTTATGTCTTCAGGGGGTCTGTCGGTCCGTATTGTTAATCTGGCGACGACCTATGTCGGCCATCGTAAAGGCGGGCTCGGTTACGTCGCCATTCTAACCTCGATCCTGTTAGCCGGCTTGTCGGGTTCGGCCGTGGCCGATGCCGCCGCCCTAGTCAGCATTCTGTACCCGATGATGAAAGCCGCAAAATACCCAGAGGGTACCTCAATGGGCTTGCTCGCCTCTGGTGGCATTATCGCACCGGTTATTCCACCGTCCTTGCCACTCATTCTAGTGGGTGTCGCGGGCGGCATCTCCATCAAGAACCTGTTCTTAGGGGGCATTGTGCCGGGCTTATTGATGGGCCTAACGCTCATGGTGGTCTGGTCGGCATTGGTACGCAAAGAGGACCTGAGCGTTGCCCCAAAGGCCAGCAAGGCCGACAAACGTGCGGCCTTAAAAGACGGCATCTGGGCTCTGTTCCTACCCTTTATTATTATTGGCGGTATTCGCTTCGGCGTCTTTACCCCGACGGAGGCCGCCGTAGTGGCAGCCGTGTATGCCATAGCCGTCTCTGCGATTGTGTACCGCGAACTGACACTGAAGAAGTTCTACAAGGTCCTGCTTAGCGCCGGCCGCTCAACTGCGATGGTCATGTTCCTAGTCGGCTGTGCCATGGTCGCCGCTTGGCTGATTACCGTGGCGCAGTTGCCCCAACAACTGGCCGAGTTGCTCGGTCCGCTGGTCGACAGCCCTCGCCTGCTGATGGCCGTGATTATGATTTTGGTCCTATGCGTTGGCATGGTGATGGATCTTAGCCCCACCATTCTGATTCTCGTTCCACTGCTTATGCCAATCATCAAGATGGCAGGCATAGACCCGGTCTACTTCGGTTTGATGTTTGTTATTAATACCTCCATCGGGCTCATTACCCCGCCGGTTGGAACTGTGCTCAATGTGGTATGTGGCGTTGCTCGCGTACCGATGTCTACCGCAGTAAAGGGCGTATTGCCTTTTATTGGGGCCTATATGGTGCTGTTGGCACTGTTCGTTGCTTTCCCAAGCATTATCACCGTACCGATGCACTTTGTGATTGGTAAATAACAACCCCAGGAGAATATAACAATGAAAAAGTTCCTAAAAACTGTTGGTATCGTATCTGCAATCGCGCTCACCTCTTCCGCGGCACTTGCAGCCACAACCCTTAAGTTCGCCCATGCAGCGCCAGAATCGGACCTGCAACAGACTATGGCGCTATTCTTTAAAAAAGAAGTTGAAGCCCGTTCTAATGGCGACCTTAAGGTGAATATTTTTCCACAAGGTCAGTTGGGTAACGATAAGCAAATGATCGACGGCACCCGCTCGGGTGTATTGGACATCTCAATGGTGGGTCTGAACAACTACTCAGGCTTGCTGCCCGAATCGTCAGCCTTTACCCTGCCGTTTATGTTCCCTACGCGTGACTCGGCTTACAAAGTATTGGACGGCAAGGTCGGTCAAGGTGTCTTGAAAGACATGGAAGAGTTTGGCGTTAAAGGTCTCGGTTATCCAGAAAACGGTTACCGCAACATGACCAATAACGTCGCACCGATACGGGTACCGGCAGACGTTAAAGGTCTGCAAATGCGCGTTAACGGCTCCAAAGCTCTGAGCGACATGTTCGAAGAGTTAGGTGCAAGTCCACAGCAAATCCCAGTCGCTGAATTATACACCGCTCTGGAAACGGGTGTGGTTGATGCGCAGGATCACCCAATCGGCGTAACCCTGTCGTTCAAATTCTACGAAGTGCAGAAGTATTTGAGCATGACTCAGCACGCTTACTCGCCTCTGGTTGTCACCATGAACCTGAAGAACTTCAATAAGCTGAGCAAGGCCGAACGCAAGATCATCATGGAAGTGTCTGCTGAATCTGTTGCGATGCAGCGTGAACTGAGCATAGCCAAAGAAGACAAGATGATTGCGGACCTGGAAGCATACGGTATGAAAGTTAACACCGACGTTGACGGCGCTGCTTTTCAAGCGGCTGTTGCGCCAGTATGGGCTGCATTCATCGCAGAGTATGGCGACGACATGGTCAACAAGATCAAAGCGGCTTCTAAGTAGGTAAGTAAGTAAGTAAGACTCACTAACTACTAGCGAGTGCGCCTGGTCTGTGTACACAGACCAGGCATTTTTCAGCACTACCTGCACTATCAGTATCATCAGAATGACCAGTACCACCTATTCCCCTTTGGCTGCAACTGAGCAGAGATAAGCAGATGTATACAGAACTGAAACAGCGCGTCCTCAAAGCCAACCTGCAGTTACCCGAATATAAGCTGGTGACCTTCACCTGGGGTAATGTCTCCGAAATTGACCGAGCGCGAGGGGTGATAGCCATCAAACCCTCTGGCGTTTCTTATGCTAACATGCGCCATGACGACATCGTGATTGTCGATCTGAACGGCCATGTCGTTGAGGGTGCACTAAACCCGTCCAGCGATACCGCAACCCATATTGAACTCTATAAAGCCTTTGCCAGCATTGGCGGCATCGTCCATACCCATTCGCGCCATGCCACTGTATGGGCACAGGCCGGCCTGGATATTCCGGCTTTGGGCACTACCCACGCCGACTATTTTTACGGCGACATCCCCTGCACTCGACGATTAACCGGGGATGAGATTGCCCACGAGTATGAAGTCAATACCGGCCGAGTGATCATTGAAGAATTCAGCCGCAGGCGGCTCGACCCGGCTGCTGTGCCGAGTGCAATTATTTCCGGGCATGCGCCCTTCTCTTGGGGCAAGGATGCTTTCGACGCCGTGCACAATGCGGTGGTGCTAGAAGAAATAGCCGCCATGGCCATGGCCACCCGAGCGCTGAATGCCGATATTCGCATTCAGCAAGAGTTACTCGATAAACACTACAACCGTAAACATGGCAAAGATGCCTACTACGGCCAGAACTAGGATAGAGGCAACTTATGTATAAGGTCTTAGCACTGGACTTAGATGGCACAGTGCTTAACTCTGAGAACCGCATCAGTGGCGAATTGCGCGATACCATTCAGGCGCTGCAGCAATACGTCCACGTAGTCTTGGTCACCGGTCGTCACCATACCGCAGCCAAACCCTATTATGCTGAGCTGGAACTGACCTCGCCCATTATCTGTTGCAACGGCACCTATGTGTATGATTACGGCCTTCAGGCGGTTATACGGCACAATGCCATCGGCAAGGATCATGCGCGAGAATTCATCCACACCGCAGAGGCCCACGGTCTTAAGTTGGTGATGTATGTTCAGGACGCGATGCTCTACTCCCGCAGCCAACCGGTAGCCTATATGGATCGCTTGTTGCGCTGGGCAGAGACGGTTCAGATTGAGCTGCGCCCCGATATTCGCCAGGTGGACAGTTTTATCGAGGAGCTCGACAATACTGACAATATTTGGAAGTTTGTCATCGAAGGCACCGACGTCGGCCATTTTGATCAACTCGATTTTATCCGCAGTCACTTTTCCGGTGAACGCTCCTGGATAGACCGCATCGATTATGCCAACCAAGGCAACACCAAAGGCACCGCATTGGCCCGTTATGTTAACCAGCTGGGCTATGGTGCCGACCAGGTTGTGGCGATTGGCGACAACGACAACGATATCTCCATGCTGCGTTATGCCGGCGTCGGCGTCGCCATGTTCAACGCCAGTTCGACGGTAAAACAAGAAGCTCAACTGACCACGAAGGCCAGTAATGATGACGCCCAGGTGCTCGCCGATCTGCTCAAAAAACTTTTCCCAGCCGAATAACAGACCCAGGTGATGCCATGTTAGTAGGACAGTTACACAATACGATAGAACACGCTTACTACCCCAAAATCATAACCGATGTGCTTGCCTATTTAGCGACACTCGAACTGGACAGTCTTGCCTTCGGCCGCCATGAACTGCCATTTTGCGCGTCAGATAAGGCCTGGTTTGTGATCTTAGAGTACTACACCCAGCCAGCAGACAAGTTCCTGCCGGAGGTGCACCGATATCACTCGGACTTACAGATCATGCTGTCCGGGTCCGAAGTGATGACATGGGCAATGGATACTGGCGAAAGTGAACCCGCGCAAGACTATCTCGTCGAGCGCGACCTACAATACCTTAAGCCCGACAATTTAATGCTTAACAGCTTGTTGGCGGTCGAAAATCAATTTTATCTGTTCAGCCCCAATACCATTCATGTCAGCAATATAGTCGCCGGCACCCGCGCCAAGGTGCGCAAGCTGGTGGTTAAAATTCACAACGACCTGTTGGTGGCCTGAACATGAACTACTACCTAGGATTAGACTCCGGCGGCACCTTTATGAAGGCCGGCCTGTTCGATGCAAGTGGCAAGCAATACGGCTTGGCGCGGGTCTCGGCAGATGTCGTCACTGAGCAAGAGGGTTGGGTTGAGCGCGATCTGGACGAACTGTGGGCCAATGCCAGCGCCGCGATACAGCAACTGTTAGCCGCGACCCAGGTGTCTCCAGCAGACATCAAGGGCATCAGTATTTCAGCCCAGGGTAAGGGTGTTTACCTGCTCGACAAGGCTGGTAATAATCTGCGCCACGGCATTCTGTCTTCCGATGGTCGCTCCCTCTCTATTGTAAAGCAGTGGCAGCAAGACGGTTTGCCGCAAAAAATCTACCCACTCACCCTGCAAACTCTGTGGACCGGTCACCCCGTCTCGATTGTTCGCTGGTTGAAAGAAAACGAACCGCAAAACTATACCAACATCGGATCTATAATGATGGCGCACGATTATCTGCGTTATCGCCTAACCGGCGCCATTCATGCCGAGTTGACCAATATGTCGGAGAGCAACTTCTTTAATGCACAAACTGGCACATACGATAGCGATCTGCTAAACCTCTTTGGTATCGGTGAGGTCTGGGATGCCCTACCGCCCCTGATAAAGCCAGATGAGCAAGCTGGTGCTATCAGTACACAGGCCGCTGAGCTCACCGGTCTGATCGTTGGCACGCCGGTTTTTGGTGGCCTGTTCGATGTGGTCGCCACAGCGATCTGCTCGGGCATAACCGCTAATGACAACAAATTAAATTATGTTATGGGCACCTGGGCCGTTACCTCGGGCATCGCGACCGAGATTAGCCAGATGGACTACAACTTCGTTTATGGCCACTATGCCGTAGCCAAGGAATACATTATTCATGAGGCGAGCCCCACCTCGGCCAGCAATTATGACTGGTTTGCCAACTACCTTGGTGACAACGGAGTTCTCGACCACGTCGCTATTCAGGCCGAGGTCGCCGCTTTGCCCGTCGCGGACAGCGCATTGTTCTTTGTACCCTTCCTGTTCGGGTCCAATATGGGCTTGGGCATTCGCTCGGGCTTCTATGGGTTACAGTCGCACCACAGCAAAGCCCATTTAGTACAGGCCATCTGGGAGGGTATTCTGTTCTGCCATAACGTCCATTTGGAGCGTATGCGTTCTCGTTTTCCGGCCGCTCAGACCTTGCGGGTCACCGGCGGTCCAACCGCCTCCGGTCACTGGATGCAGATGCTCGCTGACCTAACCGGCATGACCCTGGAAATACCGAATATCGAAGAAACCGGGTCGCTCGGCGCGGCGGCCATTGCCATGGTCGGTGCCGGAGAATACGCCAATCTGAATGACGCCTTGGCGGCCTTTGACACCGGCAGTCGGCAGCGCCAACCGAATCCGCAGCACTTCACGGCGTACCAAAAGAAATATCGACGCTATCTAAAACTGGTCGCCTTGTTTAAAGAATTTGAGGAATCTGCCCATGACTAAGCCACTACTACAGATCGCATTAGATGCCACCGACTTGGACACAGCCCTGCATGCTGCGGCCAAAGTCTCGAGCTTTGTCGATGTTATCGAGGTGGGCACCATCTTAGCCTTCGGCGCGGGTGTCGGCAGCGTTCGGGCGATGCGCGAGAGCCATCCAAACCATACCATTGTCTGTGATATGAAGATCACCGATGCCAGTGCCATCCTGACGCGTCTGGCGCTGGAAAATGGCGCTAACTGGGTCACTGTCAGTGCCGCGGCACACATCGAAACCATTCGCGCGGCCAAGAAAGTCGCCGATGAACTGGGTGGAGAGATCCAGATTGAGCTTTATGGCCACTGGACCCTAGACGATGCTCAAGCCTGGCTGGATATGGGCATTACTCAAGTCATCTATCACCGCTCGCGCGATGCCGAGTTAGCCGGCGTAACCTGGACCGCGGCGGACCGATCTGTTATGGCTCAGCTGTCTAAAATGGGCATTGAACTCTCTATTACCGGTGGTATTGTACCGACAGATCTGCATTTATTTAAAGATCTGAGCGTAAAGTCCTTTATTGCCGGGCGCGCACTAGCGGCCGAGAACGGCGCTGAAACCGCCGCACAGTTCCATCGTGCCATTGCAGAAAACTGGTCATAATTATGAGCGAACAGGTCAAGTCCTTATCTAAGGCACTCGTTGTATTGGATCTGCTTGGGCAGTATCCAAATGGGGCGTCATTACAGCTATTATCCGAACAAACGGGGATCAATAAGACCTCGGTTCATCGTATGCTGGCAACCTTTGAAGAGTCTGGCTATGTGACACAGGTTGCCACGAACAAGGAATACCGACTCACCATGAAGCTGCTGCACGTGGGTCAGGCGGCCATTAATGCCGACGTCACCGGTATCGTCAAACCGCATTTGGCTCAACTGTTAAAAACCGTTAACGAGACCATTAATTTTCTATCTTTCGATAGCGATAGCATCATCTTTAAAGACAAGTTCGAACCGGCCTCGTCCTCCTTTCGTACCCGTACCTATGTTGGCCTGCATTCGCCGATGTACTGTTCAGCAGCGGGCAAATGCTATCTGGCCTTTTCCCCTGATCAGGTACGTGAAGCCTACTGGCAACGCAACGCCAGCACTATGCGAAAGTTGACTGATAATACCATCATTGAAAAGACACGGTTTTTTGAAGTTCTTGAAGATATCAAACGAAACGGTTATGCCATTGATGACGAAGAAAACGAGGCCGGTATATCCTGCGTTGCTGTTCCGATACGCGACAAGGCCGGTCAACCGACCTACGCCATTAGCGTCTCAACCCTGACGCCCAAAATGCGCCAAAAAGGCTACGCCCAGTTCGCTCTGGAGATCAAAACCATTACCCAAGAGCTGGAAGCAAAATTATTTTAGAGGTTCACTATGTATAACAGCCGTAACAAGTTTCGCCTGGGCATCTACGAAAAGGCGATGCCAACCGAACTGAGTTGGGAGCAACGCTTTACCAACGCCAAGGCCGCGGGTTTCGATTTCTTGGAAATCTCGATCGATGAGAGCGAGCTGCGGCGCGCCCGGCTGGACTGGAGCGATGACGAGATCTATGCCCTGCGCCGCTTGAGTGAGCAACATGGGCTGCCGCTGCAGTCAATGTGCCTCAGTGCACACCGTAAGTTCCCCTTTGGGTCCATGGACGATGCTATCCGTGAAGAGTCCTTGGTGATCATGGCGAAGGCAATCGCCCTGGCATACAAGCTCGGCATCCGTTGCATTCAGATGGCCGGTTACGATGTTTATTACGAAGCCCAATCGGAACAGACCCACTTGCGTTTTATCGATGGCATGCAGCAAGCCAGCAAGATGGCCGAGCGTGCCGGCATTATGCTCGGCGTCGAAATTATGGATACGCCCTACTTAAATTCACTGAGTAAATTTGAGATTCTCAAGCGCGAGATCCCGTCGCCCTATTTCATGGCCTATCCCGATGTCGGCAACATCTCCGGTTGGAACTATGACGTCTGTACCGAACTGAGGCTGAGTCAAGATCACCTGGTGCAGATCCACCTGAAAGATACCCTACGGGTCTCCGGGTCCAGCAAAGGTCAGTTCCGCGATCTGGTCATCGGCGAGGGTCAGGTTGACTTCCACGCTATCTTTAAGACCCTGAAAGAGATCAATTACGCGGCGCCCATGGTGATCGAAATGTGGGCCCAAAACGATCAATGGTTTGCAGACATGATTGCCGCCAAAACCAAGTTGCAGCAAATTGCCAACAGCGTTGGCTTTGAATTGTAGAGCAAATACATTGTCAAGCGGATACATTTT
>Ga0307492_10001298_pt1 | contig 10407 bp, 1 predicted proteins | sample SI3LmetaG_FD_202365 | JGI IMG/M metagenome (GOLD analysis project Ga0307492, IMG submission 202365) | Sea-ice brine microbial communities from Beaufort Sea near Barrow, Alaska, United States - SI3L | ecosystem: Environmental > Aquatic > Marine > Coastal | place: USA: Alaska | collected 2017-05-06
CAGCCAGATTGGACCACGAGGCTGAGGCTCACAGGGCTACCCACCAGACTAGAACCGCCGTTCAGCGGGAAGCCAGATCCGCCGACCAGGTTGAGGCCGACAGGGCTGCCCACACTGCAACCACGGCGACTCAGCGGGCCGCCAGGTCGCGACAACAGGATACCACAAGAGGGACGCGAGTAAACCAGGAAATGACGGCCGAGGACCTCTTGAAAGAGACTGCAGACATGACCAAGGCCAACATCTACTTTCGGGATTTCCAATATGATCCTACCAAGGCACTTATGCTGTATTATGCAAATTCTGGGTATTTACGATTTGACCAATATAAGGAATACGGTTCGGTATTTCAGGGCAAAGCAGTCGAACAAAGCAATGTGGCCACGGAGGTAGGACATGAAGAGCTAAGTGCGGATGAACTTGCCCATATAGTCCAGCAATTCCAGCAACGGCACTCCCCCCTCCATTCTAGACTGATGAGCTGCGGTGGATGCGGTATTCGGCTGTATGAACGGCCCTCGGGGCCCGAGATCAAATTCTGTCAAGTTGACTTGCAATCCACCATCGTGGCTCACCTGCAATATACCGATGCAGACATGATGCTGCTGGAGTCTGCCCGCCGGAAATGTGCGAGGGTCGATCTGGTGGTAGATGAAATCAATAATCGTAGAACAGTGGATCCCTGGCAATTAAAGAGCGTGTACAAATCTCGGGCATCTGGGACTCTTTATCACTTACACCCCGAGTTAGTTGCCGTTGATGCCGATGGAGCTGAAACTACCCATCTGTGCCCTTCTTGTTTGAAAGTCTTGCGTAAGGGTCGGGTTCCCAGTAACTCTATCGCAGCTGGTGTCGACTTTGGTGTTCGCTCCAGGCTTGGCCTTGAGGAGCTCAATATGCACGAAGAGGTAATTCTTTCCCGCTGTCGTCTTTTCCAGGCAACCATCAAACTTTCGACCGTTAAAGGCAACCGGGTTGCATGCCATGCCATTGTGTTTGCAGATGACTCCCCAGAAGTTGCCTCTGCGGCCCTGTCCTCTGATGCCATGTTTGATGGCGAACGACTAAAGCACACCCTCAAGCTTTACTTAGTGGATGAAAAGAAGAATTTCGATCGCCTATATAAGAAACTTTACGGGACTGTCTCCATATTTGCACGACCTTGGGTGATCCATCAGTGGCTGGTAGTCCTCATCGCGGTCCACCCACACTACAGTTTTTTTGTTGCCCCGAACTACCCCGCCCTAAAAAGGACGATTGACGACACAAACAAGTACATCTTCGACAATTGTGTTTGCGTAAGTGATGAAACTGTGCTGGATCACGATCGACGGGCGGGCTCCGACGTTGCGGCTCAAATGGGTGGCGGCATGGACAGCCCTGTTGCATCTACAGGGGATGCGGCTGACGAACAGACCGAAGGAATCCAGTATCGGTTTGTCACAACTGCCCCATCTGTGGCCAACATTCCCGAGGCTACGCAAATCCAGATGCAGCTGCGCGCATTGCACACTCTAGTCGGGACCGAAGAGGAGGACGACGACTCCGAAATGTCAGCGGAGCATGACGAGCTGAGGGAGCAGTTGGAGCTCCTCGCGTCTACCAACGACAACACTGGTGTCGCGGCGCCAACCGGTGCGTTTGCTCCCGCCCGATCGAGGACCGGGGAAGAGGATGACGACGAGCTGAAGGAGCAGTTGGAACTCCTCGCAAGTGCAAACGACAACGCTGGCCTGGCTTTGGCACCCACACCGGCCACCGCGCCAACTGATGTGTTTACTGCCACCCGATCGAATACCCCACTAACAGACTTTAGTGTGGACGATTTTGTAATCTCTTGCTCTTTCCCAACTGTGTTCATGTTTGGCCGTGCCTATCATCGGTCGACCGGGACATTGTCGTTTGACCAGAAGAATCACGTGCTGAAACAATACACGGCCATTCCCGCGAAAAACAGAAGACTCCTCTTCTACTTGTTTGACACAATTAAGCGGTACAAGTCCATATGTGGGGTGAATGCATATGTGAAAAGGGACAGGCGATCCGTCGAAGCCCTGGGCGCCCTGATTGGGGACGCGGCTGAACGCAGCACCATAAAAAGGGCCGCCGAAAATCCCGACGACAAGGAAAGCAAAGCTGTGCTGCACAAGTACCTTAAGCACCTTCGATTTGCAGGCAAAGACATTGCCTACGGGCCAATGGAAATGGCGAAACTCAAAAGCTATGTGCTTGAATCGTGCAATCGGTATGGTCCTTGTAGTTCCTTCCTGACCTTGTCATTTTCGGAGCCTAACAATACCCGCGGTCTCCGGGCCACATTCAGCACCGTCGACAATTCCAAATTCCCGGCCACTTTCCACGATGGTTGTGAATTTGGTAGTACCCCAGGAGAGTTCATGGCAAAGATACGTGCAGCTTCCTGTCGTGCCTCGTCCGGCAATATATTGGTTCCCAACAAGGACCTAACGGAGGTACGCCGGGCCGATATGGTAAAGAATAATCCTGTTGCGTTTGTTTCCGAAAGCAAGGCCATGATATACGACGTACTGGCCTTGCTGCTCGGCATTTCGCCAGAAGATGTGTTTGCTGAAAGCGAAGGAGAATCGCGCAGAACCACGCGTTACTTCAAGGTGAACAAGGGTGTTAACGGGCACTGTCTGGCAGTCCTTGGCGTTGTGGAAGACCATGCCAAAGGAACACTACACTATCATCTCCTTTTCTTCGGCGGTTTAACGCCCTACCTTCTGCAGCGTTTCTGTCGAATGGAAACGGTGTGTAAACAAATAGCTCGCGTTCTCGACCACATGTATCGCTCCAACATTCCGGCTGAGGAACACTTTCCCTATCTCCTGATGGATGCCGTGCACAAGTCGGCGGATCCTGCTTTGGAAGTTAGAAACCTAGGCACCCCGTGCATTCCTCCCTTGTTATTGGAGGAGCGCTGGCAATTCCGCCCGGGCAGCCACATGACAGGCGGGGGCACCAACTGTCCCACCTGCACGGGCGTCTGCAAGTTTACCAATGTGGCCATGATCAAGCAAACGGACCATCAGGCTGGCCAGCAGAACTGCCATCACCACATGTTTACATGTCACTATGGTTTTCTTGGCCTGACGGGCTGCCGACTGTGCATGCCATCTGGGTTGTGCGCAACCACGCACCCTGTACTGCTCCAAGAAGACAACCAGGCGGTCGTTGCAGGGGCAGACGTATTAGTTGCTCCCCAGATTGATGCCGCAATCCCGGACAGCCGTCCTACCCCTGCCACCTTTATTGTTCCTGCAGATTCCCCGCATGTCCAGGCCTGGCAAGGGTTGGAACATGTCAGCCCGGCCGGGTCCGACGATATACCTACAGGGGCCGTCGCTGACACTGACGGCGCCATCCCTCTTTTCTGCTGGCGCTCCACTGCCGAGGACAGGAAAGGCACCGATTTTCAGTTTAGTGCCATCGACCCCATACCCCACAAGCTGGGAGATTCCAATTACGAGACACTGGATATTGTTGTAACCCCCAGTGAAGGCAACGAAGTAGTCGTATGGGAGACGGCGCGGCCCGAACTGGCGCCCCCTCAATGGGGAAATGCTGCCTGGGTGTTTGCCGATGCCACCACGGAGCCCCATGCGGTCCGCGAACGGGTAAGGACTGTTTTCGCGAACATGCTGCCCGAGGGAAATGCCACGTTTGACGGTAACTCCCCTTTTTGGTCCTGGTTATCAGACCTGGACATGGACAAGTTGAAGGTGTTGTATCAGCGTTTGGAGCAGAGTATACGAACCGCCAATGGCAACATGGCCACCTATAATCACGTAACGTCGTTCTGCACTGGCTCCCACAACAACTTCCAGTTGCTGGGGAGTCTGGAACAAGCCAAGGGTGCCATGTTTTATGTATGCCCCTACATTGGCAAATCGAAATTTCCCTTGCAGCAATCCCTGGCCGTGCTCAATAAAACCCTGGAGCACATCGAGCAATACCCTAGCCGGGCCAAAGACGCTGGCACATTGAAACGAACGGCCCAGTACATTCTGCAGCGGACCCTCAACCGTATGATGCTCCAGATGGAATTATCTGATTTTCAAATTGTGGCGGATCTTTTGCAACTTCCCAGCCTGATCCGAACCGATACATTTGCTTTTGTTGATCCGCTTGCCAGTATGGCATATCAAACATTGGTCCAGTTCAACGAGGATTCTAGCAATGCTTTCGACCAAATGCTGCTAACCATCAATGGAGCCGGCAATGTGGAAGAGATGTCACTGGACGATCAGTTCATTGATTACGACACAGAATCAGATGACGACGCAGGTGCAGCCAACAGCATGCCAGTGCCGCAGTCCTACAATAAGGCAGACTTGCTGAGAACTCTAGGGAGGGTTGAGGTTATGTCATACCGTGAAACGACACCAACTGGCCGGCATAAAGTTTTTAGGGACCTGGTTCCGGTTGTTGCCTTCTATGCCAACAGGGGGGTCGGGTTGCAGAATATGAACAGAATCGAGTACGCCTGTCTGGTAAAAGTTGAGTCCGTGCTGGCCGCCAAGCCGGGCCGTCACGGGGGGGCAGGGAGAAAAGCGGTCGACCGGTTCCCATTTGGTCATGGTTTTCGCCCGGGAGCTCAGTACACACAGATCCTGCAAGCCAAGCAGGGGACTCCGGTCATCACTGTAAAGGGACCGCGTCACCCCGGCGACTGTCCATATGGCGCACGCGAGGAAGCAAAAAACGCATGGACCGCAGATGCCGACGCATACGCGCGGTACTACCTTACGCTCTACAGAGCCGAAGTAGAGCAATACCAGAGCGGCCATAGCAACAAATATAGGTATGGATGGGATGATCTGCAGGCATGGGTTGCGCAACAGAAGGACGCTCCTTGCATTCTTTCCAAATTCCGCCTAATGGCCATGCACCTGCGGATGAGGGGGTTCAATACCAAGTTTCACAACAAAGTCATGCTGTCCAAATACCGGGGGAGAAACAGGACATTGTGGACAAGCGCGCAGCAATCAGCCAACAGGGCCGCATATGGCAGAGGCAAGCAGTCAGACCATCTGCTGGACGAATATGATTTTAGGGCCCAACACCTGAGCATCGCGCCCAAGACTCTAGGAGCGATGAACAGGCAGTGTGAGTATGACAAAGCTCAGACTTTGGCCTACCACCAAACGCGAGGACAAGATGTGTGTCGCCACAGACCGACATCGGAAGCCGTGTTTACCTCCGTCACTGCTGCCGAAGTTCAAATGATTGCCATAAACATTAAGGACGGGCCCACGGAGCAACAACGGCTGCTGCTGCACGACGCTATGGCGCGCAGGACGGAGGCTACTAAAAAGGCACCACGAGACAGTCAGGCGCCCCAATTGCCCCTTAATCGGGAACAGGAACAGGTTCTCCAGGTGTACGCCAGGTACTTCAAAGATCCCCACAATCCTTCAACAAAGCCACCTGCGATAGTTCTGGTGCACGGCAAGGCGGGTACAGGAAAGAGCCAGGTCATCAACGCGGTTGTTAGGCTTGGTGCCACGCTAAATGCTAGTTCGTTGCGGACGGCCTTCAATTCCATTAATGCAGTCGCCATTAATGGACACACAACATTTACCTTCACATCGCTGAACGTGAAAGTCCACTCCGAAAAGAGCGAAACTCTAACATGCCCGGCCTACAACAGAATACGACAACAGCTACAGGGTGTGGTTCTGTTAATTGTGGACGAAATTTCCACCCAGGCTCCTTGGCATCTAGCCCGGCTGAGTCACGTCTGCCAGCAAGTCAAAGACCTCTACACCAAGCCTTTCGGGGGAATTCCCATTCTCCTAGTTGGCGACCTGAAGCAGTTGCCTCCAGTTTTGGCCGGCGCGTCACTAACACAGGCTCTGTTCGACATTATCGCAGTTGAGAGGGGGGACAAGGCCGTATCCCGCCAAGGAAAAGGAAAGAAGAAGCAAGCCCAACCTGCGATAGCCCTTCCTGCAATAGATAAAGGCATTAAATTGGCCAAGCATAAATATTCTAGAGTTCACCCAATCCGAGTGGGTGCGGAGCTTCTGACACAGGCAAAGTGGATGGAATTGGTCAAATCGGAACGCACTGACGATGCAGATCATGACACAGTTCTACAGAAGCTATATGACACCAACATTATATCAACTGTGGATATGCAAATGTACCAATTGTTGTCCACAAATGATTTTGCCCGTCCCAACAGCCCCTGGCTGCAGGCCTCGATCATCTGTTCAACAAATAGGGAACGATACACACTGACACATCACGCTGCCAAGCGGTTCGCCGCTGCCAGAGGGCAGGTCGTGTACAGGTGGATGACGGGATATTCCCACTGGGAGGGTTGCCCAGGCCAAGATGCCCCGGACGTGTTCGACGATCCCTGTTTTTATGAATACTTCGTGGAGGGAGCCGACGGCTTTATCACCAACAAACTCAATTCAGACCTGTGTCTGGTGAATGCCACGCCCGTCCGATATCATTCCTTGTGTATAGAGGATCAGGACGACTTGGCCAATATCCAAGCTACTTTATTGCATGCCTCCCCTGGCGACATTATCACCCTCAGCGTACTGCCGGTCACTGTAAATGTCGAACTGTTCGTCTATGGAAAAGACAGGGAGATGTTTGACGATTACCAGCGGGAATTTCTGATAAGCAAGTCTATCTGTGGCATTGACCGTGTGGTCATTCCAATTGTGCAGGGGAGCAACAAAGTAACTGAAAGGGTGGTGGTCCATGGGGGGGCTGACTTTGGATGTTCAAAAATCAGAATAAGCCAGCAATTCCCTCTCGAATTGGCCTTTGCTATAACCGTTAATAAATCTCAGGGCAGGACAATTGGCTACGTCATCCTTGCCTTGTCCTATAACCCAGCACAGGGGTGTAACATGGGACTACAGGAAATATATGTGGCTCTATCCAGAGTGCGGGTTAGAGGTAACATACGTCTACTGCTCACAGGCGCCACCACAGCCCAGAAACGTTTCTCACTGGCATACATAAACAACATTCGGCCTGACATTACCGTTGATTGTTTCTTTGCCGGCTTTCAGAACGATGGTAGTAAGCCATGGACTGAAGTGGAGTGGAACGAATCGGTCGCCTACGAAACTTTCGTCGCCGCATCAGCCGGCGTGCCCCCTACTTCCGTCCCTACCGACAGCAACACTCCGGACCTGCAGGACTTATTTCGGCAGTAGCAATATCAACTAATCCCCACATTCTGTAATCTCGAGCGTCCACCTTTTCCAGTTAATTAACTACCATTATTGTTGCCCAGCTGGTTATGGTCCAGTTGCATACCAGCACTGATTGTCCTAACCGGTTCCTTGGTCATCTGGTAGGTCTAGTCTGGTGCACCAATAAACCAACCACCAAATGGTCTCCATCAGTATTGTCGTCGTGTTTCTTTGCAACCAATGCTTTCCAGGATTAACCAATTACTGTAGTGCCAGGCAACACTGACAGTCTGTTGGTTGAATGGCCTTCCTTCTACATGCTGCCCAATTGCCCCGCCGGCCAGCTTTCAGTCAGTCAGTCAGTCCGCGCATACTCCGAATGTCTGGCATTCAAAACAATTAGTCCGTCCCTCGGTCCTGTTACTTTAAAGACTACTGAAAAATGAAGAGTACAGATACTCCACGCGCGTGCAGTTAGTCCCGCATTCCCAACAATTGGTCCGTCCGTTGGTTTTGCTGGTACTTTCAAGACTACTGGGGGGGTAAGGTACCTGAAAATTCTTTCTAGATATCAGACAATTCTACTGTCAAACTTCAAAACACATTACTGTAGTCAAAACTTCAAGTTATCTCGGAACTTCAACCAAGAATATTCTAGATGTTAATTATTCCTTGGCATGTCCGCCTCTTGGCCTGCCCGTACAAGCTGGTGGCTTGGCCTCGTTGATGTTACAGGGCTGCTTTGCCAGGTGTACTGTCATTGAAGTAGATCCCTAATTCACATTGCCCATAGGGACTCCAGGTATTTGTCTATCCTTCCATTGCTCACAATTCGTCCTGGCCTGCCCCTATAAGCTGGTGGCTTGGCCTCATTGATGTTACAGGGCTGCCTTGCCAAGTGTCCTGTCATTGAAGTAGACCCTTAATTAACATTGCCCACGGGGACTCCAGGTATCTGTCTAATTTAACTCCTCCCAGCACAAATAGAACATGGTTAACAAAGAACAGCAAAGCAGCTCGTCCCAAAGCCGGATCGGCCAGCCCCCTAGAGGCAGACAGGGATGCAAACAGGACAAGCAGGGCCAATCAGCTGGAAACCAAATCAGCCAACCAGGGACTGGTAGACAGGATTGCCAGTACAGTGGGGCTTGTTAATTCCCACCCAGCCCCTTGACAACACATCCAACTACTAGTAAGCTTTATTAATCACTCCCTTTATTTTGCTTATAATCGGGTTTTTTTTCTATGTATTTCTGAGATGCCCACTAGGGAATTTAGTTTTGTGGAGCTAGCGCCTGCCTCTTTCTCGACCACCCTTCCAATGTACTGCCTCCCTGGAATAATAATGTCACGTGCTTCTTCATGAACGACAGCACAAAAGTGCTCCTCTGTTTGCTGTCTAGGCCTGTGTTACGGCCGAACAAGCCTGTGCCGCTGCTCAGCTGGATGAAGACCTGCGGCCACAATGCCACAGCCATCATTCCCACATCGATTTCTGTCAACATAGGGCACCGGGCAAATGCCGCCCAGCCAACGCTGGAAAGGCTGGACGGCCCTCGTATTATCAGTGCTTGTAGCGACTTGCAACGTGCAAAGGCCAGCCGCCCAATTGACATAACCGATCCCGGTAGTTCGAGAGTTACCAGGGCAGAACATACGTCAAAAGCAGACGACTCGATGCTGGTTATACCGCCAGGCAATCGGATAGACTCCAGGGCCGTGCAACTCTGGAAGGCATTGGCACCAATTGATGAAACACTGTCTGGCAACCACATAGAGGCGAGAGAGCGACAGAGGGAAAATGCATTCCACTCAACAATCCTCAATCCGCAAGGGATGCGTATAGTCACCAGTGATGCACAGCGGAAGAAGGCATGGTTGCCAATCGATGTAACCGTCTCGGGTATCTTTATCTCCCTGAGCTGGGTGCAACACGCAAACGCGTTAGCTGGTATAGCCGTTAGCGATTCGTCCACGCGAACGCGGATTATGTGGCCGAGGCAAATGGCTGTGCCAGTAGCTGCCCCATAGTCCCCGTCTTCTGTTTCTACCCCCACTTGGACCTCCTGTCCCCCTCCCTCCTCTCCCAAACCCGATTCCTCCAGTTCTTCCTCCTCATGTCCGTCCGGTCTGATGCCCCTATAAACCAACCACTGAATGGTGGCGGCTTTGTTGTAGTTCATCTTGTTATGCTACTTGTGATTTCTAGGATAGACCAAGATATAGGAGTAACCAAGTTGTTGTGCAACATCAGGCATTCTGCATGCCAATGATGGGGAACACTGCCCACCCACCTGTCTACCTGGCAAGGCAGCCTATGCCCCCAGACCGGAGCCCATGCCCAGGCATTACTCTGCCCTGTGTTCCAGGGCTTCCCAGGTAAGATTAGTAGTGTACAAGTACCATTGCCTTCTGTTTATTACTGCCTAGGTAGTCAAATCGCAACCCCCCCCTTCCCCCTCTGCTTGTTTGCATCCCTCCTGTCACATGTCTGAACCTCACTAAAATGTACACTGATAACTGTACTGACTTGCTGCCTCACAATGTCACTGCAATTAGCTAATTCCTTGGGTGACACTAGGATTGTGATTGTGAGTCAATGTGGCAAACCTAGCATTCAGCATAGGATTGTGATTGTAACTATGCCGATCAATTCTAGGTACATTGGAACAGTAAAATAGTAGACAAATACCTGGAGTTCCTATGGGCAATGTGAATTAGTGATGAACTTGAATAACAGGAAACCCGGCAGGGCAGCCCTGTAACATCAATGAGGAAAACCTACCAGTCGGCATTACCTATTTTTGGCCAGCTTAAGTTGCCCAAGACATTAGACGGGCAGGCCATAATGCTGGCAACCCAGCCAGCCACAACCTGGTTATAAGATGGGGTTGCTACTAAATGTACAAAAAACGCCGTGCATTAGGGTACTTCCACTATTATAGCGGTAAGGCTAACTATAATGAGAATGTTCTATTTTCCATGGTGGAGACCCCCCTTGTGCGAACCCTGGCAATAGGATTCGGTGAATTCGCAGTACTGCGAGGAAGTATATCTTCGATATGTTGCAGGTACTGTTGGTCCACGTAGATCGGTTTCATTTTAGGACTGCCATTCCACCTGATGGGAACACCAAATCCAGCATGGTCAGAGTCAACAACCGCCACCAAATGACTGGCTGCCAAGCCAAACTGGGGGTCATCGAGCCAAGCCTGGTCGC
>Ga0307492_10001299_pt1 | contig 10406 bp, 6 predicted proteins | sample SI3LmetaG_FD_202365 | JGI IMG/M metagenome (GOLD analysis project Ga0307492, IMG submission 202365) | Sea-ice brine microbial communities from Beaufort Sea near Barrow, Alaska, United States - SI3L | ecosystem: Environmental > Aquatic > Marine > Coastal | place: USA: Alaska | collected 2017-05-06
GTACATTAAAGAATAATCTAAGACTTTGTATCAGTAAAACAACAGTAATAACAAAAAAAGGGACATGAAAAATGTCCCTTTTTTATTCATCAAGCGTTATTTTAAGAATTATTACGCCAAACTCCTTTAGATAAATTAAGCCTTTCATGCTCAGAGTCACTGGGTTGATAACTCGGTAAAGTCCCCTGTTTTCTCTGGAAGTGATAATCCTTAGTAATAGTAACAACCACTTTAGTCATTAAAATGAGTACTGAAACGTTCACTAAGGTCATGATACCTGTCGATAAATCCGCTAGTGCAATAACTTCTGGAAGAGAAGCCATTGAGCCAAAAATTAACATCGCAAGAAATCCAACTCTTAAAAACCAACGTCCAAAAACATTATCTAAATTGATATATTTAAGGTTGTTATCGGCATAGGCATAGTTTGCAACTATTGAGGTAAAGCCAAATAATAGAATGGCGAAGGTAATAAAGTCTGTTCCCCAATCACCCACTTGATAGGCCAAGGCTTGTTGAGTTAATTGAATGCCTGTTGCTTCTGAACCAGTTCCTTGAAATAACAAAATTAAAAAAGCTGTGCAGGAGCAAATAACGATGGTATCAAAAAATACCGCTAACATTTGAATGTATCCTTGGGAGGCAGGGTGAGGAGGGTATGGATCTGCCGCAGCTGCAGCATTAGGGGCGCTCCCCATGCCAGCTTCATTGGAATAAAGACCTCTCTTTATACCTTGGACGATAGCCGCTCCAACTAGTCCTCCACCGGCTTCTTTTAAGCCGAAAGCCGAGGCAAAGATATCAGCAATAATACCTGGGATTAATTCTATATTAATTGCTATGACCACTAAACAAACTGCCAAATAGGCGATGCCCATAAAAGGCACGATTAACTCAGCAAATCGAGCGATACTTTTAAGTCCGCCCAAGATAATAATGGTGGTAAGCATTGTAATAACGATACCGGTAAGCAGAGGTTCAATGCCATAGGAACCTTGAAATGCATGGGTAATAGAATTGGTTTGAACTGAACTGAAAACAAAACCATAACCAAAAAATAAACACAGAGAAAAAATCATGGCAATTTTCGGCATCTTCAGACCTTTGCTAATATAGTAAGCTGGTCCGCCACGGAAATTACCCTTCTCATCGGTTTCTTTATATAACTGGCCAAGTGTACTTTCAGCGAAAGCTGTAGACATGCCAACGAGGGCAATAAGCCACATCCAAAAAACTGCACCTGCACCACCCAAGGATATTGCTAAGGCAACACCCATAAGATTACCCGTACCGACTCTAGCGGCAAGAGAAGTACAAAGTGCTTGAAAAGAAGAAATGCCATGTGAAGAGTGTTTCCTACTTGATTTCAATAGAGAAAACATATGGAAAAAGTGGGTAAACTGAAGCCCTTTTAAGCGTATGGTAAACCAGAGTCCACAACCCGTTAATAGGTAAATTAAAATGCTGCCCCAAAGGTAACCGTTGATGGTTCCAACCCATTGTTCTATCACAAAGAACTCCTTTTAAATTATTATTGTATTATTGTATTATTGTATTAATGGTTGTATTAATGATGGTTTTTTACATTTTGACAAACTATATCACAGCCTATTACATAGATTTTAATTTATTAACTAGCAATAATTGAATCAATAATTGAATCAATAATTGAATCAATAAATTATATGTTAAACTAGCTAAAAATTAGTTACCTCGGATACTATTATGGCGATTGCAAAACGCCCCTCTCAAATCACTCTACCTTCAAAAAATTTAAATTGGACTACGTTATTAGACTATCTGATTGTAAAGTTCCCTCATATCAGTCGTGACATTTGGATAGCCAGGCTAAAAGAGGGCAAGATGCATTGGCAGCAAGGTGACGTTGTTAATTTGAATACCGCTTTTATCAAGAATAAAACGCTGTGCTATTACCGGGAAGTTGAAAATGAACCAATTATACCTTTTCAACATGAGACTATTTACCAAGATGAACATATTTTAGTCGCCTGTAAACCACATTTCCTAACGGTTACGCCTGGTGGAAAATATGTCAATGAATGCCTATTGGAACGACTGCGCAGAGAAACTGACAATCCTGAAATTGTCCCGCTACATAGACTCGATCGAGAAACTGCTGGTTTAGTGCTGTTTTCTCTCAATCAAAAAACCAGAGGAATTTATAGCCAACTTTTTGAACACAAAGCCATAACAAAAACATATCATGCCTTAGCTAATATAGAATCATTGAACATTCCCAATTCAAAATGCTGGAATGTTGAAAATAGATTAGTAAAATCAACACCACGATTTTTAATGAAAGAAGGTGAGGGCGAGATAAATGCTCGTTCAATTATTCGATTAATAGAAAAAAAGCACGATATTGGTTTTTTTCATCTACAAGCAATTACCGGTAAAACCCATCAACTGAGATTGCATATGATGAAAGTAGGTTCGCCAATTTTAAATGATAAATTTTATCCTACCCTGTTACCTGAAATGGAGCTTGCTACTGAAACAGTAAATATTGAAGAGCTTAAGCATTCAGTTTCATTTCAAGCGCCATTGCAATTACTCGCAAAAAATTTAGAATTTATCGACCCTATATCCAATAAACTTTTTAGATTTGAATCTAAGCGTGAACTAGTAGAATGGGCCAAGTAGAATTTACTTAGATAAATCTAAACGTTTAGACAAATGAATTAGAAAATCTAGGCTGTCAAAATATCAAAGCTAGCGAGTATTTCTCGTGCACCCTGTCTGCCTTCAGCTATGGCTGTAACGACTAAATCTGCACCCCGAACCATATCTCCACCCGCGTAAATACCTTTGACAGACGTTGCTTGTAGATAAGGCAAGTCGGATTGATTTGAGTGTGACGTTTTAAGTAAGCCTTTGTCATTGAGTGCAAGGTTAATAGAGTCAAACCAACTTGCTGGACTCGCACTAAAGCCAAAGGCAATGATGACTTTATCGGCTTCAATAAACACTTCCTCTACTGTATTGTCGATAGCGTTTGTTTTATGGAAACGAACACCACTGATTTTTCCATTATTATTTTCAATAGCTACAGGTTGTAGGTGATACACAAATTCAACACCTTCTTCTTTAGCATTTTGAACTTCTTGTTTAGAGCCCGGCATAGCAGCTTCGTCTTTACGATAGACACATTGTACTGTTGTTGCATTTTGCCTGACAGCTGAACGAACACAATCCATAGCTGTGTCACCTCCACCAAGGACGATGACTTTTTCTGCTTTCATATCTGTGTAGGAAGCGTCAGCCATCCGATAATTTTGTTGAAAGTTAACATTTCCAATTAAATAATCAAGTGCTTTGATAACTCCTTCAGTTTCAAGCCCCTCTAATCCGCCATCAAGAGAGGTATAAGTTCCCATACCTAGAAAAATACTATCGTAAGAATTTTGTAATTCTTCAATTGAAATATCTCTGCCGATTTCAGTATTCAATTTAAATTCAACACCTATATCTTCTAGAAAAACGCGTCTTTTTTGAATAACCTCTTTCTCTAACTTGAAACCAGGTATGCCAAAAGTTAATAGCCCACCAATTTCAGGATAGCGATCATAAACTACCGCTTTTACGCCATGTCGAACGAGTAATTCAGCACAGCCCAAGCCTGCAGGGCCAGCACCAACAATGGCGACGGTTTTATCGGTTTGTTCAATAGCTGAAAGGTCCGGTCGCCAATTGTTTTTTAAGGCTAAATCGGAAATGTTTTTTTCAATAGCGCCAATAGTAACCGCACCAAAACCGGTGTTTATGGTGCAAGCTTGCTCGCATAGTCTATCTTGTGGGCAGACTCGACCACAAATTTCAGGAAGAGGGTTAGTCTCATGCATTAACACTGCAGCCTCTTCAAACTTATCATTTGCTGCTAACTCTAACCAATTTGGAATGTAGTTGTGTAGGGGACATTTCCATTCACAATAAGGATTACCACAATCTAGACATCGACCTGCTTGAGCCTGAATATTGTCATTTTCTTCGTCTTGATAGATTTCTTTAAAATCAATTTGTCTTTCGCTAGAGTCTCTTTTCTTAGCCGTTTCTCTCTGACGATGTAAAAAGGTTAATTTATCTTTGGGATCAAATATCTTTACAGTATCTATATTATTCACTTTACACTCCTTGTATTGATAACTTTTGTGTCAAGTGATTGTGTCTTTTCAGTGTGTGCCTCAGAAAGTCCTGCAGTTTTTTTGGGTATAACAAGCATAAAATAATCAAGATAATGTTCAAAATTATTGTTGATCTTTTTCGCCCAATTACTGGATGTCTTTTCGATGTGTTCGGTTAATAATGAGCGTAGAAGATTTTGTTCATCCTCACATTCAATCTCATTCATATCAAAAATTTCGATACTTTCCATATTACTCAAACTTCTAAGATTTTCTGTTAAATCTAATACCATGGCTTTACCTCCCGTCATGCCTGCACCAAAGTTATCACCAACGGGACCAAGGATTAATACCATGCCTCCAGTCATATATTCACAGCCATGATCGCCAACGCCTTCAATGACCGTTGTAGCACCAGAGTTACGTACCGCGAAACGTTCACCGGCTTGACCCGCAGCAAAAAGCTGTCCTCCACTTGCACCATATAGACAAGTATTGCCTATGATGGCACCTCGGCTTGCTATGTATTGAATATTTTTTTGAGGAAAGATACTGATACTTCCGCCTGACATACCTTTACCTACATAATCGTTTGCATCACCCTGAAGTCTTAGCACCATGCCGGGATAATTCCATACGCCAAAACTTTGGCCGGCAATGCCATTAAAATTCAGTTCAATAGAATAATCGCTGGCATTTTTTTGCATAGCAATATGGCCAGCTAAACGGGCACCCACGGAGCGATCAAAATTATTAATTTTATAATTAAGTATCACTTTTTCTTGAGCATCAAATTGGGCTACAACATCATCAAATATTGATTGATTAAGTTCACCCTTGTCATAGGGTGGGTTCGTCAAACCTTGATAATGGGGTGCTGCTGTCTTAGGCCTTTTTGCAGAATCAAGAATGGGTTGTAAATCGAGATTCTTTTGTTTATCGGTGTCACCGGGTAAGAGAGTTAATAGATCGGTACGACCAATTAATTCGTTGAGGCTTGCAACGCCTAATTTACTCAGCCATTGTTGTGTCTCATCTGCAATAAATTCAAAGTAACGCATGACTCTTTCAGGCAAACCATTAAAGTGTTCATCTCTTAAGGTTTTGTTTTGTGTCGCGATACCGGTTGCGCAATTATTGAGATGGCATAATCGTAAATATTTACAACCAAGTGCTACCATTGGACCGGTTCCAAAACCGAAGCTGTCAGCACCCAAAATGGCCCCTTTAATAACGTCTAAACCAGTTTTAAGACCGCCATCAACTTGCAGGCAAATTCGCTCTCTCAAATTATTATCGATGAGTGCTTGATGGGCTTCAGCCAAACCAATCTCCCAAGGGGAGCCTGCATATTTAATTGATGAAAGTGGACTTGCCCCGGTTCCTCCGTCATGTCCTGCAATTGTAATCATATCAGCATAAGCTTTGGCGACTCCTGCTGCGATGGTACCAACTCCGGGTCCTGAAACTAATTTTACAGAGACTAATAATTTTGGATTAACTTGCTTCAAATCAAAAATCAATTGAGCTAAATCTTCGATAGAATAAATATCATGATGGGGTGGTGGTGATATTAACATCACACCGGGTGTAGCATTTCTAAGTTTAGCAATTTCTACGGTAACTTTCGGCCCAGGAAGCTGCCCACCTTCTCCAGGCTTTGCTCCTTGTGCAATTTTTATTTGTACCACTTCAGCATTGACAAGATAGTGAGCAGTAACCCCAAACCGACCTGATGCAACCTGTTTAATTTTTGAGTTGCGTTCTGTGTTAAACCGAGCTGGATCTTCGCCCCCTTCACCAGAATTTGAACGTCCACCCAAGCGATTCATCGCAATAGCTAAAGCTTCATGGGCTTCAGGACTCAAGGCACCAATGGACATACCGGCTGAATCAAAGCGTTTTAATATATCTTTCAGACTTTCTACTTTTTCTATTGCTAGGGGATTTTCCGCAAGTTTTAATTGCATAAAATCACGCAGTGCAGATATCCGTCTATTATTCACTGTATCAGCAAACGTTTGATAATCTTGCTGCTCGCCCGTAGTAACAGCCTGTTGCAGAAGACTTACCACATCAGGATTGTAACAATGATATTCACCACCATGGACATATTTTAATTGGCCACCACGTTCGATGTTTAGGTGAGGTTTCCAGGCACGTTGATGACATTTTAAGGTGTCTTTTTGTAGATCGGCAAAGGTTGCGCCACTGATCCGAGATTTAATCTTCGGAAAGCAAATCGACATTACTGATTTGTGCAGTCCAATAATCTCAAACAAGCAAGCGTTACGATAACTGGTAATGGTTGAAATACCCATTTTGGATAGAATTTTTAGCAGCCCTTTATTGATACTTTTTAAATAGTTTATTCTAGCTGTGACTAAATCAGATTCGATATGACCATTGATGTAAAGTTGATTGATAACCTGCATGGCAAAGTAGGGGTATATTGCCGTTGCTCCTAAGCCAATCAGTACTGCAAAATGATGAGGATCTCGGCAAGTTGCTGTTTCAACAATGATATTCACATCAAGGCGTAGGCCGAGTTCTATCAATCGGTGATTAACAGCACCTACCGCTAAAGCTGCGTGGATGGGTAATGTTTCATCGCTTATATCTCTATCGCTGAGTTGCAAAATAACACAGCCATCTTCTACCAATTCTACAGCATCTGCACAAAGTCTTTGAATGGCATCTCGTAGATTTTCCGTACAGGGATAATTTAAAGATAAAGAATTAAATTGATAATACTTTTGATCTAATGCTTTAAGTTGTACCAACTTTCCATAGTTTAGGATTGGTTTACCAATAATAGCTCTATAGGCAAGGCTGTTGGTTTCTTGAAACACATTGTGACCACGACCAAAACTGGTTTCGAGAGACATCACTAATTTTTCTCTCAATGGATCGATTGGAGGATTAGTCACTTGTGCAAATTGTTGTCTGAAATAGTCAAAAAGATTTCTAGATTTATGTGAAAGTACGGCAATGGGCGTATCATCTCCCATTGAGCTTGTCGGCTCTTGGCTGTCATTAGCCATGACCTTAATGACTTGTTCACTTTCTTCTACCGTTAAATTAAAGAGCTTTTGGTAGATGGGTAGTTGTTCTAAATTTTCATCAATATAGTTTTGAATTGCTTTTCTGTCTAACTTACGATTTGAACGAAGACGAATGGTATTCTCTCTTAACCATTCAAGATAGGGATGACGATTTTTAAGCATGTCATCAATTTTGTTAGTCCGCCATATTTCTCCTGTAGAGGTATCGGCAGCTAACATTTCACCTGGACCTACGCGGTCTTTTTCGATGACATCTTCTTCTTTATAATCCCAAACGCCAATCTCTGAGGCTACCGTTAAAATTCGATCTTTAGTGATGACATAACGGGCTGGCCGCAGACCGTTTCTATCCAAAGTACAGGCAACCTTTTCGCCATTAGTCATGACAATACCGGCTGGACCATCCCAAGGCTCCATAAGCATAGAGTTAAATTCATAAAATGCTTTTAGTTCGGGATCCATGTTTTTACGCTTCATCCAGGCTGGTGGGATTAGTAAACGTAAAGCACGGAATATATCCATACCCCCGGTTAATAAAACTTCCATCATATTATCAAGAGAGGAGGAGTCTGAACCAGTTTGATTCACCAGATGGGTAAGTTGCGGTAAATCAGGAATAAGTGGACTAAATAATCTACGTCGACGAGCCTTGGCCCAGCAACGGTTACCAGAAATAGTATTAATTTCACCATTATGGGCAAGAAATCTAAAGGGTTGACAATATTTCCATTCAGGGGCTGTATTGGTTGAAAATCGCTGATGAAATAAACAAATGGCACTCTGCATTTTTTCATCGGCTAAATCAGGATAAAAGTCTGCAAGATACTGTGGCATGACTAGACCTTTATAGACAATAATCAATGATGATAGAGATACCACATAATAATCTGGGTCATCAATTTGATCGGAAGCTCTTCGCCGAGCCATGAATAGCCGACGCTCCATATCATATTTTCGCCATCCTGCTGGAGCCACTACTATGACTTGTTCAATGATTGGCATTGATTCAATAGCGACTTCACCACAAACTTCGGTATTAACGGGCACCTTTCGCCACCCAAGTACGGTGAGGGTTTCACGGATTAATGCTTTTTCTAAGATTTGACGTTGTCTTGCAGCTATATGCTCATCTGCATTTAAAAAAACCTGTCCTACAGCGAAGCAGGCATTGAGCCCAAGTCCCATAGAGTTTGCTATCGGTTTGAAAAACGAGTGCGATAATTGAATAGTAATTCCACAGCCATCGCCTGTTTTACCATCGGCATTAACCGCGCCACGATGGGTCATTCGAGTAAGGGCTGTAATAGCAGTCTTAATTAACTGCTGATCTTGTTTTCCATCTAATTGGGCTATTAGCCCGAAACCACAGCTATCCTTTGCTTGGGAGGGATGATACAAACTCATTGTTAACCTTACCTATGTTCAGTGGTTGGTTGGCGCAGCACAACAGGATAAAAAGCCAATAATCATATCAGACGTCCAGACGTCTGTAAATAGTAACATTGCTAAATTTGATAGAAAAGATTGAGCAAAGCATTGATACTCATTATTAATATTTTAAACGCTATTCAGTCATCGTTTTAAGTTAACTTAACTCTCCATTAAGTCATTATAAACATTCAAATATAACTACTTTGGATTGTAATTACACTAAAAACTCATCAAAATTATGATCATATTTATTCAGTTTTAAGCCAACTCAATTGTGATTTACCATAATCGGAAGAAAATGCTTGGGCAACGCTCGGTAATAGCTCTTCTAGTCTCTCATCAACCTGCCAAGGTGTATTAATGATCGCCATGCCTGAACCGTACATGCCAGCAAATTGTTCCTCATCTTTTTGATGATCAAAATCATTGATAGTAATTTCAGATACTAGGACTTTTTCCAAAGATGAGCGCTTTAATGCGTCAATAAGATATTGATGGCGATTAGCTGTTAACATCGGATACCAAATTGCATAAATTGCCGTTGACCATCGCGCCTCAGACTGAATCACTAAATCGACAATATCGTTATATTCATTTTTTTCTTCATAACTTGGATCTAACAATACTAATCCTCTTTTTATCTGAGGAGGTATTATTGCTGGAAGTCCTTCATAGCAGTCTCTACTGTGGAGACTAATTCGTTTATCTCTTGTGAATATTCGTCGCAAGTCATTCTGTGCTTTAGGGTGCAGTTCTATCAGTTGTGCTTTATCTTGTTCTCGTAACCACAACTCTGCTAGTTTTGGTGAGCCTGGATAGTAACGGAGTTTATCATTTGGGTTTAAACCTCGAATTGCGTCAAGGTAACTTTGAACCGTTTTATTGTTTCTTTTTTCTAACCATAGTTGATCGATGCCATTGGTTCTTTCTGCTGTTTTTCTTGCTTCACGGGATTCTAAATCATATAGCCCTGAACCTGCATGACAGTCGATGTAATTAAAGGGCTTTTCTTTTTTTAGTAACGATTCAAATAACACTCTTAGTATTAAATGTTTATGTACGTCTGCAAAATTTCCTGCATGATATTGATGTTGATAACTGAGCATATTGTTTTATCCAATTTAAAACTTTTTTAATTTAAAACAAAGGTAAGCCTTGATCGACTTTAATTTTTTCGATCACTACGTAGGTTCGATTTTTTGCAACGCCATGAATATCAACTATATCGCCTAGTACTGAACGATATTCTGCCATATCGGAGATACGTATTTTAAGTAAGTAATCAAAACCACCTGCTACCATGTCACATTCTGCGATTTGTCTTATTTTGTTTACTTCTTTTGCAAAGGATTCAAAAAGTTCTGAAGTTGATTGATTTAATGATAATTCCACATAGGCGGTTAATCCAAATTTCAGTTTTGAAGCGTTGAGTTTTGCTCCGTATCTTTCGATGTATCCTTCGGCTTCTAATCTTCGAACTCTATCTAGGCAGGGGCTTGCACTGAGGTTTACTAACTTTGCTAGATCTACGTTAGAGATTCGGCTATTTTTTTGCAGATTACCGAGTATAGTTAGGTCAATTTTGTCTAGTGTTCGATCTTTACTATAATCGACTTGGGGTTTAGTTGGTTTTTTCATAATTTGCTTGGCTTTTAATTAGTGTCGTTTCATTTGAGGGCTAAGAGATTATCGTATTCTTTTAATATAAAGAAACACCTGACTCAATCAGGATTTGGTCTACTATAGTAATAGCAAGTTACGACTGAGG
>Ga0307492_10001300_pt1 | contig 10398 bp, 11 predicted proteins | sample SI3LmetaG_FD_202365 | JGI IMG/M metagenome (GOLD analysis project Ga0307492, IMG submission 202365) | Sea-ice brine microbial communities from Beaufort Sea near Barrow, Alaska, United States - SI3L | ecosystem: Environmental > Aquatic > Marine > Coastal | place: USA: Alaska | collected 2017-05-06
TACTAGGGGCAATCAAGCTGCTGCCTACTTTTATCACTGCTCTTTTCCAGTTAACCTTAAACATACTCTACCTCACTTCGTTATGCGCTTAGAGTACGATAAAACAGGGGATTAACAAGCTATTGTGGTTATAAGCTATGATCTAAAATTCACTTATTTATGAATTGATTCATGCAAAAACAACGGTTTTAAACGAAAAATGCAAACAAAACATGCCTAATATAGGTGGGTTCTAGTAAGAACTTACTAGAAAAATAGAATAGAATAGAATCGTGCGCTTACAAAAAATAATAACCATCGCGCCGCAGTTCACTACTCACAAAAATCAGGGAATACAATGTTTAAACAATTCATTACGATAGCAGTGCTGTCATTTGCGGCTATTGGCTCGGCAAACGCGGCGATTAACCAAACAAAAGGTGATTTTGAAGATAAGTTTCGTCAATTAGATGAATCATTACCTACCCCCAATGTTTATCGCAACGCCGCTGGAGAGCCAGGCCATGAATATTGGCAACAGCAGGTAGATTACAAAATCAAAGCAACCTTAGACGAAAAAAATCGTCGAATCGAAGCTAGCCAAGACATCACCTACCATAATAATTCCCCAGATACCTTGAAGTACCTATGGGTACAATTGGATCAAAATAAGTTTAGAAATGACTCCATGTCTGCCATGACAACAACCTTTGGTGGCATTGGTAATCGCGGACCAGCGACATCTTCAGCCTCTAGCACTAAACCTGCGCAGCTTAGCTTAGGCGCATTACGTCGCCAACAGTTTACTGCCGACAATGTGTTGGGTTACAACATTCAATCGGTCAAAAACAACAAGGGCAAAAATCTTAAGCACACTATTGTTGGTACTAACATGCGTATCGATTTGCCAGAACATCTCCAGCCGGGTAAAAAAGTGACTTTCTCTATCGACTTTGATTTCAACATTGTAGAAGAAGATGCAGTCTCGGCTCGTTCAGGTTACGAACATTTTCCTGATGACGAACGAAAGGGCGGTAACGATATATTCTTGTTAGCTCAATGGTTCCCTCGTTTACACGCCTATACAGATTATGAAGCTTGGACCAACAAAGAGTTTATCGGTCGTGGTGAGTTCACCTTAGAGTTTGGTAACTACGACGTTGAATTAACAGTACCCGCCGACCATATTGTGAGTTCTACCGGTGCATTACAAAACCCAAAAACCGTTTTAACATCGACCCAACGCAAACGCTTAAAAGAAGCTGAAAATGCTAAACGTATCGTATTTATTGTCACCGAAGAAGAAGCGTTAGAAAACGAAAAAGAAGGCAGCGACAAATCTAAAACATGGAAATTCAGCGCTAAAAATGTGCGTGATTTTGCTTGGGCTTCATCACGTAAATTTATGTGGGATGCTAGAGGCCATCAACAAGGTGGTAACGACCAACCTCTTGTTATGGCCATGTCATTTTACCCTAAAGAAGGCGGCGATTTATGGAAAAAATATTCAACAGAAGCCGTGATCCAAACATTAGAAGTGTATAGCCGTTTTTCTTTTGATTACCCTTATCCAGTGGCGCAATCAGTCAACGGCCCTGTAGGCGGCATGGAATACCCGATGATCACCTTCAATGGTCCTCGCACAGAGTTGCAAGATGATGGCAGCCGGACCTATTCACAAGCCGAAAAACGTTTCTTAATTGGTGTGGTTATCCACGAAGTCGGACATATTTACTTTCCTATGATCGTCAACTCCGATGAACGTCAATGGACTTGGATGGATGAAGGCCTCAACAGCTTTTTAGATGGTGTAGCAGGCCGTGAATGGGATCCGACTGTTCCTTGGGGCGTAGAGCCTCGGGATATAGTGAGTTATATGAAATCTACTAATCAAGTACCTATTATGACTCAGTCAGATAGCGTATTACGTTTAGGACCAAATGCTTACACCAAACCTGCTGCCGCATTAAATATTTTGCGTGAAACCATTTTAGGTCGTGAATTATTCGACTTTGCCTTTAAGGAATACGCCCAGCGCTGGAAATACAAACGTCCTACACCTTCAGATTTTTTCCGCACTATGGAAGAAGCATCGGGTGTGGACTTAGATTGGTTCTGGCGCGGTTGGTTTTATAGCACTGATCATGTGGATATCTCGTTAGATAAAATATCTAAATTACGTTTGGATACTAAAAACCCTGATATTGATTTTAATCGTCTACGTCTCGAAGAATTCGATAAGCCGATGTCCTTGACCGACGAGCGTAATAAAGCCGCAGGCCAAGAACTTTGGGTAGAACGTTTCTCAGATATCACTGACTTTTATGATGAAAACGATCGTTTTACGGTAACTAACAAAGAGCGTAATAAATATAATAAATTCTTGAAGGACTTAAAACCTTGGGAAAAAGCGGCTTTTGAACGCGCTGTAAAAGAAGACCAAAATTATTATGTTTTGGAGTTTTCTAACAAGGGGGGTCTGGTTATGCCTATTATCTTAGAGCTCACCTTTGCTGATGGCAGCATAGAAAATCAATATATCCCTGCTGAAATTTGGCGCCGCACGCCTAAAGCAGTAAATAAGATGATTATCACTGAAAAAGATAAAGAGTTGGTGAGTGTCACTATTGATCCGCGCTGGGAAACAGCCGATGTAGATGTTAATAATAACCATTATCCACGTCAGATTATTCCGTCTCGTATCGAAGCGTATAAGTCTAAAAAACGTAAGGCCAAGGTTTATCGAGATATTATGCAAGATATCAAAACTGAAATAAAAACAGACGAAGAGCTTAAAAAAGATGACCTAGACAAAGATGAATAAAATCGTTAATGGGTTATTAGCAACGCTGCTGTTTGCAGCGTTCTCACTTTCAGCGCACCAGCAAAAAACCGCCATTAGTACGGTTTTATTTAACCCGCGTACCAACAACATCGAAATCATGCACCGCTTTAGGGTGCACGACGCGGAACATGCAGTCAAAGAAATATTGGGTAAAAATGCTGATATTATCGACTCAAAAAAAACGCAAAAACAATTCGGTGATTATGTTCATCAGCGCTTTAATTTGTTTGATAATGATGAGCAAGCACTGCCATTAAAAATGGTGGGAGTTGAACTTGACGGCAAGTTTTTCTGGGTATACCAAGAAACCACGCAGCTCGGCCAATCAACCCGCCCCAACCAATTTGATAACATGACAATCCGGCACGACGCGCTGCGTGATCTTTGGCCTGAACAGGTCAATACGATTAATATTGAAGGTAAAGGAAAGTTACAAACGCTGACTTTTACTGACTCAATTGAATTATTAAAACTCACATTTGAAGATTAAATACCCAACTCAAGGTAAGCAGTACTTTGAGTTGGGGGGGGGGGATAATAATAGCTTGTAACAAAGCTGATCTGGATCAATATGAGTAACGAATAATTGCCTAAAATCACCTATGTTAAATATTATCTAACAAAGGTGAATAATTATGTGGGACCTAATATTACACGATCCAGTGGCTTGGGGTTCCATCCTTGGTATTGCTATAATGGTGGCTATGGGCGCTTATTATGTGTACTTGTTTGTCCATAATACTAAAGACGACCTTTAACTTATCCCCTTTTCTAGCTTAAATAATCAATATGGCTGAGCCATAGAAAAAGGCAGTAAACCCGCACTTTGCACAGACTCTGGATTACCGATCATCTCGTCATAGGGTGACTCATGTATCATTTGTGCGGCCAAAATATTCAGTCCATCAAAGGCATCGCGGATATGTTGCGAGCTATGAAATCGCTTTGGGCTATCACCTTCATATACCAAGCCTGTACTGTGACCTACTCTCAGTTTAACAAGGTAAACGTTCAACTCATATGAACATACGGTTAGCATATCCACATTGATGGATTGTGACTTAACATTTTTAATCCAAAATTTAGTTTGTTGCATAAACCTTGACCCAAGCTAATCAAATAATAACGAATAATACGTCATCACTAATGAATTAGTTCAACCATCAGTTTTATGTACAAAACTATTAATATTTCATTTCATGTGGATCAAAAGAAGATTTTATTCAAAGCTACATCGCTTCGCTCAATTTTAGCCTGTCATTAGCCGTTAAGGTTTAGTAAGTTACTTATCTAGAGTATGCTATTGATGATTTAACTCAGGGTGACTTATTATCATTAAAGTGAAAAACATACCTGCCCAAGAAGTCACATGCTCAAACTGTCAGGCATGTTGTTGCAGTTTAGAAGTCATGATCATTTCTGATACAGGCGTTCCTAGTCAGCACATTGATGTTGATGAGCATGGGAGTCAAACTATGCTGCGCTTGGACGATGGTCAATGTTCAGCTTTAGATCGAAATACATTAATGTGTTCTATCTATGAAAATCGCCCATGGGTGTGCCGAGAGTTCGAGATGGGATCTTATGAATGTATAAATGAACGATTAGAAAAAATGTAGTTAATTGCTAACCATCCAATTTTAACCCTAATAAATGACTTTATAACATTCATCCTATGTCGCTAAGCATACCCCAAAATTTGCAGCACTTGGGCCTCGTTAGCAATGAGCAAAATCAAAAACAGCTCAAATGCCTGATAAAACCTATCGATTAATCCTTATAACCCCAAGGAGCAGCGGGTACCGATATCGGCTTAGTTAAATCAAAATCAACTCTAAACTCACGTCCTTCGCGCACTAAGCGATATGAGAACATATCTGGGTAGATATAAATTTGCCAGGTGTTGGTGATAGATTGCGGCAAACCTTGCTTAGCAAACAACTCTTTTGAATATTGATCAATTGGGAAGGATTGAATTTGGTTGTAACCAGCACCCCGTGTATGTCCACCATACATAGTCGCAGGGTCATCAGTGCCATCTTTATGTCGGTGATCATGTTTTAGACTTAAGCCACTACCCGTTTTTTTAATTATCCATGTACGGGATGCGTTGTCTCCCACATAAAATGGAATTTGTAATTCAGTTTGATCGCATTTACGCACAAACATAACTAATTTAGCTTCAAATGCGGGGCTGGGCTGGTTGTCTACCACCACGTTTCCCTCAAAGGCTTTACCGCAGTGCTGTGCAATACTTGAGAAAAAAGCATCTTGCGTGGGTATTGATACCAAAGGTGCTTGTCTAGCAAAGGCCGCACCGTTAGTCAGAGTCAGAGTCAGAGTAAAAGTAACCATAATAAGAGTAGTAAAAATAAAAGAAACTACCGACCATTTTTGAATATTCATATTTTTTCTTCTTTTTGTTTTTTGTTTTTTTGACTATCAATAAAGTGCTTGTAGATTACAACAAGCCAATCTAAGTAGCAGCGTAGCAGCGCATTATAACTTATTGTTTCATTGGTTAACCTTTGTCATTGGTCCTGTTGTATTAATAATGTCTTTCTTTTTGACTAACAACAACGTGCCGCTGATCAATATACTTATCACAAAAGTCCATTCAATCCATTCAGGCAACGGATAAATCATTAGCGTTAAGATAATTAAAGAGTATTTTAGCCATTCTAAATAAATAGCCAGAGGATTATTTTCCAAAATCAATCCCGCAGAAACACTGCCATAAATAACAAACAATACGACCAAAACTTGCTCAGCTAGCGTAAATAATGCGACGTTCATCATCAGCAGTAAACCAACAAACGCAACTAATGAATACTGTAATAGGCTATACAATTTATTAGTAAGTGATAATGGAATATCGAATTTTTTAAATTTTGTGAGATCGACTCTACCTAATGGATAGTTTTTCTCAACATCAGTAGGCCGCCAACCAGTTCGTTTAAACCATATCAGTAGTTTGTCTTGCCAACGCTTTGCATGCCAACAGTCTTTAAATAATTGCGAGTACACATGTACATTAGCCCACAAAGGGTCCCAACTTTTTAACGCTTTTCGAATACCATAAATAGGCTTTTCACTGTCTAACTCTTCTTGATAAGAGCTGAATATTCGATCCCAAATAATAAACACTCCACCATAATTACGATCAATATAGATTTGGTTTTGCGCATGGTGCACACGGTGATTTGAAGGGGTAACAAACACCCATTCATACCAGCCTAGCTTAGGAATATGCTGTGTGTGCACCCAAAATTGATAAATCAGGTTCAATGAACCCACTGTGATTAACACAATAGGATCAAAACCCAATATCGCCATAGGTAAGTAGAATATCCAGCTGAAAAAACTGCTACTGCTTTGCCGTAAAGCCGTAGTTAAATTATATTCTTCACTTGAGTGATGCACCACATGGGCGGCCCACAAAATGTTCATTTCGTGCCCAAAACGGTGATTCCAATAGTAACAAAAGTCATAAAACACAAACGCAACTAGCCACATCCACCAGCTTGGTACTATTTGAAATAACGCCAGTTGTTCATAGGCCACAACATAAATGGTTAGAGGGAATAATTGTTTAACAATACCAATCATTCTGCTCAATACACCTGCGGTTAAGCTATTGATACTGTCATTAATTCGATAATAGTGGGTACCTTTAGATCTTTCTAAAAACAATTCGATAAAAATCAACAGGAAAAAAAACGGAACTGCATATAAAATTATATTCACATTATTCCCACACGTCATAAAATAGGTAAGCCACCCGGTTAGTCTAATTGCCTATTTATAGTCAGTCCAGATAAGAATACGATCACAGAATTTTACACTCTACGCATATCATTTTGGTGTAATGTTGAGTAGTCTAAACTGTCATTATAATTACAGATGTTTGATTAACGGGAAAATCATGGGTGAAGAATCGAACAAATCGTTAGTACCGCATTTCACTATCGGTGCAATAATATTGGCTATTGTCTTAGCTGTGGTGTTTTGGCCCAACGAACCTGAGCCTGAACCCATTATCATAGTGCCTGATATGACGGTCATTGAACCGACAATCGAGCCTATTTTGGAAGAGCAGTCTGCTGTGCTCATTCCTGAGCTTGTAGAAAAACAAACTGAGCCCGAAATTATCCCAGAGCCAGAACCAGAACCACTGGATACAAGCGATGGCACAGTAAAAACTAAATTATTAGGCTTGTCTGACTATGATGCGTTTGCACGTTTATTGATTGATGAAGCGTTACTAGAACGTTTTGTGATCATGACCAATAGTTTAGCTGACGAGGAATTAGCGGCTAATAATAGAGTGTTAGTCCAACCAAAAAAGTCATTTCGCACCTACAGGCAAGCAGATAAAGAATGGATAGACCCCGCAAGTTACAAGCGTTATGCACCTTATGTAAAGGTGTTTGAGTCTTTAGAAACTGAATCATTATTAAAATTGTATCAAGAATACAAACCCGCTATTGAAGAAATATTTGCTGAAATAGGTAGCCCATATGACCGCTTTGACGAAAAGCTTGAAGAAGCGATTGATGTGTTACTGGATACCCCTGAGGTGCCTGTCCCAGTTGAAGTGTTTACCGATAGCGTTATGTACCAGTTTGCAGATAGGCAACTTGAATCGTTAACCGCTCCGCAAAAACAACTGTTACGTACAGGACCTGAAAATATGCGACGTATCAAAGCTAAATTACGTGAGATAAAAGAAAGCCTTTAATGCCAAATTTCGACTTAGGTGCTTTTCAACAACAAATCAGTACACAAAATGCTGCATTGCCTCCTGTTGATAAATGGCACCCTGAATTTTGTGGTGACATAGACATACAAATAAAGCATGACGGTACTTGGTTTTATATGGGCACACCTATTGGTCGTAAACCCTTAGTCAAACTGTTTGCCAGCGTTTTAAAACGTGAAGATCAGGATTATTTTTTAGTCACTCCTGTAGAAAAAGTAGGCATTCAAGTCGAGGACGTACCATTTATCATTACTCAATGGCAGAAAGAAAAAAATAAGTTGGTACTTACAACCAACACTGAGACTGATTTAATTGTAAGTTCAAACAATCCTATACAAATATTTGCAGACAAAAAAACAGGCGCTTATCTACCCTATGCTTTAGTTCGCAGAAATTTATGGGCTCGTTTACATCAAAATGTATTTTACCAGCTCGCTGAGTTGGGCAAAGAGCAAACAATAGATGGTAAGCGCCACCTTATGCTCAATAGTGGTGAATACCACTTTAGCCTTGGTGAGTTATAACAGGACGTCTTAATATGAAAAACAGCATATTCAAATCAACCTTAATATTAACAACGTTAGCCCACTGTTTTTTAACCAGTGCGGTCATGGCTGACACCGGGGTACCGGCCACCAGGGTACCGGCCACCGGGGTACCGGCCACCAGAGCGCCGGTCACAATTATCCATGCCGGTAGCCTAATCGATAGCACCTCAAATAAAGTGTTCCAAAAAGCCACAGTCATCATCACGGATAACAAAATCACCGCTATCAACAAAGGATTTACCGAAGGAAGAAGCGATGATTTCGTTATTGATTTATCCGATTACACCCTGATGCCAGGCTTTATGGACATGCACACCCATATATCTAGCCAACATAATGGCCCAGCAAGCTACATAGAAAGCTTTACCCTCAACGAAGCAGACTATGCCATTAAAGGGGTGATGTACGCTGAAAAAACCTTGATGGCAGGTTTTACCACAGTACGAAATTTGGGTGATAGGTACAACGAAACAGTCGCTCTTAGAAACGCGATTAATAAAGGCATAGTCAAAGGACCGCGCATTTATACTGCCGCAAAGTCAATAGCCACAACGGGCGGACATGCTGATCCAACTAATGGTCGCAGTAAATCAATTATGGGTAACCCTGGACCGACCGACGGCGTTATAAATGGCGTTGCAGAAGCGCGTAAGGCCGTTCGCCAACGTTATAAAGATGGTGCAGATTTAATTAAAATCACCGCTACTGGTGGTGTATTAAGTATGGCTAAAAGTGGTCAAAACCCACAGTTTATGAATGATGAATTAAAAGCCATTGTACAAACAGCCCAAGACTATGGCATGACAGTCGCGGTGCATGCCCATGGCAAAGAAGGCATGTTGCGCGCTATCAAAGCAGGCGTGACCTCTATTGAACATGGCACCTACATGGATAAAGACGTATTTAAGCAAATGAAAAAATATGGCACTTATTATGTACCAACCATTATGGCGGGAAATTGGGTGGCTGAAAAAGCCAAAATTGATGGTTTTTTTCCTGAGCTTGTTAGACCTAAAGCAGCCACAATTGGACCCCTTATTCAGCAAACCTTTGCTAAGGCCTATAAAGCCGGAGTGAAAATTGCCTTTGGTACTGACTCAGGTGTCTCAGCTCATGGTGACAACGGCCTAGAGTTTGTATTGATGGTACAAGCCGGTATGAAACCAATCGAGGCCATTAGAAGTGCCACACAAGGTGCAGCTGATTTACTTAACATTAGCGACAGCCTTGGTACCATTGAAGTGGGCAAGTTAGCCGATTTAGTTGCGGTGAAAGGGGATCCTTTAGAGCAAATTACACTATTACAAAATGTAAGTTTTGTGATGAAAGGTGGCTTAGTTTACAAACTTGAATAGCGTGTTTATTAATATGACACTAAAACCATATTGCAACGGTCTTTTACATCGTTGAAATAAGTGCTTTTACAATCTTAAAAACTATAAATGGAAATATATCAGTGAAAAAACTTATACCCGTATTATTACTCGTTGTGAGCGCCGGCTCAATAGCAGCAGATAATTTTGATGCTACTGCAGCAAAAATCAAAACGGCCCTAAAAGCTGACATCAGAACCGAAGCTGAAACCGACCGAGATAAAAACCGTAAAGCGCTACAGACCTTGGAATTTTTTGGTCTGCGCGATAACATGAAAATTATCGAATTGATTCCTGGTGGTGGCTGGTATACTAAAATTTTGGCTCCAGTGGTCAGTGATAAAGGCGAATATTATGCCGCTATTGGTACCGGACGTATTAACGATTTAATTGAAGAGTCAGGTTTCGAAAAAATTAAAATTGTTGCACAACAAGCCAAAATTTATCGTAAAGAAGGGGCGAGTTTTTATTCTTTAGAAGCAGACACTCTTGGGGTTAAAGACCTTGATATTGTGTTTACATTTCGTAACTACCATAATTTTGCAGAAGAAGGCCGCCGCAATATGAATAAGCTGGCCTTTGAAGCCCTCAAGTCAGGTGGTGTCTATGCTGTCGTGGACCATACTGCTCGACATATGGAACAACCAACCCCGGCTAACCGACGCCGCCTTGATCCTGTTCTTGCCATCAAAGAAATCCAAGAAGCTGGCTTCGAATTGGTTGATTATACGGATCTACACTACCGCGCTGACGACGAGTTACGTTACGAAGTAGGGGTAAAATCGGTCTCTGGAAACACAGATCGCTGGACCATCAAATTCCGTAAACCCAATTAATTGCAGACTGTGTAAAGTGGTGTAAAAGACTGCGTAATTAAAAAAAAGGTCGCTA
>Ga0307492_10001301_pt1 | contig 10389 bp, 4 predicted proteins | sample SI3LmetaG_FD_202365 | JGI IMG/M metagenome (GOLD analysis project Ga0307492, IMG submission 202365) | Sea-ice brine microbial communities from Beaufort Sea near Barrow, Alaska, United States - SI3L | ecosystem: Environmental > Aquatic > Marine > Coastal | place: USA: Alaska | collected 2017-05-06
TGGATTTCGCAGTCCTGACACCCTGACATTCCACTCAAGACCGGCGACTTGTGCAGAATGTGTCAAATTTGACGACCCAATGTAGGCAGTAGAGGCGCCGGATGCACGATAGAATTGCCAAGCTTTTGCATGCAGCCTTGCCGTGCTGATATCGTAGGAAACCTTGATCTCGGCTCCCAGCTCCTTAAGTATTACCAGCGCCTCTAGTTCCGTCGAATTTGTATAGACCGTGGTTAGCACTCGCAGAGGCAGATGTTCACAAGAATTTTGACAATGACGGCGCAGCGCATCTAAGAACGGCCGGATGCCAGTACGCCGAATAAACGCCATGACAATATCTATACGGTCAGCGGAATCTATTTCCGTTTGGATTTGGGAACCTACCCGTGGCTCACCCGGTGCATTGGTTAACAAGGTAGTATCCAACAGCGGTATTGTTGGCGCAGCTCGCTTGAGCAGCGTTCCATCTGGATTAAAAGATAATATCGAGGTTAAAAGCTCGCCGACGTCAGCAGGTTGCTCAACGCTTAACCCTGAAACTGCTGTATCAGCAACAATCTTATCGATCAATGAACGCACGAGCTTCACACCTACATCAACGCGGTCCTTGTCGTCCAGGTCATTCAATGCGCGCTCGAGCACTGAGCCTAAGTGCACCGCCAAACGATCAGCAACCTCCGAGTGACGCAATCTGTTTGTTTGGGCACTCAACGAAGGTGCGAGTAATGCGAGTTCTGCAGCTAAGACCTCTGTAACAATCGCTTCGTAAATACCGGACTTTATTTCTGCCAATGGTTTACTTCCTCTTTACTAACAGATAGTCAAAGCTTCATAGTCGGTAGGCTATTAGGCCTTGAAAACGGTCAATCAATTTCCGGGGGAATTACCGCATTTACCGATACAGGCGATGATGAAATTCCAATTATTGGTTCTCTTTTACCGGCCACAACCCCAATTCAATTTAGAACCGAACTGCCGCCAAAATTCTGTGCTGTAGAATATTGGGGCAATCAGTTCGTTAGCGTGCCACTACCATATGTGCTCAATGGGCGGATTATCCTCGTAGCAGCATGGATCTGACTATAGACTTTGTTTATAGGCCGAGAGAGACGAAGACTACCTTAGCTGCCCCGATCACAATCAGGTATCTGTAACTTTAACGATCGAAATAGCTTTCCACCCCCATCTACCATATTTTTGGTTATAGTTATCGATTGCAACCCCAGCCACCAAATCATTGTCTTGAATGCAGGCGCTTTAGTCTTTTCCGCGATAACTTTCGAGGCTTTGCCAGTAGGCGCAGCTAAAACATAGTTACGGCCAATCGATCGAAAATATTCCGTGAGCCCCTTGGTAATGAAAGTTTTCCCTGTGCCTGCGTAGCCTTTCAACAAGAAAACACTCTCGGAGTTACCGGAAAGAAATTTACTCAGTTTCTTCACCAACTCACTCTGGCCATCATTCAGGCTGTAAGCTGCAAAGGCATCCTCAACACTAAACAATCGCCGAGTGCTTTCCTCATCAAGGTTTATCGACTTTGCGGCATTAGACGAATCGTTACGGAATTTCTCCCGTCGAAGCTGGTCTTCCTGCGAATCGACCACATCAAATATTTGTTGAGCAGCTTGAACTTCTATTAACTCTCGCTTCGCCTCCTCCAACTGATTTTCCAGCTGAGCGTTTGCCTGTTGGCGATCATCAATACTCACAAAATTTTGCTTCGTTACTACAAAGTTAGGGTAGTCGTCGTAGATTTCCCCACTGTAGGTTTTATAGAGCCATTGCCCCAACAAATAGGCTTCCTTCAGCAGTTGGAGTGATTGCCCAGCGCTTATCTTTTCGCCGTGGGCAGCTTTGTTACCCAGAAAACGTATTGCATCGAGCTTTTTACAAATTGGGCTATCAACTATTTCCACAAAGCAAGACGCTTTAATCATTTCAAAAAAGCTTGTCGCCGGGTTCACTACGCAAGTTTAGTTCTCGATACAGAATACCTACCATTGTTTCAACGAAGCAACGTAGCTTAATGGTGGTTGTCTGAGGATTCGAGTAGACCTATAGTTCTGCAAAGCAGGCATGTTGATACAGCTCTTCCTAGCGCGACTTGAGTGGTAGAAAATTATTTGACAGCATTATTTTCACCTGTGGTTATTTGGTAATTGGCAGTCAATGAATCGCATGAGACACATCACTAATCCACCCCCAACGCCTTAAACACCCCGTCCACAGGATCTCCATAAAAGCTCACCTGAAACTTCGTAAACAACTCAGGCGGAATCGTCGCGATGTCTGCGGCGTTGTTCATCGGCAAGGCCACGCGTTTAGCACCGGCATCAAAAGCCACCTGCAGGCACTCAGCAATACTCACCACTGGGTTTACGCTACCGCCAAGACTCATATCGCCCAACACAACCATCTGGCTTTGCAGAGACCGGCCCAACAGCCCCGATGAGAACGCAACCAAGCTCGTCAGGGCCAAGTTGTTGTAGGGGCCGGAATTCTGCAGATCCACCACATGTAGATGAAAATCATTTTCTGCCACTTTAGTGCCGCCTCCGATACGGCTGGCATTCGCTCTAAAGAAGTCAAAGGCTATCTTGACCTGCTCCCGCGGTGCACTGGAGTTCCACAAGCCGGAGGTCGCCAGTTTTCCCGTGCCCTTAGTGATCTGCAGCTCCAGTCGATAAATCCCTGGGATACCCTTACTGCTCAATCCAATAGTATGTACAACACCTGGCTTGCTCGGCCCCTCAGGAATCAGTCCACCACCACCCTGCTCCTTGATCGAGACAAAATGCTCCTCAAACGACTCATTGTCGATATAGCTGAAGTGCACATCCCAGAATTCCATACCGCCAATCTTCTTCAGCTGCTCTTTGACACGGCGACGCACTTGCAACGCGTATTCCAGGCAGGCACGAACGTCCTCTTTGTCGAAGACACCGTGGGGATGGAGCAACTTCATTAACCCCGAGAACGTCTTGCGCACAGCAATCACATCACGCTGGTTGAGGTTGTTGCCCAGCTTGAAGTACTTATCGATAGCGTCGGCAAAGCTACGTTTGCGCATTTCACGAAAGTATTCCGCCAGGTAATCAACAATCATACCGTAGCGGTCCGTGAAAAATTCTGGTCGCATTTTGGGAATCTCCCAGCCAGGGATATAGGCATGGAAGCGATCGAAGAACGCCGAATCAATCATCGGTTCAGGAAAAGGCGCCAACAGATGGCTGGTCTTCACCAGCGACTCAACATTCGAGATGTTGCCGATGAACACCATAGACGCCCTAGCTTCCATCTGCTCGCGACCACGGGCAAAGGAACCTGAAGCCATGTAGTCCTTCATGATCTGCACGCCGTCTTTGTCTTTGAAGGAGATGCCGGCCACCTCATCAAAGGCCACAAGATCCCACATGCCGACGAGACCCACTCGCCGCGTACTCATGTTATAAAACAGATTCGCCACGGTGGTCTGGCCGCCAGACACCAGAATGCTGTTGGGTGAGCACTCCTTATAGATATGCGACTTGCCCGTGCCCTTGGGTCCCAGTTCACAGACGTTGTAGTTGTTCTCCACAAACGGCACCATCCGGCACAACAGGTGCCATTGCACATCAACGTCGAGTACCGAGGGCTCCATGCCGATGGACCGTATCAGGGTCTCGCGCCATTGGTCAGTGGTCAGGGCTGCCCGACTGGCAAACAACGCCTCCATGTCCATGTTGGGCATCTGGATGGGTTTGAGCACGGTAACGCCAAAGGGCGAGCCCGACTGACCTTCTTCATGATAGTAACTTAGGGTCGCAATGGCCCAGATGCCACCCACCAGTAATTTTTCATACTCTTTAACAATACCGGCAGAGATATCCGCATCCTTGATACCCAGGTTGCTGAAGGACGCCTCATACTTGTCTTTCTTCTCATTCAGCGTCACCTGAATACGATCGATAACTTTATAGGAGCCACGCTCGCGCACCAGAGATTTGATCTTCTCGGCTTCATCTGGTCGCACGTAATTTTCCACCAGCACGTTTTTAACGTTCAGCATGCCCTTTTCTATCACCTCCGGATCGTCAGAGGCGCAATACATTCCCAGCAGGTACTCAAGTACATACACCGGTACGTTGGCGCCTTCCTTGATCAGCTTGGTCAGGTCCTTGCGTACCACTCGGCCGGCAAGATGTTCGTTCAACAACTGATCCAGGTCTTTTTCTTCAACGCTCGTCATGCTCGATACCTGCACCTATAAAAAATCATCAGTAATGGCGAGATCGATAGTCATCTTGTAACGCTCAATCTCGGTGTTTAGGTCCTTGTCTTTCAGAACCAAGAAGTAATCTTTCTTGCGGTCGAAGTTTGTGCCCTCCAATGACAGGCGAATAGACTTCATCCGCTCGGCCACGGAGTCGGATGCGCTATCAAATGACACCACCGCCTCGCTCGACACCAGCTTGTCGGCATCGAAGATCGCGACAGCCACACTAACAGGCAAAACTAACTCGCTGACCGCCTCGGTCTGCATCAGGTCAAACTTCTGAATGTTGTTGGTCATCTTCAGTGATGAGCGCGTGGAGATCACCCCCACCTTGCGCCGGGTACGCTTCTCTGCTTTGTCGCCACGCAACGCCTTCACTGTGAGCACCGGCACCACAATCTCCTGCGGCATGATGCCGCCATGGACAAAGCGCGCACCACCCACAAAGTGAAACCGATTGGCACCCTTGGGCACCCAGAAGTCAGTCGCCGAGGTGGTGCCCGCCGTCTGCATTGTCGAGCCAGCCCACACATCCTTTGCTGACGGCAGGTTGCTACCGATGACATACCGCTTTTTGTATTTCAAGGTGTTGTCAGGTTTTTCGGCGATGGAAGTTCGTGTCACTTCATCCGGCGCACTCATCTGGAACAGAAAACCGTGGTCCGCCGTCACCAGCACCGTGGAGATATTAAAATTCACCAGGATCTTGCGGGTGAGCTCCGTCAGCTCCTCGATGGCGTCTTCTACGGCGGCAAAGGTACCCGACTCGGTAGAGGCACTGTCACCCCGTGCATCCACCACATTGTGGTACACATACAACAGTTGCTGATCCTTGAGGGCCTCGCGCCCGGCATCTCTGGACCAGCCCTTCAGCTGTTCAGCGGTAACGGCTAGGCCGCCGTGCGCCGCTAATATTTTCTGTCTGGCGGCCGTTCCCTTGCTTGACTGACCGTCGACAAACACATCGTCACCATTCGCGTCGCGGTACTCTAGGTTCTCGTGGGGCAACAGCGACGCCATCCCCAACGTGGTGTAACTGGGCACCACACCCAGCTGGCTACCCAGAGTCGCCTCACTGTAACGTTTCTCATTGATCCGGTCTCGCAACTCAACCGCCGCCTCATAGCGAAAAGCATCACTGATAATCACTGCCACCCGACGCGATCCCGTCGCATCAAGCACGGGCTGTACGTGGGTAGCAAAAAACGCCTGCTGGTTGATGACACTTGGCAGGTACCAGGCACTCAGGCGCTGTTCCGCCTCGATCTTGTCACCCCAGTTTTTGGCCAGATTATCGATATACCACTGGGCGTAACATTGCTCTACGGCCTCATCCAGTGGCTTGAGCATGTTCAGGTGGACCGACTGTGCCGCTGCCACATAGTGACGGTAGGCGCGATCAAACTGGTACAGCTCAGTCTCATAGGCGCCGTAAAGGGCAGCCACGCTGTCAAAGTGAAAGCCATCCTTGTGCACCTGGCGTAAGTCAAACAACGCAATGGCCGCGACCAATGCAGCATACACCGTGCGGTACTGGCGCCGTGTTTTATCATCCTTGTGCCGGGTGGCCCAGTGTTTGTCGAGCCGGCTGCGAATGATCAGCTCATACTCATCAAGTTGTTTACGTTCGGCCATGGGTATTGCCAGTACCAATTCAACCACCAGCCTAAGCTCGGCGGCCTTGAATATCTCAACCTGGGCCAGCTCGGTTAATGACAGCGCCGCCAGCTTGTCTTCCATATTAAGCGCCATCTCGACCCAGCCAGACACCTCATCAAACGCCTGGTAATAACGAGAACTGTCGCGCCAGCGAGACAACAACGCCTGGCAGGTGGCACGGGCACCGCCAGAGTTGAGCACCTGATCGTTGGCCCAACTGGGTATGACGGATGCACCCTCGCAATAGCCTGTGACCAGCAACCGAATCAACAGGTGGCCAAAGTGCAGAGTTGATTCACCATTGAGTTCTGCGGCCGTCGCGGGATAACCCAGCCCCTGCTGCAACGCCTTGGCCAGCGGTCCGGCCAGCTGGTATTTTGCCAGAGCATCCAACGACGGTGGGTTGGCTTCCAGCCCCAGATCACCCTGCACCAGTTCTTCCGCCAAGGCAAAGAGGATGTGCTGCAGATCACAGCTGTCAGCTTTAGTGATGGTTGCAATCATCGCCAGGTCCAGCGCCACTTCATCAAACTCTGGCTGCACCCAACTCTTGAGGGTTGCCAGGCGAGACTTGCTGCCAAGAAATCGTTCCCGCGTCACCAAATGGGCACGGACACTTTGCTGCTGCAAACCTAGCTCGTTAAAAATGATCGACATGCGATCGGCATAAAAGCAGCGTGAATAGAGTTTGATGTCGAGCAACCAGTCCTTGTCGATCTCCGGCTCGGCAAAGGGAAAATAGAGCAGGAATTTGGATTCTGTGTCTTCCAGCTCCAGCTGCATCTTTACGGCCAGCGCGGACTTGTTCGCCATGTTGATGGTGGTGACCTCAGTCAACGCCAGCGTCGGTATTTCGGCCACAAAATCCCCGACAGCGTCGTACCAGAATACAATGCGGTGCTTTTCCTCAACGAAGGCTTTGCTTAGTCCATCAACAAGTTGGTCAATATTCATAGGTTAGCCTGGTTTATTAGTCGGGGCATTCAATACCTGCCCGATACGGGAGCGCAGGGTTTGCCTTCTTTGCTCGTAAAAAGTGGAGAATTCCGCGAGAGTTGCCGGCAAGGTAGCAATTCCCTGGCTCTGCAAATGATTGTTTCTGGCGGCGGCGTCGGGCCACAAGGTTGAATACCATTCATGGGGCATCTTTTGGCGCTTCTCGTTGTTAATTGACCCCTCTAACAATTGCAGATTGGCAAGGCGATTGGACTGCTCAATCAGCGTATCAATTTCGTTAGGATCAATTCCCAATCCACGCAGTTTGGTTACAGTAAACCTGCCCTTCGGATAAATGTGGTCAACGTGGAAGTGATGGGAGAAATCAAAACCCGGAAACAGCACTGACAGCAGTGAAAATGTGCGCTTATCCCCGTACTTAACCATAGCAAGTTCGTCGAGTTCTTCATCCATAAAATGCAATGACTTACCTCTGCCTGCCATGGTTGCTTCGATTCTATGCACAGGGAAAGACGCTGCACCTTGGTCAGCAATGACCTGGCGCAAACCTGTCAGCAGCGTGTCAAGCCCGCTGCCCCAAATACCCGAGGTCTTTAACAGCGAGCGGACTAACCAGTTGCGGAGCACTTGGCGGTCTGCTGAGTATTCACTGCGCGACAGATAGCCGTCATCCAGCCGGCGTTTGTAGATATAATAGGCAACTGGCAGCAGGACACTGTCAGCCCGCAGGTTCTGGCTGTTAAATCCAAAGGTCGCAAGCAGTCTTACGCTTAACAGCAATGCGTCACGCAACGCGTGCCAATTCTTCTCCAGCAGCGCCATATTGTCTTTATTGAAATTTTCGACCTTAAAACCAACACTACCAATATCCGATAACATCAAGCCGGCCTTCAATACCAGATCTTTGCTGAAGCTGAATCCATCACCCGTCTGGTTCATTTCATCAACCAGCGAATGTATTTCTTCCCGCGCATCCAGCTCACGCCATTGCGCAACAGCAATCGACAACAACAGGTCTGAGTAAGACAGGGTCGTACCGCCACTATTCATGCGAATAAAAATGTTAAGTACCCGCTCAAGGTCCTGATTCGCCTCTTCATAAAACGAAATTTTGTCCTGGTCGTGTATTGTCCTGTGCAACAGGCGAAGCACATTCCTCGCCGTCCTGCGGGCTTCTTTCGACATCTCCAGATCATCCAGCGCATCGGTCAAATCATCAATGCCTTCTTCCAGTATTCTGCCCACACGAAACCACAGCTCTTTTTCGGTCTGTGCCTCCGCCTTGTTTACTGTAAGAAACTCGAAGTCAAAGGCAGTTTCGCCATCCCCTTCGGTAGTGCCTTCAGCATTCCCCAATAAATTCAGATACAGGTGCCGCAATGGGAATGCATCCTCACTGCTCCACCACTTGCCGGCAGTCTTCCCGCTATAGGAGCCCCGCAGGCCAATATTGAGGGCAGTGATACGCTGTTGCCCATCCAGCACCGCGACAAACTCCTTGTTCGGTAGTTGCGATAGCTGCGCGCAATGGGGGTTGTCCCGCTGGTGATAGTTCCTGACAAAATCGTAAAACTGATAACTGTTACGATTCTCTGGCTTGATCTTCCAAAACAGGAAGGTGCCGAAGGGGTAGCCTTGCAACAGGCTATCGAACAACCGACAGATTTGGACCGGCTGCCAAACAAACTCCCGCTGGATGGCGGGTAGGATGTACTCCTGCATTGCCACCTTATCGATCAAATTTTTAATTGTGCCGCCTGCCTGATACATAGTTCTCTCTTGTTAGGTTGCTGTCTTGCCGGTCACGGCTTTGACTTCTGCCAACAGGCCACCGAACTTGCCGTAGTTGACCTTCACGCCGTCATCGAGATCCAGGGCAATACGTTGGTCGGCGTAGTGACGGAGTTTTTCGTCGAAGGTGCTGAGCTCAACTTGCTGTTTGTGCAAGCGCGTAATTTCTTTCTCGAGGCGTTTGATATCTGTGGTGGCGCTGCTGGCGTCTTTTTCCTGCTCCAGTGTTGCCACGTGGGAAGCGAGCTTTGACGTCAGCGGGATCACGTAGTCGGTGCGCATGCGCGACAGTGTGCCTTCGTTGTAACGGTGCAGATACACCAGGCACTGAAAGGCTTTGGTTTTACCGCTGCTGAACAGCCAATAGATGGGCCGGTTTTTATAGGTCTGCAGATGTTTCTTGAAATAGCTGTCACTGAGGTAGCGCCGGATGGTCTCGCGGCTGGACTCGCTCTTTTTGGGTGAGAGATTGTCAGCAAGGAAATTCAGGTTGGCCTCAAGATTTTTAGCCCCTGCTCCGTCTGGGAAGGCCACTGCAATAAACGCCATCAATCGCTGGGTCGCATCATCAACGAACCACTCGTTATCGGTGAGCGGGACGATGCCGTCGTCGTCGGCGTGGAACGTGGTGTAGCGGCTGGAGTCGAAGCCCTCGTTGCCACTGTGGGCGTAGATAAGGCCCGGCGCGTCCAGGCTGTAGCGGCCCATCATGCAGCCGATCGCGTAGGAGACCAACTCCTCCATCGTGTCTTCGCGGAATCGAGTCCAAAGTTGCGCTTCAGTGAGCTTGCCGCCGTAGCGGTAGGCAGGGTTCACCGTGAGAGTGATCTGCTCGATGGGGACGTCTGGGGTGAGCTCGTCCGCCAGGCCGTAGGCGTCGATGAAGAGGCGGTTATTCTCCTCTTCGAGGCGCTTCATCTCGGCGATGGCCCCCTTGTTCTGGGTGATCCAGACGGTGTAGCTAGATTCGAGGGTGGGGCCGGCTCTCAGAAGTGGGAGGGACTGGAAATCCCAAGAACGCTCGAAGGCGTCCCAATCGTCATGGGCCTGATTGACTAGCTCGGTGATAAAACGGTTAGCCGAGTAATCTAGGTTTACTTGCGGCAGCGGTATCTTTGCGACCGCACCCGAATTGAAATCTAAAGTTGGGCACAGCGCCTTCAAAAATGCAGCGGCTACTGCAGAGTTTAAATTGCCGCACAAGAGGGGTAGATCACTCGGATGCTCTGCGAATACGCACTGCCCTTTTGTATCGAAGATGAAGCCTGGGCCATTGATCCGAGTCGCAAATGTCCCGGAGGTCAGAGATGACCACGTTACGGACGGGGCGAAGTACTTGTCCTGATTCCAACACTTAGAGTTGTTTGCAGTAATCAAGCCTTTTGCTAGGTTATCGGCTTTGGTTTCCTTGATTTCACGACCGTCCTCACCAAAATTGACGAGATAGTCATTGTTCCCGTACCACTTACGGAAACCGCCACCCTTTGAATATGGAAACCACTTCTTACCAGAGGTCTTCGCTTCGCTTCGGTTTGCACAGGCGAGCCCCATACAACCGAGATTAACTTCATGCCAGTATCGAAGAAACCGATCATTGTCGCCTGTCGCCATACCTGACCGAAAATCTCCCTGATTGCCCAGAAAGGTAGCTGTGTCGAAACAGCGTCGGACAACCGAGCTCAGCCAATAGGCTATTGGATATCCCGGTATCTGCCGAAGTTCCGCAC
>Ga0307492_10001302_pt1 | contig 10376 bp, 13 predicted proteins | sample SI3LmetaG_FD_202365 | JGI IMG/M metagenome (GOLD analysis project Ga0307492, IMG submission 202365) | Sea-ice brine microbial communities from Beaufort Sea near Barrow, Alaska, United States - SI3L | ecosystem: Environmental > Aquatic > Marine > Coastal | place: USA: Alaska | collected 2017-05-06
GAAAGGTTATTGAGTAAAGACTGACGTGTTTTATCAAGTTGGATATCGCCCTCCTGATATAATGCAGCCATTGGCCAGTACCAGTTTTCCTGGGCCGCAATAGGAGCTAATACTTCAACTAACAGAGGTTCGTGTTTAAATACATACTGTTCTTGTTTCACGGTCACAGTTACCGAAGCCATGACGGTATTTAACACTAAGCCGTCTAATAGAAATAAGCACATAAAAACTGATTTATTCATTATTGTCTTATCCTGTGACTATTGATTTAGGCGTGTAATTCGGCTTAGGTAGGTGATTTCGAGCGATTCAGATAGAGGTGTCACTTTTTGTATACTTTTTATTAGATCACCATTTTTTGCGAACCAAAAGTGATTTTGCCAGCTATTGTTGAATCGGAGATAGTTTGCAGGGGCCTTATAATTCAACGTTTCTACGTATAAAACTGCTTCTATATTGAGGTTTAGCGCTTGTAATGTGTCCGGCGATGCTTGGCTAAATATTGATTCTATCGAGTAACCGAATTCATCACCTGTTCGATCTACTATCCGTGACCACGTTAGCGGTTCTGGCACATGTTTTGGAGGATGGAGCAGTGATTTAAGTGGGTCAAGCTCTGTGTTTGACATATAAAGTAGATTTTCATTTAAGCCGATTGTACGTATTATGCGGCCTTTATCCATAATCAGCATTGTGTTGTCGCTAGACACCCACTTATGTAGACTATTTTCTATATAAGCTAAGGCCATGATAGCCACAGGGCGCTCCCCGCGTTTTACCGACATAACATCAATATCTGATTGTTGCACTTCAACCAGTGTTATCTTTGCATTATCTTGTTCCGCAAATGCGATTTTTAATGTTTGGTAATAGGCTTGATAAGTACCACTGCAACCACTGATAAGAATCAATATCAGTAAAATAAGCGTTAGGATTTTCACATTCATGTCGGGTTGTATCTATCCGGATAAGTTTTTATTTAAAAAAATAGAAATAAAAAAAGCCGCCAATAGGCGGCTTTTTAATTAAACGTTAGATTACACTGTTGGCAAGTAAGTAAATGTAACGGGAACAGTAGTAGTCCCAGTGCCAGAAACTGTTACGGTAGTCGTAGTACCGGTGCATACACCATCCACTAATGGGTCGCTACCACTGCAAGTTGGATCTGGTCCAGGTCCAGGGCCAGGGCCAGGGCCAGGTTCAATCTTTGCGTTGCCACGGTTGTTAGAGACCATAGCACCTAAAACACCAACAGCCACAACACCTGCCACAATCTTTTCTTTATTCATATCACCGAATGCGCTGCTAGATGCTGAGTCTCCGCCTGCATTTTCCTGAGCAAATGAACTGCCTGCGAAACATAAAGCTGCGGTGGCAGCCATTAGAATTTTTTTCATAATACTTTCCTTGGATATAAATTTAATATATGTAAAGAGTTTAATTGAATACATTGTCTATCTCAATAGGTATTAGTCAATTAGTCCTTAAATTTGTGGGTTATTTCTTATCTTTTATCAAAAAGACCTAGTTCATGGGAATTAATTTCTTAATAGGTTATATATCATCGATAAAACGATGTTGTCGATTGGTTTCACTGATACACATTATATAACTGAGCATCGATTTAAGTCAGATCTTGCGTTTCGATACTGTTTTTGCTCTTATTACTCTTATTGATTGTATAAACTCGAATATAATATGCCGAGAATTAGGTTAAAGGATCTTAATTAGATGAAAGTAACAGTATTTGGAATTGGATATGTAGGTTTAGTGCAAGCTGCTGTGATGGCCGAGGTTGGCCACGATGTGGTGTGTATAGATATAGACCAAAATAAAGTAGACCAATTGAAACAAGGTCATATCCCTATTTTTGAGCCAGGTTTAACACCTTTAGTTAAGTCTAACTACGAGGCTGGAAGAGTAGACTTCACTACTGATGCTGCTCGTGGTGTAGACCATGGCGAAGTGATTTTTATTGCTGTTGGAACGCCTCCTGATGAGGATGGTTCGGCTGACCTTAAGTATGTATTAGCAGTGGCAGAGACCATAGCAATCCATATGGACTCTCATAAAGTTGTGATTAATAAGTCTACGGTGCCCGTGGGTACCGCGGATAAAGTGAAAGCGAAGATTGCTAATACTTTATCGAATGCTAATAAGTCTGTGACTTTTGATGTGGTGTCTAATCCTGAATTTTTAAAAGAAGGAGCGGCAGTGAATGATTGCATGCGTCCTGACCGGATCATTTTAGGCACTGACAGCGAATCGGCAGAAAAGAAACTTAGAGAATTGTATTCACCTTTTAATCGTAACCACGACAAAATCATTGTGATGGATATTCGTAGTGCAGAGCTAACTAAGTACGCGGCTAATTGTATGTTGGCCACCAAAATCAGTTTTATGAATGAGATGTCTAATCTTGCAGAAGTATTTGGTGCAGACATTGAAAATGTGCGCAGGGGAATAGGTTCAGACCCGCGTATTGGTTATCAGTTTATTTATCCTGGCTGTGGTTATGGCGGTTCATGTTTCCCCAAAGATGTGCAGGCACTTGCTCGAAGTGCATCGGCGGCAGGTTATACGGCTCGAGTATTGGAAGCTGTTGAAGCGGTAAACTATTCGCAAAAAGAAAAGTTGTTTGAGTATATTTATAGACATTTCTCTGGTGATTTAAAAGGTAAAACAGTGGCATTGTGGGGTTTGTCTTTTAAACCCAATACCGATGATATGCGTGAGGCTTCGAGCCGTGTTCTGATGGAAAAGTTATGGGCTGCAGGCGCCAGTGTTAAGGCTTATGATCCAGAGGCTATGGAAGAGACCCAGCGGATTTATGGTAGTCGTGATGACTTGGCTTTGATGGGAACCAAAGAAGCGGCATTAGAAGGTGCAGACTTTCTAGTGATATGTACTGAATGGCAAGCTTTTAGGGCCCCAGATTTTGAGTTGATTAAACAGAAATTGTCTATGCCTTTGTTGTTTGATGGGCGTAATTTGTTCGAGCCAAAACTTATGATGGAATACGGATTGCATTATTATGCTATTGGTCGCGGTTTATCGGTAAAGGAGCACTAAATATGGGGCAAGTTAAAAAAGCAGTTATCCCAGTAGCAGGATTGGGAACAAGAATGCTACCAGCTACTAAGGCTATTCCTAAGGAAATGTTGCCTGTGGTAGATAAGCCTCTAATCCAGTATGTCGTAGCTGAATGTGTTGCAGCGGGGATCAAAGAAATAATTTTGGTCACCCATGCCAGTAAAAATAGTATTGAAAACCATTTTGATACTAGTTTTGAGCTTGAAGCAACCTTGGAAAAAAGGGTTAAACGTCAACTGCTTGAAGCGGTGCAAGCTATTTGTCCTAAAGACGTCACTATCATGCATGTACGTCAGGGTGTAGCAAAAGGCTTAGGCCACGCGGTGCTTTGTGCACGTCCTATGATAGGTGATGCACCCTTTGCAGTGGTGCTTCCCGATGTCATTATCGATGAATACACAAGTAACCTTAAAAAAGATAATTTGGCGGATATGGTCGCTAAATTTAATACCAGCCGTGTTAGTCAGATCATGGTTGAGCAGGTTCCTCAAGAAGATGTCAGTAAATATGGCATTGTTGATTTGGAAGGCTTGAAGTTAAAACAAGGCGAGTCCGGTAAAATCCATGATATGGTCGAAAAACCTGACTTAGAAGATGCTCCATCTGATTTAGCTGTAGTAGGGCGTTATGTGTTGTCTGGAAAAATTTGGGATATGCTAGAATTCACCCCACCGGGTGCTGGTGACGAAGTGCAGCTAACGGATGCTATTTCCTCTTTGATGAAAACGGAACAGGTTGATGCTTATTACATGAAAGGTAAAAGCCATGACTGTGGTAGCAAGTTAGGATATATGACTGCGAATGTAGAATATGCATTGCGTCACCCTGAATTAGGTGACGAATTTAAGGCATTTTTAAAAGACTTAAAACTTTAGTATACAGGCCGCTCATATTTATAATGAGCGGCCTAAACTATTTACTAATTATACTTTGAACATTGACCCTGCCGTGCAGTTCCAATAATTTTTAATATCCTAATTTGTTTCTATCTGACTTTTCAACTTTTGAAGCATTTTTTTACCTACACCTTTTACATTTACCAAGTCGTTTACAGAGTTAAACTTACCATGTTTGGCTCGGTATTCGATGATGGCTGCTGCCTTTTTCTTACCTACACCCGGTAAAGAAACTAATTGTTCTAAAGACGCGGTATTCAGATTGACCTTAGACATATGTTTTTGACTAATTTTACTTTTTGCCGTATCAGCCATCGCTAAATTGACTGATGTAGTCAAAAATACGCCGGAAAGTAATAATATACAGATGAGTTTTTTCATAGATAAATTCCCTATTGTTGATTCCATGTTGATGCAATTACACCAGAACAAGCATAGTAGAGGCAGCTAAGTTCGTAAAGAAATTAGCTGCGGATCCAAAAGATTAAAAAACGAATGTAACTTTAGGCATTTATATAAGCTCATAGAAAATATTTTTTTTGGTGACTATGTGAGTCATCATGTCGGTTAATTCTGCTTGGCTTATACCTAGTTCAATTAACCCTGCATTGACGTAGGTTGTTGTTTCTTTCACACCGTGTTGTCTTTGCAAAGTAATACTCTTTGGCTGCGTCATATAAGCTTTTGCAAAAGTGCTGTGACGCTTTAAGTAAATCTGTGTCTAAAGGTGCAGAGCGGTAAATTTTGAGTAACTTTGCCAGAGCAATATAGTGTCGCTTAACTATTTCTGCTGGCATAGAAACTTTATTTAACCATCAACATAGGATTGATAGGCACTATCGCCCCAAGCAATAAGCTCGTTGTTCTCAAAAAGTAGTGCGGTGCATTCGTCTTCTGTGGTAATACCATCGGCTTGTCTGTGCTGAGTACGATAAAACATCACTTGCAGTTCTTTATCATCGTTGCGTTTAGCTTCGGTTATATCTGGGCTACCTAACAACTCTATTACTTGTTTTTTTTGAAGTCCCAATTCTAGCTTAGATATCTGAACTTTATTGTATTGTTCGCGGTCTTTCCAGTCCATATCTTTTGGGGTATCGGGGTAAAATGTAATGACCGCCATAACAAAAGCAGCGTACAAACCAACACCAATACCTATTCTTTTAATTACTTTTTTGTTCATGTGCTTCTTTCTAATGTTTACCCAAGCTAATCATATAAAAATAGTTGATTGATTGCAGCGAGTTGAACCTATATTTTCGTTAATCTAGCGTAATATATCCATCATGCTCGGATCTAGCTATTTATTAGCTAGATCCGTTCGGTAAGCGATGTTGATTTAACGGACTAAGCGTCTGGTTTCACTATTCAGTGATTTGATAGCAGGGCACATATTTGCTTCCTGGCAGTTTCATTCTTTGTTGTTCAACAAAAGACTCTAACAAAGCGTCCATCATTTGCATTAATTTTGGATCGCCTTTTAGTTGAAAAGGACCGTGTTCCTTTATCAAAGCTAGACCCTCTGACTTTACATTCCCGGCGACTATTCCAGAGAATACTTGTCTTAATGCTGCTGCAAGTTCAGTTTTAGGTTGGTCAAAGTGTAAATTTAGCTGTGCCATGCTGTTATGATTCGGAATAAAAGGGCTCTGAAATTCGGCTGCTATTTTTAGGGACCAATTAAAATCATATGAATCGCCAGTTTGTTTGCGATAGTCTCTAACTAGACTTTGCTTTTGTTTGATTATTCGCGCCACTTTTGCCGCGTCGCCTACTACTATTTCATATAGCTTCTGTGCTTCAGGCCCCAAAGCCTCACCAATAAAATAATCGATGGATTCAAAGTAAGCTTTACTTTGTTCTGGTCCGGTGAGAATGATAGGCAATACTTGTTCTTCGTTTTTGTTATCTAACATAATGCCAATTAGATACAGCAATTCTTCTGCCGTGCCTGCTCCTCCTGGAAATATAACGATCGCATGTGATAAGCGAATAAAAGCTTCTAAGCGTTTTTCGATATCTGGCATTATTACGAGTTCATTTACTATCGCATTAGGTGGTTCGGCGGCAATGATCCCTGGCTCGGTTAAGCCTAAGTAACGGCCATTTTTATAACGTTGTTTGGCATGACCGATGGTCGCACCTTTCATTGGACCTTTCATCGCTCCTGGGCCACAGCCGGTGCAAATGTTGAGTTCTCTTAATCCGAGCTGATAGCCAACTTCTTTTGTATATTTGTATTCAACAGTACCGATTGAGTGCCCGCCCCAACAAACAACCATATTTAATTCTGCAGTGTTTTTGATGGTTTGTGCGTGGCGCAACATATCGAATACACTGTGTGTAATGTAATCAGCATCGGGTGTTACTCGTAAAGCTTGGGCTGAATACTTCGCCCCTATATGCAATAAATCACGCAGCACAGAAAAGATGTGTTCATGCACCCCTTTTATTAACTCGCCATCCACAAATGCATGAGGGGGAGGGTTAACCAGCTCTACTTTTACGCCTCTCTCTCGGCTGAGTAAGTTGACTGCAAAATCGTGATGTGGGGAGAATATATTGTCAGAATTATCTATTTCAGCACCGCTATACAAAACAGCTAAACAGCAGTTTCGAAATAATTTGTATAAGTCTTTATCTGTAGATTCGCTAAGTAAGTTAACTTCTAGCTGGGACAGTTGGCTCATTGCGCCCATAGGATTAAGTTGAATTTTGTGCATAACCACCTGAATTTATTAAGTTATTTTCAAAAATATAGTTCGTTTTATTGTCTTGCCAGTCTAACTTCTGGATATATTTGTTCGAAGTTACTCCTAAACGGATTAATATCGAGGCCTCCACGTCGGGTATATCTGGCGTAGACGCTTAACTTATTGGGTTTACAATGAGCCATAATGTCACAAAATATACGTTCCACACATTGTTCATGAAATTCATTATGTTGTCTAAATGATATAAGATAACGCAATAAACCTTCGTGGTTTATTTGTTGGCCTTGATAACGAATAAAAACACTGCCCCAATCAGGTTGATTAGTTATCAGACAATTTGATTTAAGCAAATCACTGGTCAGACTTTCTTCAACTTTTTCACCGCCGGCATGTAAAATAGAGGGGGCAAGTTGATAGTCTTTTACTTCAATATCTAAATCGTCGATAGACACCGCATCGAAGCTAGAAATTTGCATTTGTGGGAATTCTGCTGGTTTAAACAGCATTACCTTAACTTTTCCCCCCGCGCACTGAGATAAGTCTGCTGTTAAGGTTTCGACAACAGATTCAATGCAGTCAAAATGGCTTTGGTTAAAACTATTTAAATACAATTTAAATGACTTTGACTCGATTAAATTTGGAGATGAGACCGGCACTTCACAGCGCATAATGGCTACAAGAGGTTTACCTTTGGAATTTAACCAAGATAATTCGTAGCCATTCCATCGATCAGTTCCAGAAAAAGGCAGTTCAGCCGTCAAATTTAGTTCGACTCTGTTCATGCTTCTAGGAACCGCTTGCAGTAAGTCTGGGGCGTATATTTCTCTGTACTCAGTCGCTTTGCCTAAACTTAATCCAGCAAGCGTAGTGTGCTTATCAATTTTTTCGCTCACATTCACTCTTTATTGTTATGCCTACCCTAATTACTATTATTCTACCTCATGACTGCTTTCGTCAAAACCTCAGATATCATTTTTTCAAAATGATGTTAAATTAGCCGGCTAAATGGTGACGTCACAAGAGAATGTTAATGAGTGAACAAGTAACCGCTGCGTTAGGCGAATTTGTCAAAAAGTATTTAATTGCAGCTAAAAAACATCCAGAAATATTAATGGTCGAGTATGACAGCGAGTGGCCATCAGACTGCTATACAGCTTCAGGCAATACCGGTGATAGCGTTACTTGGCAGCCTGTTAAACGTTCTGGGGTAATTAACTTCAATGATTTAGAAAAAGCTTTAGATATGAAGATCCATCAAGATGTTATCAGCTTCTATTCTGCATATTGGAGCGATAATTTAAGTGCTGAGACAGACAAAGGTTATTTACAACTGTTACAGCCATGGAATCAGCACGATTTTGAACGATTACAGCAAAACTTAGTTGGACACATACTAATGAAAAGAAGGTTGAAGCAGCCTGAAACACTTTTTGTTGCGTTAACAGATGAAGATGATTTTATTCTAACAGTAGATAACGTCAGTGGCGAAGTGATGCTTGAGCAAGTTGGTCTATTGCCAAAAGAAGTGGTAGCAGCAAATTTAGCAGACTTCATTCGTTCTTTACAGCCATCTGTTGCCAAGACTTAAAGGCTCTTTTTACTTGGCATTTTAATCCGCCACTTTTTTTAGCTGTTGCATAATGATCGCTACCTGTGCTTCCAACTGGGTGACGCGTTGTTGCAATGATTGGTTGGTTACTGACGCCGTATTAATTTGTTTGTTATGGATTTGTGGACGGCCGCTAGGATTAGACTTCCAATGTTGTAATCCTTTCACCACTTCAGGAATAGCCAGGGGATGCTGAGCTAAATTCCTTATTAAGGCGATGGAAGGCGTTTTACCCTGCTCAGAAATGTCAAAACACAGATTGATAATGTAGTCGATATTACTCATTTGGTTGGTCAAAACTCCTAAAAATTTATCTAAAGCACTAATTCATTTTAGCTACTTGTTGTTGTCATCGCTATATATTTATAGAAAACAGAAGCTTAGGTTATTTTCCCCTTTGGCCCCAATATTGAATACTCAATGTCAAATTGACTACTTTAGTCATTTATAGACAAGTTACCCAAAATTAAAATATTAAGGAATAATCAATGAAGAAGTTAGCAGTGGCCGCATTATTAGGATTGTCACTAGGGTTGAGTGGGTGTGTTATTTCTGTCGACGGTGATGGCGAATATGGTCACCATTCTGACTGGCAAGATAAAGAGCAGAAAAACCGTAAATATATTTCACGATTACAACAAAATACCGGTTATGAAGAAATTTTAAATCGTATGGGGATCGCAGATTTTAATGAACTTCATTCAAAAGGAGATGATACATATCAGGTGTTATATTACCGAACACAACGTATCGATGGCGATGGAGTTACTACAAAAAACGAATGTACACCTTTAGTGTTTAAAAATAGCGTACTGGTAGGTTGGGGCGAAAGCGCCTATGACGCGATCAGTGATTAGTCGTTAGTCATGAGCTATTGTGGCTCAATGATGACCTTAGTGAGCCACTGACTGTAATTTATTTTTTAGCGGATAAATCTGTTTTTTCAAGAATTAACTTCTTGAATTGCAACAAACTATTAACAAGCTAACATCCATAGGGTAAAATGTTAAAAAATAATAAATGTGGGTCACGATGGAATTGCAAGAAGAACAATTGGCAGACTTGGATAACATAAAAGCGGTTTATTTAGCAGCTGAAGATCTAAAAATTGCCGCATCGATATTATATGTCGCTTATCGTGACGACCCGTTATTTGTCGATATATTTCAATACGATAAGGAGGGGTATGAGTCCCGTCTGCGTTCAGCTATAAGAGAAGAGTTAAACGCCTTTTGGGCAGCTAAGCAGCCCATGATTGGTTTGTTTGATGATGAACGCCTAGTTGCTGTTGCTTGCTTAATGAGTCCTGATGCGGCATTAGGACCTAACAGATTTTGGCATTGGCGCTTGAAGATGCTTTTGACTGCGGGCTACTTTGGTACTAAACAAATGGTTGATAAGGAAATTAAAGTCCGCGAACGCGTGCCTGCTGAGTATTTTCACATGTTGTCCTTAATTGGTGTACACCCGGATCAACAAGATCATGGGTTAGGTCATGTATTAATGAGCGCAATCGAAGGTATTATGCTCGAAGACCCTAAGAGTGAGGGAATTAGTATGTTTGTAACATTGCCCAAATGTTTATCTTTTTTTAAAGACGGAAATTACAATTTAGTAGAAGAACTAGAAGTGGGCCATATTAAAGGGCATCTCATGTTCCGGTCTCGCGAAACTCAATAAAATAGGTTGTAAGCATATCACTCTCTGCGTGTAAGAGATTTCGTACAAAGATGTAAGTCAAATCGTCAATTACCGTTGCTCTTATACAGATATTAATTTTAACCTTATGTTTTATAAAGTATAAATGTTTTCATCTTATTCTTATTCATTACATATTTTTATTTTCTTGCCTTACACCCCTCGCAAACACTTTTAGTTCCTCTATATTATTACCTGTCACAAGGAAACACGATGAGTCAGGATGACATCAAGGATGAATTTGGACAACTTCAGGATTGAGGTAAATGTGACAAGGCTGTTGCATTAAAAGGATAGGAACTCAGGATGAGTGCTTTGCAAGGATGTAAGGCTTAAGGATAGGAACACAATGGATGGTGCCTCGTA
>Ga0307492_10001304_pt1 | contig 10375 bp, 6 predicted proteins | sample SI3LmetaG_FD_202365 | JGI IMG/M metagenome (GOLD analysis project Ga0307492, IMG submission 202365) | Sea-ice brine microbial communities from Beaufort Sea near Barrow, Alaska, United States - SI3L | ecosystem: Environmental > Aquatic > Marine > Coastal | place: USA: Alaska | collected 2017-05-06
GCTTTAGCCAGTATTACGCATACCGGCTGCAATACCGGCGATAGTGACCAGTAAGGCCTTATCGACGAATGGATCTACAGCATCTGCATGAGGATCGGCGGCTGATGCTTGTCGGCCACGCGCCATCAATTCGATCTGCAAGAAGTGCAGGGGATCGGTATAAGGATGCCGCAATTCCAGCGTGCGCCTAATCTCCGGGGATGATTCCAGTAGATGATCCTGGCTCTTGAGGTTATTGACGTTATCAATCAAGCCCAGCATGCGCACTCGCAGTCCCTCGCCCATCACTTGCAGTTCTGGTGTCACCAGGGCTTCGTCGTATTGGCGAGCTATATCGGCATCGACCTTGCTGAGTACCATTTCTAGCATGTCCAGCTGAGATTGGAAAAATGGCCACTCGGCAATCATTTCTCTCAGTGTGTGCAAGTCCTTGCCGCCAAATTTCTCCCCGAAGGCGGCATCAGTGCCCAGCCAAGCAGGTAGCATCATGCGTTTTTGAGTCCACGCAAAGACCCAGGGAATCGCGCGTAGGTCGTCAATACTCTTCTTCTGGCCGGGGTCCAAGGGGCGCCTTGCCGGACGACTACCTAGGGCCAGTTTGGCGAGTTCTTTTTCCGGTGTGCCCTGATCAAAATAATCAACAAAGCGTGGATCTTCCTGCACCATACCGCGATAGGAGTCGCGGGCGATCTCCGCTAACCGATTCATCAACAGACGCCAGTTCTCACGGGGTTTGGGTGGTGGAATCAAGCTTGCTTCGATGGCGGCACCAAGAATCAGGTCAAGATTATTCAGCGCCAACGATGTCGAGCCGTACTTAAAGCGGATCATCTCCCCTTGTTCAGTGACGCGAATACTATTGCAGATAGATCCCGGTGGCTGTGACAGAATAGCGGCTCGGGCTGGCCCGCCACCACGACCCACTGTGCCGCCGCGGCCGTGGAATAAAGTAAGTTGCACGGAATATTTCTCGGCGATTGTGACCAAGTCTTCCTGAGCTCGATACTGTGCCCACGCGGCGGCCATCTGACCCGCATCTTTGGCGGAATCCGAGTAACCGATCATGATTTGCTGATAACCGTTAATGTACTTGGTATACCAGGGGATACGCAGTAATCGCTCGAGTGTCCAGGCGGCATTCTCTAGATCTTCAAGGGTTTCGAACAAGGGCACAACGGGCAGTTGCTTACGCAGTCCGCATTTGCGCAGCAGCAATACGACAGCCAGTACGTCAGACGGATTTTTTGCCATTGAAATGATATAGCAGGCAATCCCCTCGGCCTCATCGTTGGCGATAAGGCGGAATGTATTGAGGGTCTCGATAACCCTGTCAGAGGGTACCCAGTCAGCCGGTATCAAGGGTCGCTTGGTTTCGAGTTCAGCGACCAGAAAATCTTGGCGTGCAGACTCGGACCATACTTTGTAACTGCCGATCTCCAGATGTTTGGTAAGCTCGTCAAGCAGTTCAACGTGCTTGTCAGAGTTCTGGCGAATATCAAGATCAACGAGAGTGACGCCGAAAGTTGACACCCTGATCAAGGTATCTTTCAACAGACCATCGGCAATGATGCCCATGCCGCAGCTATGTAGTGATTGATAGCACGCAAGCAGCGGGCTCAACAATTGCTCGCGCTGCAGAATAAGTCCGTCAGTGGGCTGCTCATCGGTAGACGACCATAGCCGAGTGGCGGTGAGCTGCTCTCGCAGTCGGCGCAGCACTACACGGTAGGGTTCGTGCGCCTCGTCATTGGATAACGCCCGGATCTCTTCGTTGCAACGGCTCATGGATAGCTGCGCTAACAATTCTTCAACGTCGCGAAGATATAGGTCGGCGGCCATCCAGCGCGCCAGCTTTACCACTTCTTCGGTGACGACCGCTGTGACGTTGGGGTTGCCGTCACGATCGCCGCCCATCCAAGACGCGATTTTAACCGGCGTCGCGGTAATATCGAGGTGCGTGCCTGTGTGACTGAACAAGATCTGATCTAGGCCCTTCCAGAGTGCCGGTATGGCGTTCCAGAATGATTGTTCGATAACGGCATAGCCCCACTTGGCTTCATCCTGAGGGGTCGGTGGTTCGGTGCGAATTTCATCGGTGTACCACACCTCGGCGATTAACCGCTCAAGTTCCAGTCGATCATTGCCCGTTAGCGGTTTGTCTTCTGTGACGCGCTCCAACTGGCTGGCGATTCGGTTGTATTTCTGGATCAGGGTACGCCGGGTAATCTCTGTCGGGTGGGCTGTTAGCACCAGTTCGCAACTGACCTTGTGGATAGTCGCTACCAAGTCTTCCTGGCTGACATCAGTGTCTGCTAGGCGGGTAAACAAGCTGTTGAGATTGGATGCCTCGGGAAACTCACCGTGGACGGCTTCATTTGCCTCGGCTTGTTCGGCGATATTGGCAAGGTTTAGAAACTGGTTGAAAGCCCGGGCAACAGACACCAGTTCGTCGCCCTCTAGGTCTTTGAGTACCGCGTGCAGTGCCTCGCCTGTTTCTGCGCTGTCCTGACGACGCTCCTTGGCGAGTACGCGGATTTCTTCGATTTTATCGACGAAGGCCGGACCATATTGTTCGGTCATGGTTTCGCCGAGCAGATCGCCCAGTATTCTGACTCGGTGGCGCAGACGTCTTGAAATAAGTTCGTTCACAGTAACTCCGGGCTAAGGTGGGGTACGTCTTTAGGTTGCCGGTTAGCGTTTCCTTAAAGCGAAGACGAAGTCACGAAAAGTATCCATCAATGTCTCATATTTGTAGTCGGTAAATTCACCGGCGTCAAAATACATGCCGTGTTCCTTGCATGCCTCATACTGGATGTGTTTCTGCTTAGGGTCCGACAGCTTAGTCATGCGTACCCCACAACGTGGACAATCGATATCGCGAATCAGGTTGTTAGTCTTACCCACCACTGGATCGCCATCGTCGACATGGTCTGACATCCACTTGTCTTTGAGTCTCTCGGCTTCGCCCACATCAAACCAGATGCCTTGGCAGTCGACGCATTTATCGACAGTGACACCACCGGTGAGAGTGCTGAGGGTATTTTCGGTCATTGAGCCATTGCACTTTGGGCAATCCATCGGTATCTCCTTCTTATTGTTTATAAAATCATTATCCACGGAATGCGTGGCTATGCGAAGCGGTTTCCCGTGGTAGAGGCGTTGCAGGCCGATGCGCTGCCGATTGGACTACCTGATCAAATATACGCAATCTGAGTTATCGCTGGGTTGTGTCATCAGATGACGCGGATCCAAACCTAACTCGAATCTTGCGGCTGTTAGTCAGACAGTGGATTCGCAGCCCCTGTGTCGTTATAGTCAGCCCTGTCGAAAAAATTGTCATCCAGAATCGATCAATACAAACTGGCTGTTGCGACAGTCAACTAATCGGAGAGAGCCCATGAAAGCTGCCATATTCAGAGAAATTGGCCAACCGTTGGAAATCGAACAAATTAGTATCTCCAAGCCTGGCCCCCGTGAGGTCCTGATCAGGACATCGGCGGCCGGCGTGTGCCACAGTGACCTGCATTTTATTGAGGGTTTATATCCCTCCCAGCGACCCATGGTTCTCGGCCATGAGTCAGCGGGTATCGTTGAGCAGGTTGGCCGTGACGTCACTTATGTCAAACCTGGTGATCATGTCATTACCTGTTTGTCAGCCTTCTGTGGTCACTGTGAGCAATGTATTACGGGCCATATGTCTCTGTGTAGCAGTGGTGAAGTGCGTCGCGGCGCAGAAGAAGAGCCACGCCTCTCCCAGAGCAGCGCGATCGTCAATCAGTTCGCCAACCTGTCATCGTTTGCTGAGCAGATGCTCATTCACGAGCACGCGCTGGTCAAAATTCGCGAGGATATGCCCCTCGACCGTGCTGCTCTTATCGGCTGTGCTGTGACCACGGGTGTTGGCTCAGTATTTCACACGGCTAAGGTTGAGCCTGGCAGCACCGTCGCTGTTATCGGGTGTGGTGGTGTAGGTTTGTCGTGCATTAATGGCGCGGCGTTGGCGGGTGCATCACGCATCATTGCCATCGACATGGTCGACTCCAAGCTGGAAATGGCCAAGGACTTCGGTGCCACGGATGTCATTAATGCCAAAAATGGCGATTGTGTTGCCCAGGTGCAGGAACTGACCAAAGGTGGTGTGCATTACTCGTTTGAAGCCATCGGGCTTAAGCAGACCGCAGAAGACTCGTTCAACATGCTGCGCGCTGGGGGCGCAGCGACTATCATCGGTATGATACCGGTTGGCGTGAAGATTGAATTGATGGGCGCGGCCTTTTTGCAGGAGCGCAAGATTCAGGGTTCTTTCATGGGCTCAAACCGTTTCCGCGTTGATATGCCGCGCTTTATCGACTTTTATCTGCAGGGCAAATTGCATCTTGATCAAATGATCTCCAAGCGCATCAAGCTGGAACAGATCAACGAGGCGTTTGCTGATATGAAGGGCGGCGCCATGGCGCGTAGTGTTATCGTTTTCGATTAACGCACAGGTTCACGCCAGGCGTTAGTCGCCTGGCGTGAACCACATGTTAGATTTTGTTTGAGATTCCTCTTGAGATGCGGCTATGGACCTGCTGACAATGCTTGCTAGCGCTATTCATGATGCTAAAAATCAGTTGCATCAGATCCTAGCGGATGCAACTACCCTTGCGCAGATGCATGATCCTGCCGTGCGGATCATTGCTGCGCGGCTTGAACATCGAAGTCAGGCACTAGATCGGCGTCTTGTGGCGCTACTGGGTATCTATCGTCTGGGTCGTGAAGGTCTGGTTAGTATCGCGGAACATCACGTGGCTGACCTGCTCAACAGTGTTGCTGTTGACTGGGCTGGCGCTGTTGTGGTCTGTGACGATGACCTGGTGGGGTATTTTGATGCAGCCCTGCTGCGGACATTGGTTAGTGATGCGTTGGACAATGCACAACGGTTCGGGCGCGGTCAGCTGCTCTTGACAGCCCATCGTGCAGACAAGTCACTGGTGATTAGTATCGAGGATGATGGCCCTGGGTTCAGTCCTGATGGGCCCGTCGGCGAGGAGCCTGCAGACGACCAGTTTTCAGGCGGCAAGCTTGCAGACGGTGAGCGTTCAAAGAGTAAGGCGTCATCAGATAAGGTTATGGCGCAAACGGGTCTCGGCTTGTATCTTGCTGCTGAGGTCGCCAAGGCGCATCAAAATAATGGTGTCACCGGTCATATTGAACGCGCTACATCGAGCCAGCTAGGTGGCGCAGCTTTGCGCATTCACCTGCCCTGACTTAATCCTCGTCTTCCTCGCGTAATCGAATACGGCTCTTATTAGCGGGGTATTTGGCGGCGACGTCGGCGTAAAAGTCACGAATCCTATCCATGTCGGCAGTCATGTTGCCGGTCAGGAAGAACGTCAATCCAAGTCCAGCAACCTTCTTGTCATAGTCAAGATAGCCGCAGACGATGGGAATGTTGGCGGCCATAGCGATACGATAAAAGCCTGACTTCCAGTAATCGGTATGAGCACGGGTACCTGAGGGGGGAACAACCAGCGCCGTGCCATTGGAGCTACTTATCTGCTCGGCCAGACGCTGGACCAGGTTCGTGCTACGGGAGCGTTCTACCGGCACGCCACCAAAGAAGCGTATCAAGCTGCCGATGACGGGCACAAACAGCGAGTTTTTCGCCAGCCAATTGATGCGAAGGTGCAAAGAATACGCGGCGCCGAGTAGATATACGGCGTCCCAGTTGGTGGTATGTGGTGCAGCGATGATTAGCATGCTGCGGTGCATGGGCGCATCGCCCTCGACCTGCCAGCCACTGACTAAATAAATGAGCCTGCCAAAATAGTGGGCGAGGGTACTGCACCTGGGACGAACATCTTCCATCGGGAACCTTTCTTTACGTTTTTGTGAATACTGTTTGTGCTTGCTGCTATGAATGCCGTCCGATGCTGCGCTGCAATATCTGACGTATTTTCTAAGCTATCGCGATGCTGGGTTAGCGTCACCGGCCGGCAGTATAACCAGTTCTTATGAAGCCTTGAAAGTATCTGTACATTACATCGGACACCATGGGTGCTCAGTTGCTAAACTGCATAGAATAGGTCACCTATATCCCATTCATTGTTGCGAGCTATTTCAGTATGCTGAGACGTCGTGTTTTGTTGCCTTGCTTGTTTGCCGTTATTTCCATCACCCAGTGCTTGTTGGCATCTGCAAGTCAGGCGGTAGGCGGGCCAGATGCTGTGCTTGACCCGGTCATTAATAGGGTTGAGCTGCAAGGTTTGATCGATCAGGCCGCGCGGCAGGCGGCAGATGGCAATAAAGCTGGGGTTACCCAAGGTAATGCCGCCATTACTGCTCTATGGTCACGCAGCCCTGACTGGGTTGAGGCTCGATTGACGCAGATCAGTGGCGTGTCGGAAGAGCATACATTTGCCGTCGAGATGCTCACTGCCATGGCCGCTGATGCCCAGAACGCATTCCAAAGTGGTGACTTTGACACGGCGCTGTCGTCACAGCATGCCAGCGTTGCCATGGCTGGAGGGAGTGTGGGCGCAGGACATTGGTTGTCGGTTGTCGCTAATCGTGAGCTGGGTCTGATGTATCGCCAGGGTGGAATGGGCCAAGAGGCTGAAAGTTTTTACACCGCCGCGCTAGATGAAGCCATTGATGGTCTGGGTGAAAAGCACCCTGAGGTCATGATAATTACTGGTTTGATGGCTGAGCTTTATGGTGCCTTGGGGTTGACCGAGGAGGCCTGGCTTATGCAAGAAGCCGCCACTCAGGGCCTAATGGCAAGCCTCGGACAAGGTCATCCGCTGACAGTGAACATGCGATATGAGGGCATTAGCTGGCTGGAAGGCGTGGGTGACTATCAGGCCGCGGTTGTGGCGAGTCAGGCCCTGTGCGTCGACATTGGCACCGCTTATGGTGGCTATCATTCAGAAACCATTGATTGTCTGACTTACCAGGCCGGCAGTGAAATGGCCATGGGCCAGTTGGCTGAGGCAGAGGCGACTTATGATGTGGTTATCGAGCGGATGGCGTCAGTCATGTCAGGCATCGACGGGCAGGTTTTCAATGTCATGGCAGATGTCGCGGAACTTTATCGGCAACAGGGTCGCTACAAGGAAAGCCAAGACCTACTCTCCGGCATTATCCAGACGGCTCTGGAGGCAGGTAATTTGGAGGCAGTCTATAAAGCTAAGGCTTACCTGGGCAGAACCATGAAAGAACAAGGGGCGCTCGAGCAGGCCCGCACCCTGACAGAAGAAGTGCTGACGTTCGGTCTGCAACGCTGGACAGATAATCCTGTCAGTATTTATAACACGCTACTTGAGCTGGGTGCGATTCTGCAGGCCCAAGGTCGGTTGGCTGAAGCTCAGGCAACCTTCGAGGAGGCCTTCGAGGGCTTGACCCAAGACTATGGTGAACTGCACCCCTCGACACTGGTGGCCGGTGTCAATCTGTCCCAGATATACGAGAAAAACGGCTTATACGACAAAGCCGAGCCTCTACTGTCTGCGACCCTCGGACGTCTGGAAGCGAATTTTGGGCCGGATCATCCTGATACCCTGCGAGCACGTAATAATATGGCGTTGTTGCATGAGAGCCAAGGCAACTTCCGTGAGGCTGAACCTTTATACATGCAGTCATTGGGCGTGCTGGAGACGAATTTTGGGCCAGACTACACGGATACCGTTGCTGTCAAAAATAACCTAGCCTACCTGTATATGCTGATGGAAGACTATGATCAGGCGAGCGGGCTGTTCGCCGATGTACAGCGACAATGGCTAGGGCTGTTTGGCGCTGAGCACCAAAATACCCTGAAGGCGACCAATAATCTCGGCCGGGTGATGCATAAACTTGACCGTCTGCCTGAGGCCGAGGTGCAGATTAAGGAAGCCCTGCGCGTGCGTCGGCTGGTACTGGGTGCCAAGCACCTCGATAGTATTCGCTCGATGATTGATCTGGGTGGTGTTTATATTGACCAGCAGCGTCTGCTGGAAGCTGAACAATTACTGGCCGAGACCCTTGATCTTGCCGAAGCGGTGCTGGGAAACCAGCATCCTTATACCTTTGAAGCGTTAAATATGCTGGCCCGGGCCCGTGAGGCGGCGAATAATCTGGATGAGGCCCTGAGTCTGCGCGAAATTGGCATGGAGCGGCGTAGCGAGTTTCTCGACAGAATGCTTTGGACCACCGGTGAAAATGCGAGGGAAGGATATATTCGTCTGCACCGCCCGGAGTTAAACGATTACCTGGCGTTGCTGGCGCGTATGGATAGCCCTGATGGAGGCAAGAAACTGATCAACGTTAGCCTGCAGCGCAAGGGCTTATTGCTCAAGGTCACCTCGGAAATACAGCAGATCGCAACGCTGTCACGGGACCCCGTGCTGGCGGTATTGGCGGATAAGCTCAAAGCCACGCGTAAACAACTGGCGGCCCTGACATTGTCTGGGCCGACAGCCGAAACCCAGCAGCGGCATCCGCAAGCGTTGTATAAGCTAGAGCAGGAGGTAAACCGGTTACAAGGTGAGTTGGGCCGGGCCAGTGTGCGTTTCCGCACCTCAATTGCCCAGGTAAGTGCCGATACCCTCGAAACAGTCTTAATCGACGGTCGCGCGCTGGTGGATTTTCTAGTGTACGAAGTGTCTGGAGAGCGTCGTATGCTCGCGGCCGTCGTAGTGAATGAGGGTGGTGAGTTCCGCTATGAATTAATTAAGTATTCTGATCAGGAAGCCATTGATCGGGCGATCGTCGACTATCGCGACGTTATTCAAGACGAGCTTGCCGATGAATACGAGTTGCTGGAATTCGGCATGGACGCCTACGATCTATTGTGGGGTCCTGTTCAGGCTGCGCTAGACGGGGCTAAATCGGTCTATCTGATTCCTGATGGCATGCTGAATATTCTGCCTTTCAGTGCGCTGGTCAACGCTGATGAAGAATACTTGATACAGACCCATGACGTGCACATTCTCAGCTCTGGCCGTGATTTGTTACCTACCGGCTTCAATCTGGTAGAGGGCGAGTACGTGGTCCTGGCTGGTCCTGATTATGATTCCCAAGATGTGGTTAGCGAGGCAGAGATGCAGAAGGCTATGGGGAAACGCTCGTCAGCCATGCAAGTCGGCATTCGGGCGGCCGGCACTGGGTTGCGTGGCTTGAGTTTTGCTCCGTTGCCGGGTGCCGAGCTTGAAGGCCGCAATATTGTTAATCAGGTGGATTTGAAGGATGTTGCCCAGCAAGAGTTCTTTGGTACAGCAGCCCAGGAGCAGGTGTTGAGCGATTTGGCCAAGGCGCCAGAAATTCTACATATGGCTACCCACGGTTTTTTCTTGAAGGCGGAAGAGTCCTTGCGCAAGCGCCTGCTGAAACTCCAGCGAGGCTCGGAGCAGCATGTGCCCCCACCAGGTGACAATCCCTTGTTGCGGGCAGGTCTCGCGTTTGCCGGGATTAATACCAATGCCCAGTTTCTCGGCGATATTGACACGGATAACGATGGCGTTTTGACGGCTCTGGAAGTCTTGAGTCTGAATCTATCGGGTACTCGCCTGGTGGTTTTGTCTGCCTGTGAAACGGGCTTAGGTGAAATCCATGAAGGTGAGGGTGTTTATGGCTTGCGTCGATCATTCCAGGAAGCGGGTGTGGCGGAGGTGGTCAGCTCTTTGTGGGAAGTCAGCGATGCGGGTACTCAGGCATTGATGACGGGTTTTTACGATCGCCTGCTGACGGGGCAGCCTGCGCGAGAAGCGCTGCGAGACGCGAAGCTTGCGTTGCTTGATACGCCGCAGTGGAATTACCCCTATGTATGGTCGGCGTTTATGATCGTTGGTAGCTATGAATCTGCCGGTTTTACAACGCCATAGGTGACTGGCAGGCAGGGATGGTGCTTGCTTAGGCCTTTTCTCTTAACGTTGATGTCTGCTAAGAATTTGGTGGAACGTGATTCTTGGATCTCTCTGATCACGATTTAAACGTTTGCCGATGCCTGTAGCCCTTTGTCAGTGGCTTTGATTCTAGCAAGGTTCTTGGTGGAACTGGGTTCGTGCTTTTTTCTGACTGGGGTTTGGTCGTTTGCTGATCACAGGCATCAGCGCCTGTCGCTAGATGGCGCGCTGCTCCACCTGCGCGGCCCGACATTCCGCCGGGTTCCCTCACTGCCTCGTGAGCCAGAAAGCGTTCTCATTCGTTGCTTGGCTTGCTTTGCCAATGCGCGCCCTCTAGCGCCATGCGCTGATGCCTGTAATCTTTGAATATCCTTGTGGAGTTCTTGTGGAGTTGGCCGTTAAAAAGCGGAGCGGTGGGGAGCGGTGGGGAGCGGTGCAGGAGCGGTGGGGTCAGAGTCAAGTGCGGCGGTTTTCAAGTGAGTTGTCGCCTCATGTTAAAAGTTACGCCGCCTGAT
>Ga0307492_10001305_pt1 | contig 10375 bp, 8 predicted proteins | sample SI3LmetaG_FD_202365 | JGI IMG/M metagenome (GOLD analysis project Ga0307492, IMG submission 202365) | Sea-ice brine microbial communities from Beaufort Sea near Barrow, Alaska, United States - SI3L | ecosystem: Environmental > Aquatic > Marine > Coastal | place: USA: Alaska | collected 2017-05-06
ACGCAGTACGCGTCATGTGCCGCGTCATGGGCGTTAGCCCATCTGCTTACTTGTTTGGGGCAAGCGTCCAAGCCAGCTGATTAGTGCAGATACGTTACATTTACACCGCCGAGCTAGAACGCTATTTAACGATAGTAGACAAAGTTTAGGTAGTCGAGAGTTGATGAAAAAACTTCGCGAAGAAGGTTACCAAGTGGGGCGATACAAAGTTCGTAGCCTTATGAAAAAACTAGATTTAATCGTCACACAACGGTTGGCGTACAAGGTGACAACGAAGCGAAAACAACCGATAAAGTGGCCCCTAACCTGCTCAACCAGAACTTCAATCCCGTTGGGAAAGATGAAGTTTGGGCCGGTGACGTGACCTACCTAAAAACAGCCGAAGGCTGGATGTACTTAACGATAGTGATGGATTTATATTCGCGGCGAATAGTAGGGTGGCATATCGATAAACGTATGACGAACGATTTAATTAGCAAAGCGCTGGTGAAAGCGTACAACCTAAGACAACCGCCGAAAGGGTTAGTCTTCCATAGTGATCGCGGGTCTCAATACACCAGTAAGCGCTTTGGAAAATTGCTCAAGGGCTATGGCATAAGGGCCAGTATGGGTTACGTTGGAGCTTGCTGGGACAACGCCGTTGTGGAGCGATTCTTCGGTAGCTTAAAGCATGATTGGATCTTTATAGTGGCCCAGCCTACACGTGAACATATGATGCAAGATGTGACGGCTTATATGAGGTATTGCAACCAGGAAAGACTTCATTCGAGCAATGGCGATATGTCACCGGTGAGGTTTGAAATATCTCAAGTAAACGTGTCCTGTTTAGGTTGACCAGAACAGCTGATGCATTCGCGCATGCTGAACTCGTCACCATGTTGCGGCGAGAGACCCTATATAGCAATCAGTTGGCTAACCGGAATGTAGCCCCCTGTGTCATGCTAGTTGTCACCCTCATTAAATCATCACTTATAGAGCAGAGGGCGAGAGAGGAATGAGTGACACGATATTCACCAGAAAGAAAAGAAACCGTATTGAAGAATACGTCGTCAGTAACAATCTTGCAAAGTGAAACATAGGGTGAGCAATAAACTGCTGCTGCGTATCAGCACTTACTGAAACAGAACGAACCTCCTTAATCTGTAATCCAAATCCTTGTTTTACTGTTGATAACCTATACTTTTTAACCTCTATTGTCACAGTGTTGAAGAAAGTAACACTATTGCTTGTCCGGGAAATTATAGAAATTTATGAATTACAGAGCGGAAATAGACGGTTTAAGGGCATTGGCAGTTTTGCCAGTTATTTTCTTCCATGCCGGCTTTGAAAATTTTGGAGGCGGCTTTGTTGGCGTCGATGTTTTTTTTGTGATTAGTGGCTATTTGATTACTACCATTATCATCTCAGAAATGGCGGAGAACAAATTCAGTATAGTGAATTTTTATGAAAGGCGGTCTCGTAGAATCCTGCCACCGCTATTTCTTGTTATGTTAGCTTCTCTACCTTTCGCCTGGCTTTGGCTAACCCCGGGTGACCTTAAAGACTTTGGTCAGAGTTTAGTAGCCGTATCTACTTTTTCATCAAATATATTGTTCTGGTGGGAAAGTGGGTATTTTGACACCACTGCTGAACTGAAGCCTTTACTTCATACCTGGAGTTTAGCGGTTGAAGAGCAATTCTATATATTGTTCCCATTGTTTTTATTACTCACCTGGGGGTTGGGTGTCAGGAGGTTAGTAGTCCTGCTATTTATAATTTTCCCGATCAGTTTGATTGCTGCTCACTGGGGTGCGTTTAATCAACCCAACGCCACGTTTTATTGGCTTCCAACTAGAATTTGGGAGCTATTGGTAGGAGTCTTTGCGGCATTCTATCTCAAGTACAATAGCCACTTTGAGTCATTAATGATCAACCAGGTGTTAAGTTTACTTGGGCTTGCCATGATTATTTTTTCTATTCTTGTTTTTGATGCAAACACACCGTTTCCGAGTTTCTATGCCCTAATCCCAACTGTTGGAACTGGATTACTTATTCTTTCAGCAGTGAAGAATACGTTTGTCCACAAGGTGTTGAGCTACTCACCGTTAGTTGGAGTAGGACTAATTTCTTATAGTGCTTACTTATGGCATCAACCGATACTGTCTTTTGCGCGTCACAGATCACTCGGTGAATTGTCCGATATACTGTTGATCTTTTTGTGCTTCGCCTCATTGTTAGTGGCGTACGTCAGCTGGAAGTGGGTTGAAAAGCCTTTTAGAGATAAGAATAAAGTCTCAAGGAAATTGATCTTTAGTTGGTCTATTTTTGGACTGCTCTCATTCTTTCTATTCGGTCTAACCATACATAAAAATAATGGTTTCGATGAGAGGTTCTCAATAGCATTATCAAAGCTTGAAGACCTGAGATTGAATTCTATAAACTCTACTAAGGCGTGTGAAGTTACGCTTTCCTCCGGGACCTTAGATGATGTGCTTTCGAAATGCCTTATTGGAGACCTAAGTCAGAAACCGACTTTTGTTGTGATTGGCGATAGTCACGCTCGAGCACTAATACCGGCTTTTGATGAGTACGGGAATAAATCAGGCACAAGCGGTCTTAACTTTTCTCATGCCTCTTGCTTGCCGACTTTAGGTAACGGTACATATCTCCCTTTTGATAATGAGCAAAGAAAATGTCTTGCGTTGAGGGCAAGGATCAATGGACTGCTTGAAAAAAATTGGTTACCTGAGAGGGTTATTATTGCGGCTAGATGGACAATGACATATGAGAAAAGCAGATACGATAATATGGAGGGTGGTATAGAACCAGGCGGCGAAATAAAGTACATAAATTCTCACATGCCTGATTTTTCATACAGAGAATCCGTAAGAATGGAGTTGGCGAGTACATTCGAAAAATATAGTGAACATGACTATGACGTGACTATTATCTATCAGATACCAGAGGTCGGTTGGAATCCCGTAAGGCGGATGATGAAAGAGGAAATTATCAAGGGGCCGGCAGTTCTACCAGACACCTTTGCTTCTACAGATTACGAAGCCTTCCTTGTGAGAAATAGTCGCACTATTTCGCTCTTGGATAATTTTGTCTCAGAATACGGCATGACGAAGTTTGATCCTCACTTGCTATATTGCAATCTCGAGATTGCAACTGGTAGATGTATCGCGATCCTAAATAACAATCCACTTTATTATGATGAAGATCATCCTTCGTTATATGGTGGAAGATTAATCGTTGATAAAATTGCTTTAAAAAAATAGAGACGAATTTTGTAACAATTAGAGTTGCTCATTTGTACTCCCATTCTTTTTTGCTTATCATACTGCCTGCTTCCGCAGTGGTTTTATTCGTGATCAGTTACGATTGATTTGAGATAATATTTCTTGTTAAGAATTAAAAATATTTTGCTACTGGTAAATACTCTCAAATATCTGAAATGGCGGCAGGTGTACTTTAGAGTAGTGCGGAAATTCAACAAACCTAAAGTTAGCGATGACTATCAAGGATTCTCTCCGGCGAGATCTATCGTTTGGCTGCATGTGGCTTTGTATGAAGAAAAAATTGTTAGCACCCTGAACGCCAGGTTTTTAAATCATACCAAGAAACTTGATTTTCCAATTGATTGGGACAATGAAGTGCCAAGTAAACTCTGGGTTTATAATCTCCACTATTTTGAAGATTTGCTTGCAGATAAAGCACACGATAAACTTCAATTTCATAGGGAGTTGTTAAGTCGATGGGTTGATGACAATGTTGTTGGTGTTGGTAACGGTTGGGAGCCCTATCCCACATCTCTTCGAATCGTAAATGTGCTTAAAGCCTGGTTAGGTGGGCTAGATCTAGAGGATAAGATACTGAGTAGCGTCTTTTCACAGGCAAGTTACCTATCCAACGATCTCGAAAAGCATTTGTTAGGAAATCACTACTTCGTAAACCTTAAGGCTTTGCTTTTTGCTGGGGTGATTTTTGAAAACAGTCGTTGGATCAAGATCGCTCAACGAGGCTTATTAGTCGAGATACCCGAGCAGATTCTTGAAGATGGTGCTAATTTTGAACTAAGTCCGATGTATCACTCCTTAATACTGGTTGACATGCTAGATATGCTCAACCTCAGCATAGCTTATCCGGGACGCATCAATATAGATCTAGTTTCACTTGTTGAGCGCGATATTCCAAAGATGTTGACATTCATGAATTCAATGTCACATCCTGATTTGGGCGTATCTTTTTTTAATGATTCAGTGGGTGGGATTGCTCCAGCCAAGGCGAAAATTGAAAGTTACGCTAACAAACTAGGAATCGATATTCGCTCTTTTAGCGATAGTATTCCCCCAATTACTGTTAATGGCAGTAGTGGTTATATGTGTGCCTCTTTGGGAGGTAACAAACTGATATTCGATGCTGCCGCTGTAGGACCTGACTACATTCCAGGACATGCTCATGCTGATACATTGTCTTTTGAATTGTCTGTTGGATCCCAGCGTGTTTTTGTGAATTCGGGTATCTCTGAGTATGGCCTGGGCCCAACGCGGGTTAGTCAGCGCAAAACAGCGTCTCATAATACAGTAGAAGTGGATTGCAAAGACTCCTCGGAAGTTTGGAGCGGGTTCAGGGTTGCGCAGCGGGCTAAAATCCTAAGCAAGTCAGCATTTCTTGATCATGAGGGTAGTGTTGTTTTTCAGGCTGCTCATGGTGGTTACAAGTCCGTGTTTGGTGGCTGTGTACATGATCGTAAGATAACACTAGGTATCAATAGCCTTACTGTTCTTGACTCATTGAAAGGGTCTTTTTTACGAGCAAGATGTCGCTTTTACATATGTCCAGATCTAGAGGTTAGTCTCGTGGATAACATACTGTTGGTGATTGATTCCGATTTTATTCTGCGCACCGACCTTAGTGGGCAGTTAGCTAATCTTGTTGAATCAAGCTGGCATCCGGAGTTCGGTGTTAGTATTCCAAACAAGGTTCTGGAGATAGATTTTCAAGGCAGTCATTTAGCGACTACTTTCACATGGATTAACCAATAGTGGAATCTGGCGATTACAACAGTAGTAATGTCTGCAATAACATATTGTGAGGGGCAATCGCTGTTGATAGAAATTTGAAAATCTCACCAAATCCATTCAATACATGCGCTTAACGTCGGTTTTACTAAATGAAAATATTAGTACTCTCTTTCTATTACAAGCCGGATTTATGCGCAGGCTCATTCCGCGCAACAGCTCTTGTCGATCAGTTAGCGCACTCCAACGTTAGTGTTGATGTTGTTACAACTGCTCCAAATCGCTATGCGTCATTTGAAGTAAAAGCGCCAAAGGTGGAGCGGAGCACCAATGTTGCTGTCCATCGAGTAAAGTTACCCTCTCACCAAAGTGGGATGGTTGATCAAATTAAGGCCTTTATAGCCTATTACAACGGAGCACAGGCATTGGTGAAGAAGAGTGATTACGATATTGTCTTCGCGACATCTTCTCGTTTGTTTACAGCATTTCTTGGAGCCAGAATTGCAAAACGAAAAAAGCTGCCATTGTATTTAGATATTAGAGATATTTTTGCAGACACCATGGGTGATATTCTGCCAACTAAAATAGCGTGGTTCATAAAGCCACTATTGTCGCTTATTGAGCGTTACACGTTTGCAGGGGCGAAAAGAATTAATCTGGTGTCCCAGGGCTTTTCGTCATATTTCGAAGCCAGATATAGAAAAGTTCCAACTACCTTTTTTACGAATGGTATTGATGAAGAGTTCATGGAAGTTGCTCCGAGTCCTGAACAACAGAGTCGGACTGCACCTAGGATAACGGTGCTTTACGCAGGCAATATAGGCGCAGGCCAGGGTTTGCATAAGATAATTCCTGAGTTAGCGCTTCGTCTTAAGGATAGTGTGGATTTTAGAATAATAGGTGATGGCGGGAAAAAGAACGAGTTTAAAGCTGCAATCAGCAAGCTAGAGTTGATGAATGTCCAGTTACTACCCCCACTAGGGCGTGGCGACTTAATTAAAGAGTATTGTAAGTCTGATGTTCTGTTTTTGCATTTGGATGATGTCCCTGCTTTCGAAAAAGTTTTACCGTCCAAATTATTTGAGTATGCCGCCATGGGTAAACCAATTTGGGCTGGTCTGGGTGGGTACAGCTCTAACTTTGCTTGTTCTGAGATAACTAATTGTGAAGTTTTCGCGCCTGGTAACTGTGACGACGCCGTGGAAAAATTTGCTGCTCTAGATCTAAATGAAAAGCGTAGAGGCGATTTTGTCAAGAAGTTTAGTAGGAAAGCTATCATGGAGAAAATGGCACAGGATGTATTAGAAGTGGCAAATAATCATGACTAGAATTCTTCTAACCGGTGGTAGTGGCTTTCTTGGTACCGCATTGCTAGGTAGCGCGGTGTTCAGTGATGCTGTGGTTGCAGGTCGAACTCGACCAACGGCAACTAACAAATTTGTGTCAATGCAGCTAGATTCAAGTAGTGATTATACCGATATATTGGGTGGTATTGATGTTGTGGTGCATGTGGCGGCCAGAGCCCACGTTATGGATGATGCTTCTTCGGACCCTCTCAGTGAATTTCGTAACATCAATACGCTAGCTACATTGAACTTGGCCGGACAGGCAGCTAATTTGGGTGTAAAGCGATTTGTGTTCATCAGTTCGATAAAAGTTCTCGGAGAAACAACCGAAGGTAGACCTCCTTTTTCATATCTAGATGCATTAAATGCCCAGGATCCCTACGGAGTTTCGAAAGCAGAAGCGGAAACTGGGCTAAGAGAAATAGCTGAAAGATCTAATATGGAGATAGTTATAATAAGGCCTCCTCTTGTCTATGGAAAAGGCGTTAAGGGAAATTTTGCAAAGTTGCTTTATTTAACGTCTCTTGAGCTTCCCTTGCCCCTGAGGTCTGTAGGAAATAAAAGAAGTTTGGTTGCCGTTGAAAACCTTGTGGATTTGATTTGCATTTGTATAACTCACGAGCGAGCAAAAAACCAAGTATTTTTGGTTAGCGATGGCAATGATATGAGCACCCCTGAATTGTTGAGCCTAATTTCGAAGACCGGGAATTTTAAGAGTAGACTTTTCGGCGTTCCTAAGTGGTTGTTACTATTCGCTTCGATGTGCTTAGGGAAACTTGCAGTTTACGAAAGGCTTTGCGGTTCAATGGAAGTCGACATTAGCCATACTAGAAGTGTACTTGAATGGGATCCACCTTTTGATCCCGAGGATTGCATTCAGAATTGCTGGCCGAAAAACACATAGGCGCGAGGGATATATGTCTAGGTGATTAGTTTACTAGCGCTGAAGTATGTCCGACGTGAAAGAGGACCTTATACGTTGATGGTAATGGTAAACTTTTCTGCTCTAGGCTCATTAAAATTTCATCCTTGATGAGAAATATTCCTAGTTTAGGTAGTAGAACCGTCGCCCCATAATGCGATAGATATGCTTTAAGCATTGGAGTATTTGGAAGATTTCAGAGGCAAATAGATTGCGTCTGACTCACTTACCGCACAGGCATGTGGCTTTTATTTTCGCACCGATTAGGTGTTATATGACATGTTAGGCAATGTCTATCAGGGTTGGGGTCGCTGGTACTCCGTGGAGAGGAAGAGATAATGCATGTCGCAGCGCCCGTTGGTTATTATGGCAATGTTACCGGCGCATATAATTTGTATGCTGAAAAATGGATTGTTTCACAGATTCCCCTACACCCGTTTTATGTCTAGGGGTTTAGCCATTTGGTTTTTTTGCGTCATAAACATCTATTGCTTGGGATGTTTTCAAGAGGCTTTGTGAGCCTCTTGATAAATTGAAATTTGCTTTGAATTTTAAGTTGTGGTGATGATCAGAATGAATATACGTAGATTTCAAATTATCACCTTAAATACCTGTCTGTTCGGGTTCTTTTTCTTAATCTGTTTTGGTTTCGGTTATGCAACTCTAAATAGGTATGATCCTGGTGGCCTTTCATTTTTGAGTGATTATTCACAAATCCTATATGTCATAGAAAACGGGTTAACAAAGAACGTCCATAGTGAACAGTTGACAACCAGAATTATTGTCCCCTACCTCGCCCATCTTATATATTCGAATATCACGGAACTTGGGTCCTGGAATTTAGCTTCATTCGCTATGCTTATTACCAGTGCAACATTTACATCCCTTACCGCAGTTGTAATTTTCAATTTCGCCAACCATCTATCTACCGATGTAGGCAAATCTGTCTTGGCCAGTTTTTTGTTCATTACGAGTTTTTTTACTGTTAACTACACCCTCGTAACAACCGTTGATTCAGCATATATATTTTTCCTATCCACGTACTTGATAGCGCTTCATTTTGAGAAGGGGCCTTGGATTGTGCCAATTATGATTCTTGGTTGTATGACTAAAGAGGCGTTTTTGCCTGTCGCTTCAAGTTTTTCATTAGGGTTTATATTTTATTCTTACTTGAAGAGCCAAGTAAGAATAAATATGTTATTACCTCAGGTAGTTGCTGTGATTTCTGGCTTGTCAACCCTTATTCTTCTCGACTACTTGGTCAAAGGAAAATTGCTCCTGCCCTGGGATAACTTGATAGCTATCAGCAGTAGTAATTTTAATCATCCGTCTACCGTCGATGGAGATTCCAATGCCATCATCGAATCTATCCGAGTTATATTTTCCATTGGTCCATTGTTGGTACTTACTCTAATGAGTTTGTCTAAGCTGCCTGAGAGCCTGATATGGCCAGGTATTTTTGCTTCTATCATGGTGATTGTCTTAGGTTCTATGATCGGTGTAGGTGCAATCGATTATGCTCGATTCATTTTTAGTGTAACGGCACCCGTTGTTTGTTTTGCATCTGCTAATTCGATAATTGGTGTGATCAAATCTTCAGAGCGAGCTAATCAGAATTGTCAAAAATCAGATGTTTAGTAGAACTTACTTATATTTTCCCATCTCTTTAGCACTATATTTACTGGAAGTCGGATTGCTCTATTCTCTCCTTAAGTTCACCGATATAGGTCTACTGGAGTTAAATTACTCGATAAGGTTGTTCGCATGTATATTCGCTGCTCTGATTTATAGGGTGTTTCTCTTTCGAGATGTAGATGATTTCTATTTGATTTATTCAGCTGTGGCTGTGATAGCCCCGATAGTAGCGACATTTTTTTTGTACATGGGAAATTTGTATCTAACTGTTTCGGTTCTATACATAAAGCTTTTTTCGGACATAATTGCCTCTGTGATTGGGTACTTAGTCTTGCAAACAGCATCAGCAATGGGGCGTGGGAAATAGTGGGATGGTCATTTATATAACGGGGGGTACTGGACAAATCGGGATGGCATTACGAAAATCTATTAGCGAAACTAACGCTGAGGTTGTGGTTTTGAGTAGGGTCCAACCGAAACTCTATGAGAATGAAGTGTTTGTGCAATTTGAATTGGGCGATTCAATAGTCAACTCTGCGAACCATAAAGATATTACCCTGGTACATCTTGCACATGATTACAGTGATAAGCATTTAGGTACGTCAAATATTAACTATCGAGGCCTGCTTGAACTGTCAAAGTCGGAGATAACTCGATATATCTTTGTATCCACTCCTGACCCGCTTGGAGATAATCAGTCTGTTTACCAAAAGCAGAAAAGGCTGTGTGTAGAATATCTTCGTGGTGAGACGTGCCTTATATTAAAGCCAAGTTTTATATACAGCGAAAGGCACGGAGCCAATAAAATTCTCTATTACTTGCGAAGACTTAAAGTGCGACTCCCGATACCGCGAAACACAAATTGTCTGTCACCCATTAAATTGGACTCTATGATTGGATTAATTATGGTGATTGGAATCGTGAATTGGCGAGATGGGTCCTTTTTAGTAAAAGGAGCCGAAGATATGTGTTTCAAGGATTTTTTAGAGAAATATCATTCAATCAAGTCCTACTACATTCCGGATCGCATGATAAAAATTCTGCTCTACGTTTTATGCGCGTTAAAGTTAGATATCACTTTTTACATACAGGAGAGAATAATTGGAATAAAAAATCTGGAAGAAATCAAATTATTGTCCAAGTCGGAGAGCGTAATAGTTATCTAGACTACTCTTCCAGTAAAAAAAATCACTATAAAAACGTAAGCGTTCCGGTGCTTTTTTAGATAGTTGTCACTGTTTTCTCATATTCTACGCTGCCTTTGCTTCTGCACTAACAGGCTTGCCAGGGTTCAAGGGTGACAACTACTCTGACTCAGGGGGGTTACCGTAAAAAACAAGCGTTAGAACGTAAGCGTTCATTCCGCGCCGTTCTTCCGCTAGCGCCATGCCATGGATAACGTTGCCTCTTCTTAATGGAGGAAGCAAACTATGACAAAGCAAATAGCGACACGTCGAACGGTAGAGCAA
>Ga0307492_10001308_pt1 | contig 10360 bp, 7 predicted proteins | sample SI3LmetaG_FD_202365 | JGI IMG/M metagenome (GOLD analysis project Ga0307492, IMG submission 202365) | Sea-ice brine microbial communities from Beaufort Sea near Barrow, Alaska, United States - SI3L | ecosystem: Environmental > Aquatic > Marine > Coastal | place: USA: Alaska | collected 2017-05-06
GCAATGAAAAAACCGGCCAGTATTTTTTTGGGCCCTCTGGCGGCGGTTTCGACTTTCCACCGCTGATTATCGATGACAACTGCCGCATGGATACGGCCAATGTTGAGACGATCGATTTGAATCATGGTACATCGGGCGGTACGGTTTTTCAGTTCAACGATTGCCCCGGCGATGGCGCGCCGAACAATAGCCACAAATATATTAATGGTGCCTATTCGCCATTAAACGATGCCCATTATTTTGGCAATGTCGTCTTTAATCTGTACTCAGATTGGTACAACACCACACCCATTACTCAGAAGCTGCGCATGCGGGTGCATTACAGTAACAACTACCAAAACGCCTTCTGGGATGGTAGCCAAATGACCTTTGGCGACGGCGCGTCAACCTTCTATCCGCTGGTCAGTTTGGACGTGTCCTCCCATGAAGTCAGCCACGGCTTTACCGAGCAAAATTCCGGTTTGCGTTACTCCGGTCAGTCGGGTGGCATTAACGAGGCTTTTTCCGATATTGCCGGTGAAGCAGCCGAATATTTTATGAAGGGCTCGAATGACTGGTTGGTGGGCGCGGATATTTTTAAGCAAGCTGAAGGGGCATTGCGCTATATGGAAGATCCGACTCGCGATGGCCGGTCCATTGGTCATGCATCTGACTACCATGAGGGTATGGACGTGCACCACAGCTCGGGAGTTTACAACCGGGCGTTTTTTCTGATCGCCCACTCCAGTGGTTGGGATACCCGCAAAGCATTCGATATTTTTGTCCGTGCGAATCAACTCTATTGGACCCAAACCACCGATTTCCTCACCGGTGCCTGCGGTGTGCTCAGTGCTACTAGCGCGCTGGGGTATTCAATTGCAGATGTGGCCGCAGCCTTCGATAACGTCGGGGTCCCGACCTCGTCTTGTGGCGCCGGTCCTGAGGTGATTGAGTTGGTCAATGGCGTACCGGTGACCCAGATGTCTGGTGTTACCGGCAACAGCCAGTTCTTTACCTTCGAGGTGCCAGATGAAGCCAGCAGTGTGCTGTTCCAATTGGCCGATGGTACCGGTGATGCCGATATTTATCTGAAGTATGGCAGTACACCGACCCTAACCGACTTCGATTGCCGGCCCTATACCTCTAGCAACAATGAAAACTGTGCCTATGACGTAGCGCAGGCGGGTACCTACTATGTGCTAGTGCATGCCTACAGAAGCTACAGCGGCACGTCTCTGACGGCCAGCTATGAGATCGGTGGCGGCGATACTAACTCCGGTACCGAGGTCAATCTCTCTGCCCCTCGGCAAGGTTGGCTGTACTACAGCGTTGAGATCCCGGCCGGCCGGTCGACTTTCGATGTTGATATCAGTGGTGGTGCCGGTGATGCGGACCTCTATGTGCGGCAAGGCTCAAAACCCAACCCAGGAAGTTATGACTGTCGGCCATACGCTAATGGTAATAATGAGCGCTGTCACTTTAATGCGCCGGCTCCAGGAACCTGGTATATCGGCATTCGCGGCTATACCGCGTTTGAGGGGGTTATGTTGAATTGGATCTATGAGTAAGTCGACCCGGTTGTGACTTGGCAAGCGTCAAACTAAAAACGTGGAGCTTGTTTAAATACTGATAATTGGCCTGGCCGCTGTGTAGCTGGGCCACTTTCTCGACCACGGTCAGGCCCAGACCCATGCCGTCCTTATTGCGGCCATTATCGGCTCGATAGAAGGCCTGGAAGAGACTCTTCTGCTGTTCCTCGGAGTAGGGTGCTCCGGTGTTGTGAATGCGGAATTGTATTTCGTGTTCGGTATTACTCACGGCCAGTCGAATGGTACTTTCTATTGGACTGTATTTGATGGCATTCGAAACCAGGTTTTCCAGGGCTCGTCGTAACAATGCACTGTCAAAATTAAGTTTTAGGTTGGTATCCAAACTATTGCTTAGCTCAGTGAAACGGCTGCTAACCTCAATATCATTGCTTAGTTCAGCGAACCAGGTGTCGATATAGGCATTCAATATTTGGTTTTTTTTATTGACCTGCCATTGGCTGGTTTCCAGCTTTACGAACTCAATCAGGGCCCGGATTCGACTGTCCAATAGGTCGGATTTAACGGCGATAATATCGATATACTTGGCCCGGGTTGCATCGGTCTTGGCGAGGCCGTCCCGAATTGCCTGGACATAGCCTTTGATGCTGGCTAGCGGCGTTTTTAAATCGTGGGAAATGCCCATTAGTAGGCGAGTACGATTATCTTGATCATCCTTTAACTGTTGGCGCATCGACTCTAAACTTTCGGCGAGCATATAAAATTCGTCATTGCCTTCCATGGTCAGACTCTGACTGAGGTCACCGCGGGCGATGGTCTGGGTGGTTTTAACCAATTGTTTTACCTTAAAGTGCATGCTCCGCAAAATCCAGGCGGCCATGCCGGCGATAAACAGAATAAGGGTAGTCGGCACGAGCAAGGCGAACTTGCTGTTGTTCGTTGCGGTTTGCCAGCTCTGCGCCGGATACAGATGATAGATACGGTATTTGGCATCGCCGACCCGGTACCAGCTCGATAGGACGTCATGTTTGGCTAGGGTCTGTGCCAACTGCACCGGCTTAAGCTCAGAGATACTGCTGAACACCAGTCGCCCATCCAGTTCGATAAGGATGTCTTGATCGGCCTTGATGGCGGGAAAGGCATCGACCTGGTCGCCATTCAGCCAGCCCTGGATAAGATGGCTATTATGGCGGTACTCGAACGCTAAACCTTCGGCGGTCTCGTGTGACATAAGAATAGTAAACACGATGCCAATGCTCACCAGGGGGATAATAAGTATTCCGGCGATCAGCAGGATAATTTGTCGCTTGAGGTTCACGCGCTTAGTCCGCCCAATTTTTGGCTACTGAGACAGTAGCCCCGGCCGTGTACTGTTTCGATCAAGCCTTTGTTACCCGGTATCGACTCCAGTTTTTTGCGCAGTCGTTGGATATAAACGCCTACGGCCGAGGTTTCGGTGGTTTGGCTGCCCCACACTCTGTCCAACAGCTCATAGGTGTTGACGGGCGTCCCATCGGCCTGCACCAAGGCCAATAGGATATCAAATTCACGGGTGGACAGATTGACCCGGTCATCGCCGTTTTTAACGCAAAAACTGTCGGGCTCCAAAATAAAGGTACCAAAGCTATAAGATTCTTTATCGACGGCTACCGTTTCTTGACGCCGTAACAAGGCCGCCATTCGGGCGATCAAAACGTTGGGGGCAAAGGGCTTGGTAACATATTCATCGGCACCGAGTTGCAGGCCCTGAATGATTTCATTTTCTGCTTCGCGGGCACTGACAATGACCACCGGCGTTAGGGTATTTAGTTTAATTTTTTGCAAAAATTGAAAGCCGTCGAGCCCCGGCAGATTGATATCCAGGGTGATCAAGGAAAAGGTCACTACCTTTAGCGCCCCTAGGGCTTCCTCCGCGCTGCCACAGACGATGGTTTGCCAGCCTGCGTTGTCGCAGTAGAGTGCAATCAACTCGGCCAACTCCGGTTCATCTTCAATGATTAATATCCGTACACTCATCTGTGGGTCTCAGTATCAGGCGGTTAGATTCAGGCTGTTGTTGTTGCGGTGTTCACGAGTCTTACTGTAAATATCGATCGGGCTGCTCTGCTGACCAGGTGGTCCAGCTGTCAGGACTGGTAGAGTCCGGTTACAGGCCCCTGGCCAGGCCTGTAACCAGCTTGGCTCGGTTAAAACGACTGACCGCCCAAAGTTAGGCTGACTTCATAACGCTTAAGCTCGCCCTGGCCAGCGTATTCACTGCCTGCCTGGCCAAACATCGAGGTCACGGTCAGGGCCGTGCTAACATAGTCGTTTGGCGTCAGGGTCAGTGAACTGTCTACCATGGTAGAACCGTCGGTCAAGCTAGCCAGGGTCAGCACTGAAACGGCCAGTGGCCGACCTAATGGCTCATCGAGTCGAATCATCACAGCGGCCAACTGTTGGCTCAATTGGTCCGGCAGCTCGCTGTCTTGGGTCAGGGTTTGCCAGGTCGCCGGCAAGCTCGACCAAGTCGCTTCAGTATAGCCGAGTCCGTTGTAATAATATTGCCCAGTGAGACTCAGTGAGCTGGATGCGCCGAAATCCTGACTGGCACGGACCCCTGCGGTAAACTGATGCTGTAGCTCGTCACTGCGATCGAAAGTGGTGTTGTCCGCGTTGATGCCGACACTGGTCTCGCCCAAGCTGGCAGAGTATTCAGTGAAAAAATCGCCGATTTTTGTGGGTATCGATCCGGTCACCACCAGATTGACCTCGTCATTGGCGTGTTTGATCGCACCCAAACCCCACTCCTGGCCGCTCAACAACCATTCACCCTTGAGCGCGACGGTATAGCGGTTGGCCTGGTCATCGGGTATCAGATAGCCGTAGTAGTTTGCCGTATCTACTGGTTTGTGGACTTTGGCGGCGAGGGTACCGACAAGATCCTGATCGGGGTCGTTTGCTGCGATTTTATCCTGGCTCAAGCTGTCGGCCGGGCTAAAAAAGTAGCCCACGCCCCACTGCAGGGTTTGTTGACCGGCGCGGACAAAAATCTTGTTATCGAGGTCAAAGTCGGCAAAGGCCTCGCGCAATGAACCGCTGGTGTCCTCTTGATCGGCGCTGTAGTCCAGGTTCACCAGGACGCGATAATTGACATCGGGTCGGGCGTCGAGTTTAAGATTGCCCGACAACTGGGACGTCACTTGCCGCGCATGACTGACGTCCTGTTGATCGATCATTACGGTGGCGGTCTCCCACTGGAAGTCGCCAGACCAATTCAGTGGGTCTGCACCGGTAAGCATGTCTTCGGCCAGATTTAAATCGGTGGACACCGTACCGCTGACTAAGGCGGCTCCGCCGAACAGATCATCGCTGGGTTCAGCCGAGCCAAAGACATCGTCATTGGCCAGTGCTTGACCGGTCACCAAGCTGATGGCCAGGGCCAAGACGCTCAGGGTTGGGACTGTAGGATATGAGTGCATCTGTGGGTCTCCTTATTTGTTAACCCGTTCAACATAGGCCTTGGTAAAGACCGAATCTTCCAAGTCGCCGGCATTGACCTGGTCGAAGGTCAGGGTAGTTTTATCACCGCTCACTACTTCGTCGACAAAGATCATTTTGGTCGCGAAAAAGGCATTGCCGGTCTGGGTATAGGAAGGGTAGTAGGAGGTGCGCATCAGGCGCTCACTCAAACTGAAGGACTCGGCTTTTAGCACCAATTGTGGGCTATCATTGACCCAAATGGTCATAGACGGGTAGGTGACCTCATCACTGGTGGCCTCGAGCGTGAGCATATGGGTCGAAAACTTGCCCAGGGTGGCCGGTTCGGATGAGGTGACGCGATAATCGGCCGCCCAGGTCGAGGAACCGAAATCAGAGTTGTTGGCGTCGGAATCTTTAAAACTGTCCTTAATCGAGGTATGGGTGAACTTGCGACTCTCCGGGTCGTAAAAATACAGAGTTTCATCAACCTGCAAGTAGCCTTGGCCACGGATGTTTTCCGGCTCTTGGAACAGGATCAGGAACTTATCGTCTCGGTCACGGCGGAACATCCGGACGATGTTTTTTTCCACCCCGTCTGCCTCGCTTTCGGTGATCATGGTGGCAATCATGGAAATATCGCTGTCCAGCAGGTTGGTGTTTTTATCAACGGCGGCCAGCACCTCGTTGCCGCTATCTGCGGCGGCCAATGTGCCGCTCAGGAGGAGGGTAGTGGCTAATACTGAGGTAATCATCTTCATAGGGTCGTCTCGTATGGGCTGTTTTGATGTTGCTCACTGTAGTAAACCCTCTGTGCTTAACCCATTGCTATCCGATAACAGTTTTTAACAAATTGTTATAAAGCGTTTTTTTTCATCAATGTCGGGTAATGACCTAAGCGGTTTTAATGGCGTTATCACTAATAGGCAGCGGAGTTCCCCGATGGCGGTAATCAAGTTAAACCAAGTAACCAAACAATATGCACTGGGTAATACCATTGTGAACGCCCTGAATGAGGTCAATTTGTCGGCCCAGGCCGGGCATTTCATTGCCCTCAGTGGCCCCTCCGGATCGGGCAAATCAACCGCATTGAACCTGATCGGCTGTATCGACTCACCGACCTCGGGTTCGGTTGAGATCAATGACATTAATACCGGTTCCATGAGTGAGGTTCAGATCACTCGGTTACGGCATCAAAAATTGGGCTTTATTTTCCAGTCCTTTAACCTGATCCCGGTACTCAATGTGTTTGAAAATATTGAATTTCCGCTCCTGCTGGACGGTAGCAAGCACAATCCCTACGCTAATTGGCCGCTCGCCGAGCAAAAGGACTGGGTCAATCACCTGATTGAACAGGTCGGTCTGGCCGACCGCCGTATCAACCGTCCGAATGAATTATCCGGTGGCCAACGGCAGCGCGTCGCTATTGCCCGGGCACTGGTGACCAAGCCGAGTATTGTTTTGGCCGATGAGCCGACGGCAAACCTGGATTCCAAAACCGGTGAACAGATTATCGCCTTAATGCATCAAATGAACCAAGAACTGGGTACGACCTTTGTCTTTTCTACGCACGATGCCCGGGTGGTAGAAATTGCCGACCATGTCGTGAAGCTGCAGGACGGCAATATCATCGATGAATATTTTCAGAATGGTAAAAGCGCCGATCCAGTTGCGGCTGATCAGGCCGAACCGACGTTGATGACGGAGTAACCCATGATCACTAAAATCGCTCTACGCAACCTCACCGAACACCGCAGTAAAACCTTGATTGTCGGTGGTCTGATCGCTCTCGGCGTGACGCTGCTGGTGATGGGTAATTCAATATTGGATTCAATCTCGGCGGGTTTACGGCACAGCTTTACCGAACAATATAGCGGTGATATTTTTATCTACGCCCCGGTCGAAGACGCGTCGGAGCTGAGTATCTTCGGTTCTTTTGGCACGGACGGCGTGGCACCGCTGGAACGCTTCGACGAATTTGCCGAGCCACTGGCAGCACAACAAAATGTCCAGTGGGTCTCCCCTACGACAGTCGGCCGCGGTACCGTGGAGAGCAGTCAGGGCGAACAGGGCATGTCGCTCTTCTGGGGCGTCGATGCAAGCATTTGGCAACACAGCTTTAGCCAAGAATTGACCTGGCACGAGGGCGGCCTGTGGTCGGGCGATGCGGCCGCCATTGCCTTGAGCGTCGGTGTCGCGGATGCCTTAAGCGAGGCCCAGGGCAACCCCATCGAGGTCGGTGAAGCTCTGTTGGTCACCGTGATGGGCGACAATGGTATTAAAATTCGGGAAGTTATCATTAGTGGTATTTTTTCTTTCAAAACCATTGCCGCGCCGCAGTTGGAGTTTATGAGCCTGGTCGATCTGAAAACCTCGCAAGAGCTGTTATCGCTCAACCCGCAGGCGGACATAGAGGTTGTCTTGTCCGAGTCGGAGTCCGACGTCCTTGGCCAAGTAACCGACACGGACCTGTTTGGTGACACGTCGCTGTTTGGCTCGGATGAGTCGAGCCTATTCGGAGACGCCTCGGGCAGCGAGGTTAACGCTCTGGAGGCAAACGATGAGTCGGCCGGTGACCTGGCGAGCGAATTGAGCAACAGCCTAAAGCGTGCTGTCATGCCGGATCTGCCGAATCTACCCCGGCCCCAATTCGCCGTGCTGTTACTCGATAATCCTGCCGATCTGCGCGCAACACAAGAGCAACTGCAAGCCTGGGTGGAAGCAAATGGTTTGAATTGGCAGGTCGGGGATTGGACCAATGCCGCTGGCTTTATTGGTAACCTGGTCCAGGGTATTAAGTTGATATTGAACGCCCTGGTGGTCTTGATCGCCTTTGTCGCTACGCTGATTATTATGAACACCCTGGTGATTTCGGTGACCGAACGCTTGCAGGAAATTGGCACCATGCGTGCCATCGGCGCGCAAAAAACCTTTATTCGTAAAATGATTCTGGCCGAAACCCTGATCCTGGCTCTGGTCTCGGCGCTGGTAGGGGTGATCGTGGGCAGTCTGTTATTAGCCTTGATCAGCATCAATGGTTTGCCGGCCGTCAATGACATTTTGCAAATCCTGTTCGGCGGTGAAGCCTTGTATCCGACGGTTTCGCTCAATGCAGTGGTACAGGCGGTGGTGATGATGACATTGGGCGCGTTACTGGCCTGTTTATATCCTCTGGGCATTGCCCTCAAAGTCAGCCCCTTAAAAGCGATGCAAGGCTAACGCCAGGAGAACAAGATGTTTAAAAGTAATATAATCAAAATGGCGTATCGCAATGTCACTCGCCAGGGCAAGCGCAGTCTGCTGTTGGCCCTGTCGATGGGCTTTGGCGTGCTGATTATCACCAATGTCAACAGCCTGACGGCCGGCATGGGCAACAGCATTGAAAGCAATTTCTCCAAGGTACTGGGCGGCCACGTCTATATCAGCGGTGAAATCGTGACCGCTTCAAAGCGCACTCTGTCGGTGATTGAAGATCGTACCTTGGTCGACAGTGCGTTGGTACCCTTTGCGGATCTGATCGTGCAGAGCAACAAACGTTCTTCTGCCGCGGGTACCCTGTCGTTCGGGGCCAAGTCCACGCGCAGCTCGGTGGCCGGTGTCGATTTTGCAATCGAGACCGGTGTGTTCGACAATTTGCAGCTGATTGCTGGCGATTTCAGCCAAATGGCGCAACTTAAAACCTTGATCGTACCGCAAAAAATTGCCACGGAACTGGGCGTTTCGGCGGGCGAATCGATCTTGATCCGGGCCAGTACCGTGACCGGCCAACAAAATCTGGTTGAATGGACCATTGGCGCCGTCGTTGCAGACCCCGAAGGCATCGCCCAGGTGACGGCGTATGCCAATCGGGTGGATGTGAATGGCCTAATCGGATTGGAGCCCGAGTCATACCAACAGCTGAACTTGGTGTTAAACAAGGTCACCGATATGGACCCAATACGCGACCAGCTATTGACCTACTTCAGTGCCAACGCCAGCGTTCAGCCAGCAGATGAAGAAAATCCGATGAAACAAATGATGATGGGTATGACGGGTAACCTGATCGAGAACATTGAAGAGCCCTGGGATGGTACGCGTTTCACTGTCACCAACTTAAACGATGCCATGTCGGATGTGGTGGCGTTGATTGGCGCCCTGAAAAAAATATCGCTGGCGGTCTTTGTTGTCATGTTGCTAATCATTATGGTGGGAATTACCAACTCCTACCGCATGGTCGTGCTCGAACGGATCAGTGAAATTGGCACGTTACGGGCAATGGGCGCGCAACGCAGCTGGATCTTTCGGCTCTTTATGACTGAATCGGTGATTACCGCATTGATGGGCGCCAGCGGTGGCGTAGTGGGCGCAGTGCTGGTATCGCTCTTGCTCGGCACCCTGACCATCGCCGGGGGTGGTCCCTTGTCGATGTTCACCGTGACCGGCCACTTGCAGTTCCCATTGTCGGTCATCTCCTTGGGTGCATCACTCGTGGTCACGGCACTGGTGGCGGCGGCTGCGGTGTATTTTCCGGCCCGCAAGGCGGCCAATATGGCACCCGGCGATGCCTTGCGGGCTGCAGCCTAAAACGCAGGGCAGGTAAAGGGTCGGCGTTGCCCTATGAGGGCACCCCCCCCCTTTGTTGCGGGGTGACTGCAGGGACCTAGATCAAAAGGGCCGACCATGCCAATGGCCGGCCCTTTTTTTGTGCGCTCACTGTGTCGGTCAGGCGGCTCGATACGGGTTTCTCGCCAAGCCGAGTAGAGCCTTCAGTATCAGGTACATTCTCCACGTTGTAATTGCATTCCGATTTTGCGTACAATGCCGGCCGATTTGCACCATTCCTACTTATCTTGTTACTACCCTGGACGCCTTATTTTGCATACCTTAGCACAACTGAAATCAGGCGAACTCGCCGGTATTAAACGGCTGACTCTGTCCGAAAACTTAACCTCTTTTCCCATGGAAATACTAACATTGGCGAGTAGTTTAGAGGTTCTGGACTTATCGAATAACCTGCTAAGCGCATTGCCCATTGAGCTGGCGCAACTAACTCGGCTGAAAATAATTTTCGCCTCCAATAATCTGTTCGAGACCTTGCCTGAAGTATTGGGCCAATGCGTCAGCTTGGAAATGATCGGTTTTAAGTCGAATCGTATTAAGCAGGTACCCGCTCACGCCTTGCCGGCCCAATTACGTTGGCTGATCTTAACGGATAATTGTATCGTTGAATTACCCGACTCGCTCGGGGAGCGGCCTCGGCTGCAGAAGTTGGCCTTAGCGGGCAACCGGCTCACGCATTTACCGCAGACCCTAGCCCAAGCCACCAACCTGGAGCTGGTGCGTATCTCTGCGAATCGGCTGCGCCATTGTCCAGAGCAACTATTGAGCTTGCCCAA
>Ga0307492_10001309_pt1 | contig 10356 bp, 5 predicted proteins | sample SI3LmetaG_FD_202365 | JGI IMG/M metagenome (GOLD analysis project Ga0307492, IMG submission 202365) | Sea-ice brine microbial communities from Beaufort Sea near Barrow, Alaska, United States - SI3L | ecosystem: Environmental > Aquatic > Marine > Coastal | place: USA: Alaska | collected 2017-05-06
CGCTCGGACAGAGCACAATAATCCTGTAATCAGATTACTTAGCCCCCTCGATGCACCCAAGCGCCATTATTCGCCAGCGCCGGTGCCTGTCCGATTAGTGTTAGTTGTGCCTGTTAGTTGTGCCTGTTAGTTGTGCCTGTTAGTTGTGCCTGTCCTGGTAGTGGTGCCTGTGCTACTAGGGCTGTCCTACTAGATAGAGTTCAAATAGAGCTATTAACGTTTGGAGTTTTAATGGTGCCTGTCCATATAAGTTCGGTCCAGTTAAGTTCGGTGGGTGTCCAATGACCAGTTGGCGCAATATCAGTTTGTGGATGGATCAGCTTGATGAGCCTTTGACGCCACGTCCGGCGCTCATTGGGGCGGTAGAGGCCGATGTGGTCATTATTGGTGCCGGCTTTACCGGTCTTTGGACGGCCTATTACCTGAAGCAAGAGGCGCCGGAGCTCAGCATCGTTGTGCTTGAAGGGCAGTGCGCCGGCTTCGGTGCCTCGGGTCGCAATGGCGGCTGGTTGATCGGGGAACTGGCTGGTCAGGATGCCTTGCTGGCCAGTCGGACGCCAGCCGAACGTAACGCGGCTCTCGAACTGCTGCACGCCATCCCCGATGAGGTCGCCCGCGTAATCGAGCAGGAAGGCATAGCCTGTGACTTCGTCAAGGGCGGTATGTTGACGGTCGCGGCGCGGTATCCTGAACAGACGGTTCGTTTGCGTGACCACTTTGCCGAACTGCAGCAAGCCGGCTACGGCCCGAATGATCAGCAATGGCTGGACCAAGGGGCTCTGGCGCAGCGTTTGCAGATTGACAGCGCCGAGGCGGCCATCTACTCCCCGCACTGCGCCCGGATTCAACCGGCCAAACTGGTGCGCGGTCTGGCCGTCGCCGTGGAACGTCTGGGCGTGCGCCTCTATGAACAGACCCCGGCTACCAGGTGGCAACAGGGCTTTGTGGCCACGCCCAATGGCAGCGTCCGTGGCCAATGGGTGGTCCCGGCCGTAGAAGCCTATGCCAGCCAACTGCCATCCGACCTGACCGATCTGGCGCGCATCCACCTGCCGGTGCAAAGCCTGATAATTGCCACCGAACCGCTGAGCGACGCACTCTGGGCCAGTATTGGCCTGAGCCAGTCCGAGGTCTTTGCCGATTTTAGCCACCAGATTACCTATGCCCAGCGCAGTCAGGACAATCGACTGGTGTTTGGTGCGCGCGGCGGTTACCGCTTTGGTAAGCAGCTGCGGCACGACTTTGCACTGACCGAGCGCGAGGTCCGCTTGCTGCACACTGTGCTGTGTGAACTGTTCCCACAACTGGCCGGGGTCGCCATCAGCCATGCCTGGGGCGGCAACCTCGGTGTGGCACGGGCCTTTCATCCGCATATGGTGGTTGATCGCGCCCGGGGTTATGCCTTGGCCGGCGGTTATGGCGGTGAAGGGGTGGGTGCCAGCAATTTGGCCGGGCGTACCCTGGCCGATCTGATTTTACAGCGCGATACCCTGCTAACCCAACAGCCCTGGGTGCGACCAGCAGGCAGTGTGGCGGAGATCCGCGCCTGGGAGCCGGAACCGATTCCCTTTCTCGGATATAGAGCGATCAGCCACTCTTTTGACCTTGAAGACCGGCTCCTGGCTCGACCCGACACACCCACCTGGTTGCGTCGAATGGCCGGCGCGCTGGCACGTTTTATGGCCGCCTTGGTCAGCTAAACGCTAGTCGTCGATGGAAAAACGCAACAGGGTCGTGCTGTGCCAAGTATCACCTGTGCGCAAGATAGACGACGGGAAGTTGGGCTGATTGGGCGCATCCGGAAAGAGCTGGGTTTCCAGACATAAACCACCGCGCTGTGGATAGGCGATGCCCTGTTTGCCGACGGTTCTTTCGGCGAGAAAATTGCCGCTATAAAACTGCATCCCAGGTAAGTCGGTGTAGAGGGTCAACACTCGCCCCGATGCCGGATGTCGCACGATGGCGGCCGGTTGAGTCAGGTCACCGGCACTGTTGAGTACATAGTTGTGATCGTAGCCGCCAGCCAGCCGCAGCTGTTCATTAGGCTGATCGATGACATCGCCCAACAGGGTTGCCTGGGTCAAATCCAGCGCGCTGCCGGCCACCGAAGCGATCACCCCAGTCGGAATCAGGCTGGCATCAACAGGTGTATAGCGGTCGGCAAAAATCTGCACCTGATGATCGAGCACCGTCGAATCAAGCTGGCCAGACAGATTAAAGTAACTGTGTTGAGTCAGGTTAACCAGGGTATCCCGGTCGGTCGTTGCACGATATTCGATGCTCAGTTGATTGTTGTTATCAAGGTGATAGCGCACCGACACCGAGAGTGTGCCCGGATAACCCTGGTCGCCGTCGGCGCTAATTAGGCTAAATTCGATTGAGTCGGCCGTTACCGTGCCTACCGTCCAGAGTCGTTTGTCGAAACCCATCAGGCCACCGTGTAAATGGTTGGCGCCATTATTCTTGGCTAGCTGATAGGGCTGCCCGGCCAATTCAAAGGCGCCGTCCTTGATTCTATTCGCATGGCGGCCGATAACCGCGCCAAAATAGGTAGTGGATTCGGCATAGTCCTGTGCATTGGCAAAACCCAGGGTGATATCGGCCAACTGACCGGCTCGGTCGGGGACGAGAATTCCGTGAATCACCGCGCCCAGGTCGAGCAAGCTGACTGTCACACCCTGCTCATTGGTCAGGCAGTAGCGACTGACTGCGGTACCATCCTGTAACTGCCCAAAACTCTGCTTCATCGAATAACCTTAGCTACTAAGAAGGGCTGAATAGCCCATAAATTATGGCTACTAGAATATCATAGTGGGCATAAAGGATGTATTGCTGGAGCGCACCAGCCCAAGGTCGGATCAGCGGGCCCCCGCTCCGAGCGAGGTAAATGCGCTGCTTGGTTTTGGTACCACGACTGTTAAAAGCGCGCAGTCAGCATCCGGCCATCGGGATTATCCAGCGGGTCTTGGGCAATCCAGGGTGCCACGCAGTCCAGATCGGCGGCACAGGGATCGGTTAGCGCCTGTAAGAAGGCGACCAGGTCGCCGATCTGGGCACTCGACAGCCGCGTGGGCCTGAGCACGCGACCGGTGCTATCGTTTTGCTGGGCATTGTTTTGCTGGGTATTGTTTTGCTGGGTATTGCTCTTCTGGGTAGTGTTTTGCGCCGCCGACAGTTCGTCTAGGGCCAGCATCGACAGCCGCTGCGCGTCGGGGAACAGACTGGCGCAATCGCTGTTGGCGCGGAACTGGGGCAGATCACAGTAGTCTGCATTGGCAAAGTACCGCTCAACCGTTTGCTGCGGATTTACATAGTGGGCCAGTACCTGCTCCAGACTGCCATAGGTGCCGGCGTGGCCATAGGGTGCCGTGAGTTCGACATTCAACAGACTGGGCGTGCGGAAACGATACCGATCGGCGCGGTTAAAGGTAACGTTTTCGCGCCCGACATCGCCATCGGTTTGGTGCGTAAACGCTCCGAATTGCGGAAAGGCGACCAGATTGAAACGTTCGTCAGTAAAGGTCGGCCCCTGATGACAGCGCACACAGTCAGCGCCGCCTTCTTGAGGTGTCGCCAAAAAGAGCTGTGCGCCTCGTTTTTGGGCCGTGCTCAGCGCAGTCATATCACCGTCAAGATAGGCCTGCCAGGGCGAATCGGTGAACAACATCGAGCGCTCATAGTCGCTAATGGCTAATGCTATATTGGCGAAGGTAATCAGATTTTCAGCACTGTCTTGCCGACCGAAGGCCTGTTGAAAATGACTCAGCCATTCATTATTGGCCAGCCCCATGACTTGCTCACCCAGGCGCTGCGCCAGCAGTGCTCGGACCTGATCATCGTTTTCGGTCAAGCCGAAATGGCTGCCCAGCATTTCGGTTTCGGACACCACCGGAAATTTCGCTTGGGCGGCCAGTAGTGTTGCCCCCGCGGCCGAATCGGCTTGGTTCAGTGGCGAATCGGGCGTGCTTATTTGCCCCGAGCCGAGCCGTTCAACGCGCCCATCCCAAAACAAATTCTGGCGCCAGAGTGCGGCATTGAACACAGTGGGCGAGTTTCGCCCGATCGGCAGATCGTTATCGCTCGCCAAGCGCGACAGTCCGAGCTGATCCGGTAGCGTGGCATTGACGCCCACCGGCAAGGACAATTGATCGGCACCGCGCAAAGCCGGGTGATGGCAGGTGGCACAGGCCACCGTTTCATCGCCGCTGAGCCCCTTGCTGAAAAACAGCTTCTTGCCCAACTGTGCCATGGGCTCGTTGATATCGGGCACAACCTCAGCACCGCGAATGGCAACGGCCATACCATTAATGTCGATTAGGCTATCCAATTGGCCATCCAGGGCCGAGGAATCGACTGGGTCGCTCGGCTCGATTGACTGTAGCAACTCATTACAGGCGGATAACAGCAGGGCCGTAGACAACACGAGACTAGAGGCGATGAACCTGGTTCTATTTTGCAACAACATATTTCGCACCACAGTGGTTTAGCAAGATTGACCAGACTAATGGCAAAGAGTGCAGTAAATAGGCAGCAATAAAGGAAAGAATGTGCAAATCAACGAACCCTAGGTAGGGGTTGTGATGATGGGCGGCAGACGGATCAATTCAAATTCTGCGCGGTTAATGTCACCCCTGTGATACACGGCGCACTGTCCCGACCGACCAGGGAGTTTTTTGAGCACGCAAACCGTTTTGGCCAAGCAAAAAAAAGCGCCCTAGGAGGCGCTTTTATCAACTCAGAAGGTGCGCAGCGACTAGAACGTGCCATTCGTCAGCGCTACGCTGCCGTCGGTACCTGTGGTCACCACATTATTGGCACCGCCTTGCCACTGCACCACGGCTTGGCTTTGTTCATCGGCCTTAACGCACTTCCATTCGAAGCGGGTTCCCGCAGGCAGATTGTCGAGGGTAGCAATCCAGGTCGGGTAGTTGGCCGGTACCAGTTTTAGGCCATCGTTCACCGTCCAGTTGCCCAATTGAGGGTGATTGCCGGCGACGTATACACTGGTCCCGAAATCGGTATAACCATTATCACAGCGGAACGATACCGCGGCCGAGCTGGGTAGAGAATCGATAGTGTCTAGGCTATAAGCCAGGCTTCGGTCATTGAAGCGAATGCTGTAGCTGCCCGCACCCGCATCGAAGGGTATGTCCGCTCCGCTTAGCTCGGCAATGCGGTCAGCATTGGTGTCACCATAGTTCACAGTCCAGTCACCGAAGCGATCAAATTTAAAACGCAGATCGTCACCCGCTGCTACCGCAATGTCGGCCTGCCAGACACAGTTAACCGAGTTCCAAATCATCGCCGTATTACCCCAGTCATTAAAGGTGCCGCGCAAACTTAATGAACTGAAATTGGCCGAACAGCCGGGTGAGTTGACCGGTTCCGGATAGATACCGCGGGTCTGAGCCGGATTGCCGTTGACCATTGGCCAGCTCTGGAAGCTGTGAGCGGAGGCGTTACTGGAGTCCAAATGCCAGACATACAGGGAGCCGTCCATTGAATGAGCAACGGCCTCCGCCTGACCGTCCTGATCCAGGTCGCCGATGACCACGCCACCGGAAATGGGGACCACCTGTTTCGGCCAGTTCGCAAGTGGGCTGCCGTCCAGTGCGCGAGCCTGCAGGGAGTTTGTGGCATTCATGCCGCCGTAAAAGAAACCTTGGCCGTTAACCGAATCGACATTAGTGGTACGGGCGGTAAAATCCATGCCGCCATTACGTTTCAGAATAAAGATCGGCTGCCGGAGCGAGCCATCATTATTTAGTACCATGGTTTCTTCGGACGACGATAGGATCAGTTCCAGGCCACCACTGTGATCAATATCCGAGACAATCAGATCCGTTACACGCATACCAAAGTCACCCCCATAAGGCGAACTGGACGAGTCAATTGCCACCGGCCAACCCGGCTTGACTCCCCCACCCATTTGATAGGCGAAAAGAGAGTTGCCGACATGCACCAGGTATTCGACCGTACCATCCTGGTCTAGGTCGACGACAATCGGCGAGCGCACATCATTGAGTACGGAGGTCGCAAAGTTGATCCGGCCCATTTCCGCGCCCTGGGCACTGAACACCCGGGCATGCACGCCGCTGTCTGTATTGGGCCAAATGACGATCACATCCAGTACGCCGTCCTGATTCCAATCGGCAACTACCAAGTGGCGCAGCGCCCCGCCTGCATTGTCAAACAGCTGGGATAAATTGGGGAACAACTCCTCCTTAGGCCAACCCTGGGCGATGCTACCGTCGTGACTGATCACCATGACCTTCCAACTGTAATGAGTCGCCCCGCTGTTGTTCCAGTCGAGTTTCTGCACAATCAACTCACTCTTGCCATCCCCATTCAGGTCGGCCGCGACCACACGATCATAGAGGGTCGTCACTGTGGCCTCGTTCGGGTAGCGATCGCCCGACCAGCCCGCCGGAAAACCGGGCAACGGCTGGCCCTGAAGATTGTAGGCAAAAATCGAATCCCGACCGCCGACAGATACCTGGCGGGCACCAAAGATTATATCGTCCTGGTTGTCGCCATCAATATCGGCCAAGGTGAGTGGGGTGACGATTTCGGTAACTTCTGGGCTGGCCAAGGAATAACTCCCATAACGCGTGCCATCGTGATGCCAGGCAAATAAGTCACGGTGAGAGTTGCGGTTATTTTGAACCGTCAGTATCTCCAGGTCGCCATCGCCATCGAGATCAATCAGGGCCGGAGTTCGCGCCGCAACCTTGCCTTCGGTACTACCGGCCGGATGGCCTAACCAGCCTGCCACCAGAATAGGCCAACCACTGGCCAGAGTAGTGTCCAGATGCACGCGCTGATAAGTATCGGCCTGCGTGCCGGCCTGGTCGACCACGCGCAGCCGCACCAGATAGGTACCGTTGCTGTAAGCACTGGTATCCCAAGTAGCCAAACGGTTACGTATAACCGGGTCCTGACCTATATGGACGGTGTCAAATTGCAGCGCCCCGGCCTCCTTTTTGGCCACCGCTATTTCGTAATGGTCCAAGTTCGGCGCTAGCGCAGAGCCCTCTATATGCACCGGACCGCTTATTTGTATGCTTTTCCCTGCCGGCAGATTAATGGCCGGGCTGTAGATATACGGTGCGGAGTTGGCGACCTCTGGGTTGGCTAAGAGGGCGCCCTCGGCATTGATCAGCCCGTGCCCGTAAATATCATCCCAACCCGGCAGGCCGCCGTCGCTGGTCAAGTCGATACTGCTATCCACCAACAACGCGCGAACTTGGGCCGGCGTGAAATCCGGGTACTTAGAGCGAATCAGGGCGGCGAGTCCGGCGACGTGGGGTGCAGCCATGGAGGTACCGCTGAGGGTCTGATAACCGCCATCGTTTTTTAGCGATAGGATGTTGGAGCCCGGCGCCACTAGATCTATATCGGGCCCAGTATTCGAGAAATAAGATAGCCTCGGCAGCGCGTTGGCCACGTTGGCCACCGAGCCTACGCTGATCAAGCCGGGTATATTGGCCGGGTACATATACTGTGAATTGATGCTGTTGTTACCGGCGGCGGCAATCACCACCACATCCATAACAAGGGCCCGGGCCACGGCCTGCTCCAGCGTACTGGAGAAGCCCTGGCCGGCGAGACTCATATTGATCACATCGGCCCGGTTATCGGCCGCGTAATTAATCGCTAGGGCAATATCGAATGCCGAGCCACCGCCGTTGTCCCCCAGCGCTTTCAAGGGCATTATTTTAGCGCCATGGGCCACCCCTATAATGCCAATGCCATTGTTGCCGGTCGCAGCGATGGTGCCGGAAACATGAGTGCCATGGCCATGACCATCGCTGGGCAGATTATCCGAATTAGCGAAGTCCCAGCCATTGATATCATCAATCCGACCATTACGGTCATCATCGATGCCGTTATTGGCGATTTCATCCGAGTTGCGCCAAACATTGGCTTTGATATCAGGATGCTCCAAATACAAACCGGTATCGATAACGGCCACGATAGTGCCGGCACCACTGGTTAGATCCCACGCCTGACTGGCGTGAATCGCATTCAGCCCCCATAAACCGGGATTGTTGCCGCCATTGTACAGCGGATCATTGGGCTCCATAGTGACGTAGTACAGGTAGTTGGGTTCGGCGTAGTCGACCTCGCCGCTGGCCTCCAGGGCCTGCGCCAACGGACCCACGTCGGGGCTGTCGACCTGCAGCAAATAGACGAGTTCTTCGACCGGCATGGCGGCCATTCGAGCGGCTTCGGGAAGCGCAGCCGGCAATACCGACGGGGGTGAACTCAGGTCAAGCTGTTGCAGCACTCGGGCCCGATGCTGGGACAACAGTTCTGCAGCAACGGACGGGCCCGACATAGCGCTAGCTTGTCTGGCACCATTGCTAGTTGAGGCGAAGGGTGCACTGCCTTTGAATTTCACTATCAGTTGACTGGTCACCCAAGGCGCCGAGCTATCGGGTGTGGTGATATCCAGTGGTAGGTGGTTGGCGGTTGCCAACCCTCCCTGGTCCGAGACGATTGTGGTTTGAGCGTCTACTGAGAGAGATGCAACCGACCCAATAACCGATACCAGGGCGCACCCTAAAGCTAATTTATTAAATAACATATCTACCTCCTTCCTCCTGCTTTATATCCCGCCCGAACGGATCGAGATATAAATAAATTGAGCTAATGAACGACTCTTTTAGAGGATTCCCTAACGCAACATCCCTCTAAATTTCAGCAAGTTACTATTATAAGGCTGCTGCCTGGAACTGATATGACAAATTGGTAGGCGAACACTTGGCGCGAAAATCCAACCTTCGTTCGATAAACCCATGGTGACCCTCTCAGGGCACACCGCCTTACAGCCGGTCCGGGTACAGGCCCCTAAACCCAGGACTAGAGGGACAGTCACCCAAGATTCGCGAGGATTTGTCGGGCGGTTGCGCAGATGACCTTCGCTCCGGCCACTAGCTCCTGCCCGGTTACAATTCCACCGACTCCCCCCTAGCGTTGGACAATATTAGGCGGGCCGAATAATCCGTAAAGGAGACCGCTATGATAATTATTCGAATTGAATAATTATCAAATTGATTCACAGTCTTCACACACCGGCAACCGAGAAACCCAGCGAAAAACACCCACATATGACCACCAAGCTTGGACAGGCACTTCTATTCTTTTATTTTTATTTTTTTTGAATGAAACTTTATGGGGATATATTGACGGGAAAGATTGACTGCAATATTCAACCAGTTGTTGCACCGCGTGTCGCTAATGACAGGTGCCTGCCAATAAGAAAAGAGCGAGTGTCAAACGACACAAAGCTAGACCCGGGCGAACAAAGCTGCCTACACTCGACCTTACCCAATAGTGCTCGACCTGACCCAATAGTAATCTACAGAACTTAGACTGATAAAGTTGGCAGCCTGGAACATTAGACCTTCACACGAATAGCGAGTGGAACAACGATGATTAGCGCACCGAAGATTGACTTTCATCCCCTGACCGACGCCCAATTTGGCGACTATCGCGCTTACTTTATCGCCGACTATGGCCAGGAGATTGCGCTTAACTATAGGGTGCCGCTAGGCCAAGCCCTAGCGCAAGCTGAAGCCGCCCTGGCGGAGAGTTTTCCAGACGGCAAGGCCCAACCCGGCCAGCGCCTACTGAGCATCGAACTAAGCGCCGACCCGAGCATGCAAACCCCCGCACAGCCGGTTGGATATTTCTGGCTCACTGACCATGAACGGGATGACAGCGTTTTTATCAACGATTTTATGATTTTCGCTGAGCAGCGCAATAAGGGTTTAGGTCGCGCTGCCATGGGCGCCTTGGAACGGCAACTGAAAGGCCAGGGTGTCAACCAGCTGAAACTCCGAGTGGCCTTCGAAAACAGTCGGGCACTGGCACTGTACCAAGCTGTGGGATTCAACATCACCGGCTTGAATATGGCCAAAAAGATCTGAGCCAAGCACTGCCGCAGTCAGAGGCGGTCAATGGAATTAGAGCGCTCAGACAAATAGTCTCGGGCCGCTCGACCGGCGACCACTCCGCTGGCATAACAGGCGGTTAACAGATAGCCCCCGGTGGGTGCTTCCCAATCGAGCATCTCACCGACACAGAAGTGTCCAGGTAACTGCCGCAACATCAAACCTTCGGTCAGTTCTTCAAACTCGACACCGCCGGCCGTACTGATGGCCTCATCGATATCCCGGCAGGCGCTCAGACGCTGCGGCAGGGCTTTGAGTAAGCCGGGCAAGGCTTCGATCCGACCCATCTGCTCTTTACTGCTGAGCTCTTTTAGCACCGCCAGCTTAACGCCGGTCAGTTTCAGTTGCCGACGTAATAGTGTGCTCAGCGAATCGCCCACTCGACGACGAGCCAGAA
>Ga0307492_10001310_pt1 | contig 10346 bp, 4 predicted proteins | sample SI3LmetaG_FD_202365 | JGI IMG/M metagenome (GOLD analysis project Ga0307492, IMG submission 202365) | Sea-ice brine microbial communities from Beaufort Sea near Barrow, Alaska, United States - SI3L | ecosystem: Environmental > Aquatic > Marine > Coastal | place: USA: Alaska | collected 2017-05-06
GTAGGAGCCCCCTACGGGCTGTCATTTGACGCTGATATAAAAAAACCGCGCTAGGCGGTTTTGGCATTATCGGGCGGTGCTTGGTTGATGAGCCTAGCCGCTAGCGTTGCCAGACATCGCGCAGACCGATGGTTTTGTTAAACACCAGGGCATCGCCGGTCGAGTCAAACCGATCGACGACAAAGTAGCCTTCACGCTCAAACTGGAAGCTGGCTTCCGCTGCGGCCGTTTTTAAGCTTGGCTCGACAATACAGTCGGTCAGAATCGACAGTGAATCGGGATTGATAAAGCTCATAAAATCATTGTCACCCTTATCCGGGGTCGGATGATTAAAGAGTCGATCGTAGACCCGAACGGTCGCCGGCAAACCATGCTCGGCCGACACCCACTGGATCACACCGCGCGGCTTCATGCCTTCGATGTTATTGCCGATCGAGTCGGGCACGACCGTCGCCTGGATTTCAGTGACCTGGCCGTCCGCATCCTGGCTAAAGCTCTCGGCCTTGATGATATAGGCACCGCGCAGGCGCACATAGTCACCCGGCACCAGCCGCTTGAATTTTTTGCGCGACAAGCTGCTGTCCAGATTAAAATCTTCGCGGTCTATATACAGCGTCCGACTGAGCGGGACCTCCCGCTCACCCAGCTCGGCCTTGTTCGGATGGGCCGGCAGGCTTAATAGCTCTTGATGGCCCTCGGGTAAATTGGTCAAGACGACCCGCAGCGGGTTCATCACCGCCATAACCCGTGGTGCATTGTCATTGAGATCGTCGCGAATCGAGGCTTCCAACATACCCAGATCGACCACGGTGCCGACGGCCCGGGAAATACCGGAGGCTTCGATAAAGTGGCGGATGGCAGCGGGGGATACCCCACGTCGTCGCAGCCCACTGATGGTCGGCATACGCGGATCGTCCCAACCGTGCACCACCTGTTCGTCGACCAGTCTTTTCAACTTCCGTTTGCTGGTAATAGTGTAATTCAGATTCAGCCGCGCGAATTCGATCTGGCGTGGCCGGGACGGCACCGGCAACTGATCGAGAAACCAGTTGTAGAGCGGTCGATGGTCTTCGAATTCCAATGAGCAGAGCGAGTAGGTCACTCCTTCGAGCGCATCGCCTTGACCGTGGGCAAAGTCGTAACTCGGATAGATACACCACTTGTTGCCGGTCTGGTGGTGCTCCACCTTGCGAATGCGATAGATGATCGGATCGCGCATATTAAGATTGGGCGAGGCCATATCGATTTTTGCGCGCAGTGCACAGCTGCCTTCATCGAAAGCGCCGTTTTTCATTTGCGCGAATAATTCAAGGTTTTCGGCCACGGTGCGGCTGCGAAACGGGCTGTCTTGGCCCGGCTCGGTAAGCGAGCCACGCGAGGCACGCAGCTGTTCGGCATTCAAATCACAGACATAGGCCTTGCCCTGCTCGATCAAATGGACCGCCCAGCTGTGTAATTGGTCAAAATAGTCAGAGGTAAACTTGACCGGCGCCTGCCAGCTATAGCCCAACCAGCGAATGTCTTCTTCGATGGCGTCGATATAGGACTGCTCTTCTTTTTCCGGATTGGTGTCATCGAAGCGCAAATTTGTTTGGCCCTGGAATTCCTGCGCGAGTCCGAAGTTGACACAGATGGCCTTGGCATGGCCAATATGCAAATAACCATTGGGCTCCGGCGGGAACCGGGTAACGATTTTGGTGTGCAAGCCCGCTTTCAGATCATTATCGATGATTGTCCGCAGAAAGTTGGACGATTGTTCAGTCATTTAGAGGCTTCTCTGTTCCAGGGCGTGGGGACCGCCGATTATAACGATTCCCGGCCGGTTAAACAGACACAATGGCAAAGAAAACTCCCGCCTAGCAATAAAGGCGCCATTTAATGCAATTTTTCATACAACGCAGTTCCGTCAAATTGCGCCATGGGCCGGACCCGATCGATGCTTTTTCATTTTGACTGCAAAAATTCTCGACAGAACCGGCCTGGCAGGTCGCGTCACAACGTTACATTACGGTAGACGTTGCGGTAGACGTTGCGGTGCAACAAGGCCGCTGGGCCATTAGGCGCGCTGCTTGACTATTCTTCGCAAACTCAACATAGACAATAGACCCATACCAAAGAGCAACAGAGTACCGGGTTCGGGTACATCGACCAACTCGATCGCGGCCAACGAGAAGTCGCTGTTATGGGGGTTACCCAAGAACGGATGAGCACCCAGATAGAGATTGGTCACCCCAGTAAAGAGACCGGCACTGGTGCTGTCCAGCGCATTGTCTGTGGTCGCGGTGAGAAACCCGGTGTTATCGTTATCGGCAACACCCTCCCAAATACCATAGTTCAGATAGTTTACATCGCTGGCGATAGTGGCCTGTTCCGCGATCGCGTCGTCGGGTGAACTGCTAAACAGATCAAGTAGAGTCACCGATTTTATGTTGACCGCCGAAGAAAAAATCACCCTCAACAGCTCAACACCGGAGGAGACTTCGTCATCGCGAATACCAATACCATCGGTTTCGCACTGCAGCCCCTGGCCGCCAAAATCGAGACAGGGTACCTGGCCATCGTAGGCCGTATTGGTAAACGGCACCTGCTGGCCAAACAGGTTATAAGCGATAAGCGTGACGTCGAGATCGCCATAGGAGACCGTGCGCGGCGTACCGCTAGGAGACCATAGGTCGGCGTCGGTGAAGTCGATCAGGGTGGCCTGGGCGGCGCTGGCTGCGACGATCAATGCGCTGGCAGCGAGCCAGCCTTTCGCGTAAGACAACATAGGGCATTTTCCTTTTGCTGGTTGAATGGCCTATCCAACAAAGCAAAAACCAGACCTATTTCTAACAGCGGCCAGACAGTAAGGGGATGGAGTACAAAGGGGGACAGGGGCGGGGCGTTTGAGGGGTGAACTGTATAGTCCATCGACAGTTGGGGACTGTCTACGTCGACTTTTTTTACGCTGTTTAAAATGACTTCTATGCAGGACCCATTTATTAAAATAAAACCTACTAATACAAAAAACCATTAAAATAATTTAGTCTAACGCCATTCTAATTGTTGTGACCAACTTAGCTAAAAACAAAAATAATTTTCGGTAGCCTGCTACGAAATTTTTAGTTAGGTCTTGCCATGAAAAAAATAATCGCCCTCACGGCCATCAGCCTGTTAACTTTTTCGGCCCTCTATATTCGTCAGATCTCTGCCCATGCACAACAGGTAGTCGCATCCATACCGACGCTGGCCGCACAGCATGAGGTGGCTGCGCCGGTAGACTATCGTGAATTTGAATCCCCACCCTCAGGCGGCGCGTTCACCCAGCAAGCTGTAAGTGAACCGTTTGCAGATACCGACCCACTCGTAAGCACCAACCCCAACACGTCGGCAACGCGCATCATTGTGGTTAAACATTAATACCAAGGAGCAAGACTTTATGAACCTACAAACTAACCTGCGCTGGCTGGCAACGCTACTTGCGATCAATTTAATGCCATGGGCCACGGCTTCGGTACGCGACTATTATGAAGAACCCGGCCTGCAAGCATATCAGGTCAAACTGGGCGATTTTAATGAATCGATCAGTGCCTTTGGCGGTACCATTCAGTTGCATAACACCGACCTGAGTTTACCCATGAACGGCGGTCTTGATGTGTCAGTGATGAGAACCTATACCAGTGTCCAGGCCACCCGCCTACCAACCTTATCGGGCCTACTGGGGTTGGGTTGGGACCTTCACTTTGGCCGCCTGGTTATCTCCGCTCAAAGCTATTTTTGTGAACAAGAGCCCCCTGCCACACCAGTTCCACCGATCTTTGAATTGCCCGATGGTGGCCAGCAACAGTTTTATCGCAACACCGTCTTTAGCGGTGTCGATTACATCAGCAAAGATAATTGGAAGATCGATTGCAACGGCGCCAGCAAGATCATCACCGCGCCCAATGGCAGCCAATACCATCTGGGTTTTGTCGCCGGCTTTAACAGCGATGGCGAGACCACCTATCTGGTCGATCATATTGAAGACATTCACGCCAATTCGATCGACATTCAGTATTCACACTCCAGCACGGGTCTGTATCAGATTGACAGCATTGGCAGTTCAGAAGTGGTCGGTCCAGTGGTTCGTTTTACCAATCACCCCGACGGCCGCATCCAGACTATGACGGCCTATGGTAAAACCTGGACCTTTAGCTACGAAGCGATCGGCGGCTCGCTAAGCAATCCCAACCATGCCTACTTTTTAACCCGAGTGATCCAACCGGATCAGACCAGCTGGTTCTATGATTATTATCGGCAGGAACAGAACAACAATCCTCTCTTCCCGGAAGATCAATCCGGCCCGGGGTCTTACTCAATAAAGTCCTATAAATTACCCACCGGCGCAACAACGACCTTTAACTATCAAAATGTTTTTTTTAATCAGCTGGGTGACCATTCCACAACCGAGGAACGTACTACCGCGATTCGCAGCAAAACCGTCACCGGTCCGGATATTGCAACGGGCCTTTGGTCTTACGACTTTGCACCCCATTCGGTACCCGGGCCGAGCCAATACGGACTCACATTAAAGTATGACCAAACCACCGTCACCAGCCCCAGTGCCGTTGAAGAATATCAGCATTTTGGTAAAGGGTTCGAATGGCGTGTTGTCGATGACAGCGGACAATCTACATTCTACACCCACTACTTTTATAAATGGTCCATTGGTCTGCCGGTTAAAAAAACTATCCGCAGCCTGAGCGGACAAACCCTAAGCGAATCGGACTTCGTCTACAGCCAACGGCTGATATCCCAAGACCAGTTTTATCACGGTTTCTTGGGTCACCCCGCCCAAATACCCGAAGACCCGCGCGGCAATGAGGAAGTATTCGCTGCGCTGCTATCGAGCGTTGCCGAAAAACGCGACGGTAGCAGCAACTATAGCCGAGCGACCAGCTATATGGACCCGGATGAGTACGGTAACATGCAGACCGTGCGCGAAGGCTCCAACTACGTCTGGCACGACAGAGCTCTTAATGGCGCAGCCAATAATCTGGACGGCGGGCGCTATACCTTGACGCAGTTCCGCAACGACCCCCTGCACTGGGTAATCGGCCTGGTCGAAAAAAGTGACGTCGCCATTAACGGTGAGGTCCGATCCACGCTCAGCAACCAATTTAATGCCCTGAACGAAGTGGTGTCGACCACCACCAACGGCATTACCACCGGCTACAGCTACCACGCCACGGGCGAACTCTATAGCACGACGGACGCGCAGCTGAATACCACGACCTACGGCGATTACAAAAGAGGCGTAGCGCAAAGTCTCGCCTATCCGGAAAATATTATGGAGTTCTACAGTGTCAACGACGACGGCACCTTGGCCAGTTACACCAACGGCGAAAACGACCGCGTCAATTACGCCTATGACTCGATGAATCGCATTCAACAAATCACCTTCCCGGAAAAACTGCCGGTCGATATTGCCTACCAGGCCAATTCCCGGCAACTGACCCGCGGCAATTTGCAAATTACCGATTTCTACACTGCAACGGGGCAATTGCACCGTAACGAGGTGTTGGATGTCACCGGTACCGAGGCCGTTATTACCACTAAGACCTACGACGCACAGGGCAAGCTACAATTTACCTCGCTGCCAAATTCGCCCTTAGGGCAAGGTTACCGTTATGACGCCCTCGGCAGAACGACCCAGCTAATCGATCCGGACGGCCAAAGCACGGTCACTGTTTACCAAGATGATCGGGTTTTGGTCACCGATACCAACGGCCATGCCACGACTCGTTTTTATCGCACCATGGGCCTGAACGAAAACTGGTTGGTGCGTACCGACCAGCCCGAAAATGTCTCCACCTTTATTAGCTACGATGCTCTCGGCCAAATACTGCGCAGCGCCCAGGGCACGTTGAATCCCGATGACGACAGCCTCATGGGCTTTGAAAAGCTTTGGCACTATAACGACCGAATGCAATTGGATTACCAGACCAGTCCGGAAGAGGGCACCACGAGCTACTTTTACGACAACATTGGTGCCCTGGCCGCCATGCAGAATGACGGTCATGACCAGGTTAACTATATCCGCGATGGCTTAGGCCGTATCACGACCATCGACTATCCGCACAATACCGACGACAGTTTCATTTCCTATGATCGCGCCAACCGGATTTTGAGTGAAGCAACCGGCCTGTCTAAAAAATATTTTCGTTATGATAGCAACGGCAACACAATCGAGATTCTGCTCGACATCAATGCCGCCATACCGCGCCACTATAGATTGAACTATCGTTTTAATGATCTGGATTATGTCGCTGGCATGACCTATCCCGACGGCTTAAGCGTCGACTACCAACCCGACTTTATCGGTCGACCCACGCAGATTAGTGGTTTTGTTAACAGCATACACTATTCCCCAGGCGGCCAATTGCAAGACTACAGCCTGACCAATGGCAAGCAACCGAGCTTCGATTACTACCCCAATAGCCGGCTCAAAAGAATCCAGGACGGTAACGTCGACAATACCTACGAATATGACGCCGTGGGCAATATTACCAGTAAAATCAACCGATTCAGCCAGGGTACCTACTATGGTTATAATGGTCTAAATCAGTTGCAGTGGGAACGAGACATTCTGCCAAATGGCCGTTTGGGCAGTTATTTTAACTATGTCATCAATGCCACGGGCAATATCCTCTACAGCAAGGGCAGTCAGAATAATTATGTCACCAGCGGCTACCAATATGATAACAACCACAGGTTGGTAGAGCAGTACAGTCGATATGGCGGAGGTACAAAAACGCTCAGCTACTCAGCCGATGGAATGCTCAAGCAGGCGGACAACACCTCCTATATTACCCACTTTAATTTCGATGCTGCGCGACGCTTAGTTCATGTCCGCAACAAATATATCGCCGAGCAACACAGCTATGGCGTCGATGCCATGCGAACCTTCTCATATAATTATTCGCCGACTTTTAATTTGTCTGAATATTACCAACGAGCCGAAAAATATGATCTGCAATATGAATTCCATTCACCCGATGGCCAACTGTTGTTCGATGAGCAGTTTAATCAATGTCGTCAATCCAGCTACATCTATCTCGCTGGCCGGCTGATCGCCCGAGTCAATAATGCCTCGACCCGGACACCCAACCAAGACTCAGACTACGACAACATGAACGATTGCTTCGAAATTCAGTTTGGACTGAACCCTTTGGTTGACGATAGAGAGGAGGACATTGATCAGGACGGGTTGACCAACTGGCAAGAATTTCAGGCCGGCGCCAATCCGCTACTGGCTGACTCCGACCAGGACGGGGTAAGCGATGCCGACGAATTCAGCCGCCATTCTGACCCTATGCTATCGGACACCGACTACGATGGTTTATCGGACCTGACCGAGTTCACCCTGGGCACCGACCCGACACACGAAGACAGTGACTCTGACGGCTTTTCCGACTATGACGAAGTACAACTGGGCTATGACCCTGTATCGCAGGCTGAAGGATTAATGGATTCTGACCAAGACGGTTACAGTAACCGCCAAGAGATGCTGGCCGGATCCGACTGGCAAGACGCGACCAGTTTCCCTGAGGGGCTGGGCCAAATTCTTTGGCAAAGTTTTACTCCCGCCCCGAGAAACTATTATTTACCCAGCCGATACGGCGCCTCGGTACAAAAGGTGACCCTGCATCGCAATGGTAAGCTCTATATTGGCAACGAAAATGCCTTCGAAGAAGTGCGCACCGACGGCGATGTAACCGTTATTTTCACGCCTGAAAACGCAAATGACCGATTCGGCTATCGCGCCTATGATATTCGCCCTCTGGTCTATGGTGAGAACCTGATTGTCCAGCCCTATAACACTCGCTATTTTGAGTACGACATTGCCCAAGGCAGCGCAAACAATTCCCCCTTCTCTTGGACCCGGGGCGGCAACAACGCGCTAATTGTATTCAACGATCAAGACTGGCTCGTTTTCTGGTCTGAAAATAATAGAGTCAGAGCACAGCGGTTGCAAAATGGCACCAGATCGTATTTGTATCTACCTACCCGCGACATCAACTTCCAACAGGCCCGAGCCGATTACCACGGCAACTATTATCTGGGTGATGACGAACAGACCTACATTTTCGACGCCGAACACCGAGCACTGGGTACGCTGAATTCTATTCAGGCCTTTGGTATCGACAACTCGGTCTACGTGGATTACTACAGTAGCGCCCCCAACCGAAACCCAGAACAATATCGATTTACCAAGCTCAGCTTGGCCGGCACCTTCTTATGGGGCACCTATGATATTGCCCGCTCCGCGGTCGCCGATACCGAGGGCAATGTCTATCTTGCCGGTCACTTCGGCCTTAAGAAATATGCCGCCGATGGCACCCTGCTCTGGCACCAGAACGAAACGGTCACCGAAGGCAGCGTGCCCGATTTTATTTTGACCGACGCCGGCAATATTTGGCTAATGTCGGAACTGGGCATCAAAAAACTGGATAACCAGGGCCAACTACTCGAGTCACTTGTCTTGCCACTGTCCTCTGCCGGTTCGTTGGAAATGGACGTCGATGGCACCCTCTATATCCGCAGTGGCCGAACACAACTGATTGCAGTGGCCACCACCGATAGCAAACGCCTCAGCTCTCTGGCGATGCCGTCCAGCAACAGTCTATGTTACAACGGCACGGACTACGCCCCCGCCGACCAGGACACCGATAATGATGGCCTAAACGATTGTTTCGAGTCCCTATTTATAACCGAACTGGATGGCAGCGACGATGCCGACCAAGACGGCCTGAGCAATGCCGAAGAGTTTCAACTCGGCAGCAGTTTCCTGTTGGCCGACACCGACCTGGATGGCCGCACGGATAGCCAAGAACTGGCGGCCGGTAGCTCATTGCTGCTGGCGGACACCGACGGTGATGACATGGCCGACGGGCAGGAATTCGACCTTGGCAGCGACCTACTCAGTGCAGATTTCCAACAGGACAGTGACCTGGACGGCGTAAGCGATATTGTCGAACGGACCTTTGGCACCGACATAAGCTCGGCGGCCGATTATCCGACCGAAGGTACCATTACGGTCATTGAAGAGAACCGCAGAGGCATTCAGGACTTCAGCTCCCCATCAATGAATCGCCTCTACGAGGGTGACGATGGCATCTGGCATCGAGGCACCCATAGCATGTCGTTTTTTAACCACAGCGGTCGCTTTGTCTGGTCATTTCCGATTGGGAGACCTGGTAGTTTTGAGGATGATAGCTTTTTCCTCGAGCCCCCAGGTAAGCTAATTTACTGCAGCGGTGCCTTCGACCAACCCAGCAACAGACTGTTATTTGGCCTGAATAAAACGGCCTTTCAATTGACCACCCTTGGGTCGACCTACAGCTGTGCTGATTTAGCGAAAACCACCGCACCGAATGGATTCCGCTTGGGACTGGAACTGGTCAATGGCGACATCGTTTCACAACAGGGCCTCACTGTATCCCGCTGGCACGCCGACACCCAATTGACCGATGAAGTGTTAGCGCCTTGTGGCAGTATGACCGAGTCACTGGTGCCGACACCCCAGTCGGGTTTCATAGCCAGTGCTAGTTACTGTTTCTACCAGCTGAACGCCGACAACAGTGTTCCCTGGTCCTATACAGGGTCTCGCTCACTATATAACTCACGCCTAATGGTCATAGATGCTCAATTGATCCTGTCCAATTACAACACGATTGTTAAATACGATGAACAGGGCCAGGTCCTGTGGACCTATCGACACCCAACTCCGATCTCCGAGCTGAGCCTCAGTTTGGGCGGCAATATCCTGTTTGCCTCCGATAATCAGATTGTCGTACTCAACCCACAAGGCGTCCTGCTACGCACCTTGCCCGCTCCCGGTGTTGACCGGGACGCCCGACTGTTGCACGCCCAATCCGGCCTGTTATGGATCGCCGATTTCACCAAGGCTGAGCTGTACGCCATGATGTACCAGGACGACCAACCGGCGGTGCCGCTGTTTTGGCCAACCTACTTTGGGCCCTCCTCGGGCAGCAACAATGCCTGCGTCACCGCGAGCAAGGTATACAGCACCACGGACGATACCGATGGCAATGGCCAGAGCGACTGCCTGGACTATGCCGAGCAATTCTACCCTGCCCCGCTCAACCCCATCAGCCAACCGCAAGGGAGCCGACCATGAAGCCTAACCCAACGCTGCGCAGAACCACCCTCATGGTTCAGGTGATCACCTGCCTGTGCCTACTGGCCCTCACACCCCTGGCTTCGGCGGAACGCTATACCACCTTCTACCACACCGATCACCTTGGCAATGTCATCGGTACCAGCGACGACGATGGGGTTTATACCCCCATCGTCGGTAGCGA
>Ga0307492_10001312_pt1 | contig 10331 bp, 12 predicted proteins | sample SI3LmetaG_FD_202365 | JGI IMG/M metagenome (GOLD analysis project Ga0307492, IMG submission 202365) | Sea-ice brine microbial communities from Beaufort Sea near Barrow, Alaska, United States - SI3L | ecosystem: Environmental > Aquatic > Marine > Coastal | place: USA: Alaska | collected 2017-05-06
GCTGACCTTCGACCGGTTCCGAACCCGGACGCCACTCGCGCGGACCGAGGCCAGGGACTTCATGCCCGACAACATCCATTGGTCTTCCGGCCGTCTTCTGCTGGCGGGGATGCGCCTCGACGAGCCCGCCTGCGGGGGGCGGCGCAAGATCATCGATGGCGTGGCCGATCGAATGCTCTGTCACCGCGGGTCGATCGTTGCCGAGATGGATCCGGCCAAGCAAACGATAACGACCGTCGCGGAGTTCGAGCCGCAGCCGAATTTCAATGGCGTATCGGCGGCGGCGATCGCCAATGGCCGCCTCTGGCTCGGGTCATTCCAAGCGAGCCGCATCGCGGTCGCATCTCTTCCAAAGGAAAGGCCTGGCGATGATTGACCGCCGTCTATTCATCGCGGGGATGGCTGGAGCCCTGGCTCCGGTCAAAGGCCTGGCCCAGCCCGCCGCGCCGACCGCTCGCGACGTATTTTCCGAAATCAAGCGCGCCTCGGGCCAGAAATGGGATCCCAATCCCACCGATGACCGGATCATATTCGGAGATCGCGGCGCGGTCGTCACCGGAATCGCGACCTGTTTTACCGCCTCGATAGATGTCCTCGGGACGGCCCGGGCGGCGGGGCTCAATTATATCGTCCCCCATGAAGCCAGCTTCTACGAACGCTATGACGACTTCGCCGAATCCGCCCTGCCCGATTCCGATCCGGTCCTGCGCGCGAAGAAGGCCTTCCTGACCGACAATCGCATGATCGTCCAGCGCATGCACGCGCACGCGCACAGCCGTCCTGGCGATGCGATCATGACCGGCATGCTCCGAAAGCTGGGCTGGGAGGCGCTGCGGGTGACCGGGCGCGAGGGTCCGCCATGGGTGAGGCTTCCGCCACAGAGCGCGCGCGACCTTGGCCTTCATATCAAGACCGCGATGGGTCTGCACACATTGCGGATGTTCGGCGATCCTGCGCGGACGATATCCACGGTCAGCCTTTCGGGCGGGATGCCGGGCGAAAATATACAAATCCAGCAGCTCGAATCGGGCGCCGATGCCGTATTTCTAGGCGAGGTGCGCGAGCCCGAAGTACTTGGCTACGCGCAGGACATGGCCGCCGACCGGGGGCTAACCGTCTATCTCGTCGGCCACACCAACGAAGATGCCGGGATGGGACTGATCGCTGACTGGCTCAAGACGATCTTCCCTTCCCTGCCCGTCCAGTGGCTCCCGACGCCCGACCCTTATACGAACCCCAGCTGAGGATTTGCCGTGACCGGTCACGAACTCTTCGAAGCGATCAAGGCGTTGCTCGGACCCGAAGCCAACCGTCACCGAGGCGTCGACGCGCCCGCCCGCCGCGACACCGCGATCGCCGGCGGTTCCTATCGCTCGCCGGGGACGCTAGTGGACGGGTTTCGCGCCGGGGATGCGGACGTCGATGTTCGTGGAATTGTCGTCGCCGCGCGGGCATCGACGGCCGTTCTGCGGGAAGCGCACCGGCTTGGCGCCAATATCGTCATCAGCCGCCAGGCGTTTCTGGGCGACAGCCAGGACCGGCCGGTCGCCAAACCCGAGCCGGCGCTCGCCGCGAAAATCGCCTTCATCGAGGCGAACCGCATGGCAGTCTTGCGGCTGCAGGACCCCCGGCTGAGCCAGGAAGGTCGCGAGATCGCGCAGGCCTTTGCCTCCGCATTGGGCCTCCGCGAGCCCCAACCTGGAAATCCCGCCCGCGGCCTCGTCTACCCCAACAAGGCAATGTCCGTCCGAGATCTGATATCGCGCGTCAAATCGGGCGGTACGACTTCCACCGTGCGGCTGGTGGGGGACCCCGGGCTGCGCCCAGTCGGGATCGCATTTGCCACGGAAACCAATCGCCCCAACGCGCTCACACCGCTCATAGCTCGGCCCGACGTTGGCCTGCTGGTGGCCGGCGAGGTGCACGAGACGGAGACCGCGGCCTACATCGCCGACGCGATCGCTCTCGGGCAGCCGAAGGCCCTGTTGCTGGTTGGTTCGATCGCCATGGAAGACCCTGCGGCAAAGAGACTGAGCGAGGCACTTCCCCAAATCACCCCGGCCACAGTAACCTACTTATCGTCTTCGGAGGAGCTAAGAGAGGTGGCTTAGGATATTGAAATGCCGCCTATTCCTGTTGGCGCTTTTGACCCGCGATCCTTGGGCCGCGTTCCTCAATGTTGGGCACAGCATCCAGAATATCGCTGCGCTCCCGGCGACGCCGCGGGGACAGGCGCAGGTGAAGCGGACGACAATCGGGCGGCAATGGCTAAAGCCCGCAGTGAGGGCCGGCGCCCTACCTTTGTCCCCGCGCCCGCAGTTGCTTGACCGTCTCCTCGGCAACCTCGTGCCAGAACTCCGCCTCGCGCGGCTTGTGCTGGATGTCGAACTCCGATCCCCGCATGGTCGCAATCCGAATGGCGTCCAAGCCAAGCTCGTCGATCACCCGCCCGCCTTAAGTCTTTGAAAAGTGGTGAGCCCTGCTGGGCTCGAACCAGCGACCTACTGATTAAAAGTCAGTTGCTCTACCGACTGAGCTAAGGGCCCCCGAGGCGTCCGGGCACGCGGCTCAGCTAGGCAATGGGCGGGGGCGGGTCAAGCGCGCGGCGAGCTGGCGCATGGTCAACCCGGTGCCAGGATCGCGCCAGCGCAGGCTGACGGCGGCGGCGGGGTCGAGGACGAAGGTCCGACGGCGGAACTCGGGATGGGGAATGGTCAAGGACGCGCTCCGCCACCTGCCGCCGCTCCACAACACGATGTCGAGGTCGAGCGGGCGGGCGCGCCATTTGCTCCCGCGCCGCCTGCGGCCGAAGGCGCGCTCGATGCGCTGCAGCAGTTCGAGCAGGGCGGGCGGAGCCAGTTCGGTCGCGATCACGGCGGCCGCATTGGCGTAGTGGCGCAGCGCCGGGCCAAGCGGCGCGCTGTCGATCGCTGGCGAGACCGCATCGAGCGCAAGGCCCTCGGCCTCGAGCGCCGCCAGCGCCGCCTCGAGTACGCGCCGCGGCCCGCCCACGCCCGGCACGCGCATGTTCGACCCGAGCGCGACGAGGTAGCGCCAGGGCTCTTCGGGCGTCAGACGTCCTCGCAAAGCCTGCCGTAAAGCTGCGGGCGGCGGTCGCGGAAGAAGCCCATGCCGGCGCGGTGTCTGGCTGCGCGGTCGAGGTCGAGCGTCACCACCAGCGCGCCCACCTCGTCGCAGCCGTGGAGCGCGAGATCGTCGCCCCATTCGTCGCAGATGAAGCTGTGGCCGTAGAATTTCTGCGCGCGGGATTGGGGCCCCTCGTGCCCGATGCGGTTGGCGGCGGCGACGGGCATGCAATTCGCCACCGCGTGGCCGAGCATCGCGCGGCGCCACATCCGGCTGGTGTCGAGATCGGCGTCATAGGGCTCGGACCCGATCGCGGTGGGGTAGAGCAGCACCTCGGCGCCCATCAGCGCCATCGCGCGCGCGCATTCGGGATACCACTGGTCCCAGCAAATTCCGACGCCGACCTTGGTGCCGAACAGCTCCCACACCTTGAATCCGTCGTTCCCGGGACGGAAGTAGTATTTCTCCTCATAGCCCGGCCCATCGGGAATGTGGCTCTTGCGATAGGTGCCCATGATGTCCCCATCTGGGCCGATCATGGCGAGCGTGTTGTAGTAGTGGTGGCCATCGCGTTCGAAGAAGCTGGTCGGAATCGCGACGCGCAGCGATTTGGCGAGCTTCTGCATCGCGATCACGCTCGGATGCTCGGCGGTGGGGCGGGCGAGGGCGAACAACCCCTCGTCCTCCTCGCGGCAGAAATATTCGCCGCTGAACAGCTCGGGCGGGAGGATCACCTGCGCGCCCTGGCCCGCCGCCTCCGCGACCAGCGCCGCGACCGCGGCGATGTTGTCCGCTTCCTCGCTCCGGGCGAGGGCGAGCTGGAGCACGGCGAGGGTGAGCTGGCGCATGCGCGCGATCTATGGCGCGCGCCATCCGAAGTCCACCGCTAGCGCTTGCGGAACAGCAGCGTCATCCGGTCGCTCTCGCCCAGGTTCTCGAGCTCGGCGCGCTTGGTCCGCCAGCTCGGCTTCATTTCCCACACCCCCTCGGGATGATCGGCGGTGTCGCGCGGATTGGCGTTGATCTCGCTGGCGGCGACCAGCTCGAAGCCCATCGCCTCGACCAGACCGATCACGTCCTTCTGGCGCAGATAGCCCTTGCCGCCGTCGGTATAATCGCCCGGGGCGCCTTCCTTGGCGCGATGCTGCTCGATCCCAAGCATCCCGCCGGGCTTGAGCAGATCGCGCATCGCCTTGAGCTCGCTGTCGGCGACGTTGCCGGCCATCAGATTGTGCATCATGCGCATGACGACGATGCGGTCGAAGCTCCCCTTGTCGGCAGCGGTCACCGCGTCGAGCGACAGCCCCCCGGTTTGCGCCACCGGGCGGCCGGTCCATGCCTGGACCTGGCCGGCGAAGGCGGCGGCATCGGCGCGGATCTTCGCCGCCGCCGCTGCATCGCGGACGCCCTCCTCGGGCATGGAATAGAGCCCGACGAGCTTGCCCCGCGGGCTCAGATAATTGCCCAGCACGCGCGAATACCAGCCGCCGGCGGGCGCATATTCGCCCACCTTCATGTCCGGCCCGACTCGGAAGAAGGCGAGCGTTTCGGCCGGATGTCGGAACTGGTCGCGCGCGCGGTCGGCGTCGCGGTTCGCATTCGCGAGAGCGGCGGCGAAAGCCTCGGCCGACACGGCGGGGGCGGCGGGTTGCGGTTGCGCGCCCGCCGGCACGGGGGCGGCGGCAAGGGCAAGGGCGGCGAAGGCGGTCATCCGGCGCATGAAGTCTCTCCCATCATCGTTGCGGCGCAACTCTATCCTGCGCGCGGGCGATGACAAGCGCGCGACGCCTTCCTATCTCCGGCGGCGAAAAAGGAGATTGCCGCATGGCGGAACTGCAAACCGCGATCCTCGCCGGAGGGTGCTTCTGGTGCACCGAGGCGGTGATGAACGACGTGGTCGGCGTCGAATGCGTCGAGAGCGGCTACATCGGCGGCGACAAGACCGATCCGACCTACAAGGAGGTTTGCTCGGGCACGACCGGCCATGCCGAGGCGGTGCGGGTCGGATTCGACCCGGGCGAAATCTCCTACGCCGAGCTGCTCGACGTGTTCATGGGAACCCACGATCCGACCCAGCTCGACCGCCAGGGCAACGACGTCGGCACCCAATATCGCAGCGCGATCTTCCTGGTCGACGAAGGCCAGCGCGCCGAGGCCGAGGCGGCGATCTTCCGCTGGAACGCCGATCGTCCCGGCCAGCAGGCGGTGACCGCGATCGAGGGGCCCGCGCGCTGGTATCCGGCGGAGGACTACCACCAGGAGTATTGGGAAGGCGAAGGCCAGCGCAATCCCTACTGCCTCGCCACCATCCCGCCTAAGCTGATGAAGCTGCGCAAGAGCTTCCAGGCGCGGGTGAAGGTGGGGTAGGAAGAACCTTGCGCTTTAGAAAAGTCAGCCTTGCGCCCACCCAGCTTCGGACTATATTCAGACCGAATTAGGACTGGGTAGCATCGCATGAGCCGCCATGATCGCATCCGCCCGATTAGTTATCTCAAGGCCAACAGCGCGGAAATTCTGCGCGAACTGGCGGATGGCGCGCCCCCGCTTGTGATCACCCAGAACGGCGAGGCGAAGGCCGTATTGCAGGACGCCGCCAGTTACGAGGCGGCGCAGGAGACGCTGGCACTGCTCAAGCTGATCGCGCTCGGCCGGCAGGACATGGCTGCGGGACGCACCGCGCCGGTCCGGGGACTGGCGAGGCGCATCCGCCGAGTGGTGTGATCGAATGGGCGGGCCTCGCGCCACGGTGCGGATCACTGCTGGCGCGGAAGCCGATCTCCATGCGATCTGGCGCCGCCGCCTGGCGCAGCGCGGCGCTGGCGGTCCAGACGGCGCCGAAGCCCTGCTCGACGATCTCGTGGCGCGGATCGAAGGCCTTGCCGACCACCCCGCCAAGGGCCCGGTCCCACCGGAGCTCGAGTCACTTGGCACTCGTCAATACCGCCAACTCGCGCATCCACCGTTCCGGATCGTCTATCACCTGACCGGCGACGTGTCCGGAACCGTCACGGTCCTGGTCATCGCCGACGGTCGCCGCGATTTCCGCGCGCTGCTGGAAGAACGACTGCTCGCAGGCGGCGAATGACCGGCGCTCACGCGTCGGCTTGCACCGCCTGCGGCCGCGCAGCGAACTCGTCGCGCAGCTCGCGTTTGTAGAGCTTGCCGTTGGCTTCGCGCGGCAGCTCGGGGCGGAACTCGAACAGGCGCGGCATCTTCACCCGGCTGAGCTGGGGGGCGAGGTAGTCGCGCAGCTCGGCCTCGAGCCCATCGCCGGCCTCGGCCATGTCAACGGGCTGCACCACCGCCACCACCTGCTCGCCCAGTTCGGGCTCGGGCGCGCCGATCACCGCGGCGTCCATCACCTTGGGATGCGTCACCAGCAGGTTCTCGATCTCCTGCGGGTAGATATTGACCCCGCCGCTGATGATCATGTGGCTCTTGCGGTCGGTGAGGTAGAGATAGCCTTCGGCATCCACATGACCGATGTCGCCGAGCGTCATCCAGCCTGCCGGGTGCATCGCCTCGGCGGTCTTGTCCGGATCGTTGTGGTAGGTCGGGATCGTCTCGTTCTCGAAATAGATCAGCCCGTCCTCGCCCGCGGGCAGTTCCGCGCCATCCGGGCCACAGACATGCAGCGTGCCGTAGATCGCCTTGCCCACGCTGCCCGGATGGGCCAGCCAATCCTGCGACTTGATGAGGGTCATGCCGATGCCTTCGGACCCGGCGTAATATTCGATGACGATCGGCCCCCACCAGTCGATCATCGCCTGCTTGACCGGCACCGGGCAGGGCGCGGCGGCGTGGATCGCGCGGGCGTGGCTCGAAAGGTCGTGGCGCGCGCGGGTCTCCTTGGGCAGCTTGAGCATCCGGACGAAATGCGTGGGCACCCACTGGCTGTCGGTCACGCGGTAGCGCTCTATCGCGGCGAGCGCCTCTTCGGGCTCGAACTTCTCCATCGCCACCACCGTCCCGCCGAGGCGGTGGACCGTGGTGCACCAGCCGAGCGGCGCGGCGTGGTAGAGCGGCGCGGGCGAGAGATAGACCATGCCGCCGTCGGCCGGCATGCCCGCCCCCATCACCGCCAGCGCCACGAGCGGGTTCGGGCTCAAGACGTCCGCCTCCGGCGGCGGGCTGGGCTTGATCCCCTTCGGCCGCCCGGTCGTACCCGAGCTGTAGAGCATGTACATGCCCGGCGACCGATCGGCGATCGGTTCGGCCGGCTGGGCCGCCAGCGCCGCCGCGAGATCGTCCCCGCCGCCGGAGCCGAGCACCAGCGCCTCGCAATCGGGGCATTCGGCGCGCAACCGCTCGGCGACCCCGGCGTATTTCATCGAGGTGAGGAGCAGCCCCACGCCGGCATCGCGCATGATATAGGCGATCTCGGGCGCGGTCAGCCGGGTCGAAACCGGCACCATCATCGTGCCGGCGCGCTGCGATCCCCACACCAGCTGGAGGTAGAGCGCGTTGTTTTCCATCAGCAGCGCGAAGCGATCGCCGCGGCGCAGCCCCTTCGCCCGCAGCAGCCGCGCGAAGCGGTTGGCGGTATCGTCCATCTGGCGGTAGCTCACTGTCTCGCCGCTGCCGGCCATGACGATGGCCGGATGGTCCGGCCGCGCGGCGGCGTGGGTGATCGGGTGCATCGGCTCTCTCCCTCCCGCGGCCTTGGCTGACCGTCGGTTGCGGGACGAAACCTAACCCGGCGTGCCGGACGGGCAAGCGAAAAGGCGGCGGGTTGCCCCGCCGCCCTCGGGTGTTCCGAGAGAAGGAAGAAGCGTCTGCTTCGATCCGCCCGTTACTTGGAGCCACCCAGGGCCAGCGCGAAGGCGCGCTCGCCGCCGCTCTCGGTCATATAAGGCGTGGGATCGACCGCCAGGCCGGCGACGCGGACTTCGTAGTGAAGGTGCGGGCCGGTGGAACGCCCGGTCGAGCCGACATAGCCGATGAGGTCGCCCTTGCGGACGCGCTCGCCGGCCGAGACCGCGATGCGCGAAAGATGGCCGAAGCGGGTCTCGAGCTCGCCGCCGTGACCGATGGCGATGAAATTGCCGTAGCTGGCGAACCATTCCGCCTTGCTGACGAGGCCGTCGGCGGTGGCGTAGATCGGCGTGCCGGTGGGCGCCGCCATGTCGATGCCCTTGTGGGCGCGCAGCCCACCGATCAACGGATGCGCGCGCATGCCATAGTTCGACGAGGTGCGGTAGGTGTCGAGCGGTGTGCGCGAGGGCACGGCGACCGAAGTGGTGGCGACGGTGCGCTGCGCGGCGCGGTCCCAGCTCGCGAAGAGCTGCTGAAACTGACGGTCGGCGCCTTCGGCGGCGATGCCGGTGCCGGCGGCGGGGGCGGCCTTGGGAGCGACATAGCCCGCGCTCTCCGCCTGGGCCGGCGCGGCGGCCGCGGTGAGCAGCCCGGCGATCGCGGCAAGCACCGCGGCCCTGGCTTTCGCTTGGAAAGTCTTCATAGTTTTGCGACCCGTCTTTCCCCACGGCGTTTGCGCCGCGACCCATTCTCTGACCGGCTCCCCCGCCCCCGCGGGAGTAGCGCCGACCGGCGTTTTCATCGATTTGACGGGAACCCCTCGCCGTTCGATGTGTTGGGGGTAGAGCCGAAGAGGTTAACGAGGCAACACCTCGGGACTGGGCGCGCGACAAGCTGCCTGTCGCACGCGCCGAGTCGTTGAAACCCGGTCTTAACCCTGCTCGAAAATGGATTTCGCCCGATTTCCGCCGCATTTCGCGCGGCGGCTGGTCGTGCTCAGGGCTCATCTCGCCGGAGCGCTTTACGCCGATCGCGGCGTTCGCGAATCGCCCGTCAAGGATTCGTGCCAGCTCCGGAGCCGCTCATGAGAACCCCAGCCCGCGGCGGCAGCGAGCACTTCCTGGGCATGCCCCCTGACCTTCACCCGGTCCCACACCCGCTCGATCCGTCCGTCCGGGCCGAGCAGGTAGGTCGTGCGAACCATGCCCATGAAGCGCCTCCCGTAAAGCTCAAGCCCTCTCTCGCGCTCGGCTCTTGGGCGGCGTTTCAGCCGATGGGCGACGAGGCCATGGTGATGGGCGATCTCGTGCTGACGCACGACGAGGTGAACCCTGTTATGAGCCGCTTACTGGCAAGCGGCTTCACGATCACCGCGCTCCACAATCATCTGCTCCGCTCGTCGCCCGCCACCATGTATATGCACATCGCCGGCCACGGAGACCCGGTGAGGCTCGCGGCCGCGCTCCGGCAAGCGTTGTCGGCCAGTCGGACCCCGCTCGCCGCGCCGCAACCACCCTCGGCCAGCGCAGCCGCATCGCCGCTCGATCTCGATGTGGCGGCGCTCAATCGGTTGATGGGCGGTGAGGGTAAGACCGCCAGCGGCGTCCTCCAATACAGCTTTCCGCGTGCCGAGCGGCTGATCGACGGCGGCATGGAGACTCCTCCGACGATGGGCACGGCGACCGCGATCAACTTTCAGCCGACCGGGGCCGGCCGAGCCGCGATCACTGGCGACTTCGTGCTAGTCGCAAGCGAGGTCGATCCGGTCCTGCGCGCGCTGCGGGCAAATGGGATCGAGGTCACGGCGCTGCATAATCACATGCTGAACGACGAGCCTCGGCTATTCTTCATGCACTTCTGGGCCAATGATGACGCGGCCAAGCTCGCCCGTGGACTCCGCGCGGTGCTCGATCGAATGAATAATCAGAAAAGTTGAACCGGACGACGGCTCATCGGGCCGTAACTGCCGCCCGCTCAAGCGAACGGCCCTCACCCAGGAAGCGGAACGGAACACGTGGCTAGAGCATCGCGCTGATTTTGCGAATCGGGGGATTCCCATTTTTGGGAGGCTGTGATTCAACCTCGTTGGAGGTGGATCATGGGTGTTTGTCGATCGGCGGATTTGCGGCTTCGGGTGGTTGAGGCGGTTGCTGCGGGGAGTTCGCGGCGTGCGGCGGCGGAGCGGTTTGCGGTGAGTGTCAGTTCGGCGATCCGGTGGAGTGCGCGGGCGTCGAGCGAGGGTAGCCCCAGCCCTCGCAAGCAGGGGCGTCCAGCCGGAAAAGGCCCGTTGGCAGCGCATCTGGCTTATCTGATCGGGACGGTCGAGGCCGAGCCGGACATCACCATGCCGGAGCTGGCGGCGCGGTTGCAGGCGGAGCGCGGGGTGGTTGCGGCCTGGGCGTCGCTGTCGAAGCTTTTGTGCCGGGCCGGGTTCACATATAAAAAAAACAGCCGATGGCGTCGGAATGCGCACGCGCTGACGTCGCCGA
>Ga0307492_10001313_pt1 | contig 10323 bp, 3 predicted proteins | sample SI3LmetaG_FD_202365 | JGI IMG/M metagenome (GOLD analysis project Ga0307492, IMG submission 202365) | Sea-ice brine microbial communities from Beaufort Sea near Barrow, Alaska, United States - SI3L | ecosystem: Environmental > Aquatic > Marine > Coastal | place: USA: Alaska | collected 2017-05-06
TCTTGGAAGATATTTCTGACATCCAAATTCAGATGCGTATTCAGATTGAGTACTCCAAGTACCTCGGCAACATCTCAGAAAAGCGTATTATCCGTGAGTTCTACCGCTCTGGTGACAACGCTACTGCATCTGAAATTGTAAACGATGCCAAGCATGGCGAAGGTTTTGAAAAAGACCAGAAGTATGTGGACAACATCACTTACAAAGACGATCTCACACCTGACGACATTGCACGTTGGGTTGCCGGTGGTCGTCAAGATGGTGATGCAGCTAAAGGTGGTGCAGCTAAATCTGCAACTAAGGCACCTTCTTTTGGCGGTAACTCCAAACGCTTCGCTAAGAAGTAATGTGGGATAAAGTGGTAGCTGCTATCAAGACCCTTGCGGTCATGGTAGTGGCAGGAGGACTGCTCATAGCGTCTTTTTACGCTGCTTACCTGTTTATCTTTGTCGCAATTATGGCGTTAGTAGGCTCCATTGCCTACATCAGCTTCAATTGGGATAAAGTTGTAAACTGGTACGAGTCTTAAGACTGAGTAAAGTAGGGGGGATCTCTCCCCCCTAACGTTTACAAGTTAAGAGCGTTAGTAGGTACAAAGCTAGTGTAGCTACCTGAAGCTAACGGCATGTGAAAAATACCGTTAAAGGAAGTAATCATACCGTAAGGGTTTGAATCTACAATAGTATTCAGATTACCAGTAACGTGCTCTTCAATCATAAGCTCAGCAGCCAAACCTACTGGCTTATTCTTTGCTAACCTGTATATCGACTTCTGTATACGTAACCAGAAAGTCGGGAACATTATTATACCCAAGTCACTAAGTTGCTTCACAGCCAAAGGCAAGTTCTCCTTATAGTCAGGGAACGAATCTAATACGTGAATACGAGCAGCTTCAGCTGACATACCCTCATTCTGCATAGCGTGTCTGTACAACGTTTCTTTAGCTAACACATCAGTCAGATCTGTAGCACTGGAACCTAAACGGACAAGCTCACTGCCAGGACTAGTAGTATATTGAGATACGTAGGCAACTATGTCGTCTTCAGACTTAATGTCTTTTATACGTTGAACAGACAGATCTATCTGCTGCTCTATAGCCTGCCCATCTTTAGCTTGACCAACAATACCACCTAAGTACTTGATGTAATCTTCACTTTGGAAACCTAGCTTGTGTACCTGAGTTATAAAGTGACCTAATATGTTTTTGTTACCTTTATCATTCTTCAGTAAGTAAGTAAGTGCTGTTTCCATATCAGCCTGCAAACCAGAAGATACGTCAGAACTACGAGCAACTAAGTCAGAACCTAAAGAGTTTATAAAGCCCTTTTGTTCAAGATCACCTACAGGGTTAGCGTCAATTTGCTTCTGTATGCTTTCTAGTTTAGCTTTTATTGCTTCATTTTCAGGATCAGCAGCAAGTTTAACTTTAATCTGTATTGTCTTATGCAACAAATTTTGGTAATCGTTGTAGTCCCTGGATATTTCTTTATAATTTTCAGCTATAAACAAAGGTGATGCACCAGACACGCTCAAGTAAGACATATTAGACAAGTTGTCAGAAGCTATCTTAGCTGGGTTAGTAACAACCATTCTTATTTTGTTCATCGCAGTAACATCTTTAAGTACACGAATAGCCCACTTCGCAGGCTTGTAGTTTATAGGTGAAGCTGCGTGATCTCCTATAAGAATATGTGCCATGTCTTTACGAACTAAGTGCACTTCGTCACTAAACTTACGTCCTGATTTACCTACTACATCAGAAGCTCTTTTACCTACCGACTTGTACTTAGCCCTAACAGACTTTGGAAGATCAGGGTACAGCTTATCTTTGTCTAGCTTAACGAACCAAGGTGCGTCAATGTTACTTGCCTTGATGTGCTCTTCTAAAGACGCAATCTTTTCGTCGTCTGTGCCATCGAACCTGTTCTCCTCTTCAACGATTGCATCACGTATGTGCTGTGAGTCACTTACAGCCATGCTGTGTGCTGTGCCTCGAACTAGGGAGTCTACGAAGTCTTCTTCAACTCCTAACGTCTGCTTTTCCTTTGGAGAAAGAACTAACTTGAACGAGTCCATACCGGACTGAACTACATTAGTGTATTTCTTTTGGTACTCCTCAGTGATGTCTACATCATCTGTCTTAAGCTTAAGGTCTGTTTGTGCTCCTTTAATGTCAGTAGAGTCAATCAACTGACGATACACAATACCTAACTCAGTCTTGGTAGGGTTTCTTAAAAGAGTCCAACCGTTGTTTTCACCGTTGATGTAAGAATTTACACTTTTCATGGTAACAGGCAACGTTATGTTAGTCTCTTTGTAGTAGTCAGGAACCAGACTGTCTTTCATGCTCTCAGTACCACCAACCTTAATCAGTGTAAGCTTGTTAGCTACAACGTTATCTTTGATAAGGTTAACTAGAGTTGTATTAGCTAACAGCTCTTCAAACTCTTTGGTACCTATGGCCTGTATAGACTTAAGAGCTAGTAAGTTTTTAACGTTTAATCCGTGCTTATCATCACCGTACTGGTACAAGCTGTAGATATTACCGCCCAACAACGTACCTTCTTTAGTTGCAGCAGTACGTTTTACGTTACGGTCAATAAGGTCGTTAACGTCAGTTACACCTGAATCGTTTACGTCGTTTATTTCTGCTTCAAGCCTTGTGACTTCAGCATTAATTTTTGCTGCTGTATCGAAAGCACTTAAGCGGATAAAGTAGTCATGTAGCGGCATCTGCTTAACAAACCGTCCTACAGTCTGTCTAGTTTCTGCACTTACACCGGCAAGAGCCTTTTTAAACTCTCCCTGCTGATAACCGATTGAAGACTTCTGGTCACTGTCTACTTTAGCTGATTCAGATAGTAAATCGCCTTTCTTAACCTTGTCAGTACCTTCACCTGTGATGGCATTAACTAGCTGTTGCAAGGAACCTGTGTCATCGTAAAAACCTGATAGTGCCTCTACAGCCTTCTTGTATAGTGGGAACTTTTTACCAAAATCGTTAATTTTAATTGCTACGACTTTTCCGTTACTTTCTACACGGCTGTTAAGCATACTTGCAACAGCCTGGTTCAAGTAACGCATTGTTGCTTCTTTTTCTACCTTAGACGAAGAACCAGCGTAAAGAGCCATAAATCCTTTTTGGTACTTGATGGCTTCAGCTCTCTGCTCCTCTTTGAACGATCTGCCATTCTCCATAGTACGAACTAAAGCTGCTTGTAGCTTGTCAGCGTTAACTGCTTCCTTCAAGTCTTTGTCACTTAAAGACATCAGAGAAGCTGCAACTTTCTTTACGAAGTCAGCGATACGTGCTTTTAGAGTCTTAGTAGGGGTTTGCCCTGCTACAGCTTTGTATATCTCGTTAGCGGTATCAGGTTCTGATCCCATTATAGATATAAACTCAGCTATGCTTACTGCGTCTGTACCACTATGGATAATGTAGTTAACACGATCTAATGCCTCTGCGCTGAAGTTGCTTTTGTTACTTCCCACAGTTCTACGTAAAACATTGATAGTCTTGTTGAAGTAAGTTAGGTCGTTCTGTGCTGATTTATCGTTACCTGCTGCTACCTTGCCGATGTAACCTACTGTGTTGTGGTGAACAATCTCGTGTTCAATCAACTCTTTCTGCAGCTTCCTGTCATCTGCACCTAGTTTCTTAGGAGTAAGTTCACCCCTTCCCTGGTCAGTACCGGATATAACCAACTGGTCATCAGCCGGGATGAAAGCGTTGTCTCTACCTGAAATTGCAGGCTTGTCAGACATCTTCAAGAACCTAGCGATAAGTGGAGACTCATCAGCAAAACTTTCAAGTAAGGCTGTCTGGTCTTTAACTTTAGCAGTGTCTGGTTTAGTGTCAGTCACAGGACCAGCGTTAAGCTTAGCTAAAGACTCTTTGGCTCTTGTCGAAGTTTGGCTAGGAGCTGATTCTTCTTTAAGCTTGTTTGCTTTGCTTTGTACTACAGTAGGATCGTTAGTTTCTTGGCCTTTAGCAAACTCAGCAATTTTACCTTTGTCGCCAATAAGTGCGTCAGTTTTAAGGTCAAGTATCTGACTTTCTACGATAGCTTTCTTAGCTGCCAATCTTTTCTTAAGTCTGGTATTAAGTTTTTTAAACGCTTCCGAATTAGCTACTTTAGGGTCGTATAAAGCAATAGAGTCCATAACTTGTGAATGGACATCGTAATCAGACACTAACTTAGCATTAAGGATTACGTACTGAGCTTCTACCTTACGCACAAGATCTACTGATCCGATAAGTTGGTCATGTACAACAACACCTCCACCACCTTCCCAACCGTCACCCATAACCATATCTATGGCTTTGTACAACAGGCCTGAGTCCATACCGTGAGTAACAGATACGTCCATTATGGCTTTGTTTAGCTCTTGTCTACGTGTCAGTACGGTGTGCATTTCTCCATCACCTACATCAACTTCACTAGACACTTCAATAATCTTAGTGAGTGTCATGCCAAACTTTTTGATGTCAGTCTCACCGTCGAGTACTGCTCCAAGAGTCAACACTTTCATCTTGTGGCTGTTTTCAACTTTCTCAGCTAATGCGTACACTGCTGCAGCGTCTTTTTTGTACTCAGATAAATACTTAGCGTTTACTTCAGACTCAAGTATGAAGAACAGTTGTTCAGGTACACCACTTTTCTTGATAGCGTCCCTTACCTTTATGTACAGACCTCTTTCAGCGAACAGTTCCTTATTAGTCTTTTTGTAAACTGGATCAGAATCTGTACCTGGTTTTGTTGTGGTAACGCTGTAGCTTGGATCACCTAGTATCTGAGACAAGTACTGTCTAGTTTCAGCTGTCTCTAAGGTACCCATAATCTGCTTAGCTACTGACTCTGACATAGAGGTGATAGCTCCAGACTTGCCTTGGTTATATATAAAAGGCAGGGTAGAGTTTTTAGCTAGGTTACGTTCACCTTTAGGATCGTTACCGAATAGTAGATCTAGTGTGCTCTGTACCAGTGCTTTTACGTTGACTTTTGGTTGGCCTTTAACAGGGTCTATAGCAATACTTGCTATTCCGCCGTTCTTGCCTAAATACTTTCTTGTTCCTTCGGTCATCAGTCCGTATATGTCGTCAAGTGGCGCTAGGTCACCATTCTCTATCTTATTGTCTACGTCAGAAAACATGCCTATACGCGTGAAGTACTCTGTAAGCATTTCAGTCTGGCTTGTTCCTAGAGACTGCTGCAGTGTCAGGTTACCGCCCTGTGCTGTAGCGTCTGTAGATACCATGAACTCGGTAGTTACGTGTGTATCACCAGCAGCAATAGCTTTACGTACATCATTTACTCCACCAAGAGTGGTAAGTAGTTGTGCGTAGTCAACACCTGGAAACGACTCTGCCATGTTGGTTACAAACATAACCGTACTTTCGTCACTGGACGAGTTAAGGTAATCGTTGTAGTAATCTAAAGCTTCTTCAAGGTCAGCATTTCCACCTTTGGTTATGTGGTCAAAAGTTATGCTGGAGTCATCAAGGTTTTCCTTCATGGCATACACTAGCATGTTGAAGTCTTCGGTCTTCATCTCAACATTTTGCTCACCACTTGTCAGTGTGTGACGGCTTGCTTTAGACGCATGTGGGTTAAGGATGGTGTTGTTGTAGTAAAGTCTTTGGTTACGTCCACCCTTAAGCTCCAGGTGCAGGCCTATAGGGTTACCGTCAGAATCTGTAAGCGTAGTGTAGCTATCAACGAAGTCGTCAAGAGGAGTTGTTACGGACCTGTTCTGTCCTGTTGTTCTTTCGTTGTTATCAACGCTTTGTTCGTTAGAGGTCTGTATACCGAACACAGACTTTAGTAGCAAAGGTGCCTTAGCGTACAACCTCTTCAGGTACCCACTAGCTGAAGGTTCTTTTACACCATCAGTTATCCTGCTTAACGCAGAGGCGAACTTATGTACTTCCTTACTTACGTAAAGAGGAGAGTCATAAAGTTTTTGTCTACCTGATTCAGTGCTTTCGTTTTGTACGTTGCCGTACGGGTCGTTACGCTTTAAAGGTAAGCTTTTAGGTTTCTTTACTGTGTCAGGCGCAATGTCATTTGATGGCTGTGTTACGTTCCTTATAGCACCTAAAGTTTCTACGATAACACCTAACGCTGTACGGCTAAGGTCAGCACCAGATCGGTCATTGAAGTGTGCAGTCTCTGCTGCTTCTACCCCATCTGCAGTAGTGTTTTTAATACCTAATGCTTTAGTGTTTAAGAATACTGATCTAACGCCAGTCACTAGTTTTGCTGGTGCGTAATCCTCATCAACGGTACCGGAAATCTTGTAGTCTTGTATAGTAGTTACACCAGTGCTGAAGTCCAGGTAGCCTGCTTTTTGCAGTAACTCAAGACCGACTAGACCTTCCATGTAGTACAAGCTTTCTATCTCAGCTGCTGTTTTCTTATCCCCTTTAGTGGACTGAAATCTAAGACCGTACGTAAACATACTTTTACGGCCTATACTGGCAGCAAGACGTGACAACGGTACTGCAGGTATAGTGTTACCAATTAGCGTACCTTTAGTGTCTAAGCCATACTTTCTAGCCTTATCAACGTCACCCTTGGTAGCGTCTATAAGTTCAAGCATAGCTATACTCATAAGTGCCGCATCTTCGTTTGCGTCATTCTTCTTGCCTACGAAGTCATCCCTAAACTTGTTAACAATACTTTTGTGTCCAGAATCCAGATTTTTGTAAGACAAAGCTGCCCTACCGAGTGCGTTATCGACCTTGTTTAGTACAGGCTTAGCTTTCTCAATACCAGGAAGAAGATCCGCATTACCATTTCTGACAGCTACGTTTATATCTTCTGGGTCTACAGCGAATACGTTGTACCTAAAGTTTTTCTCGGTATTTTCTTCAACATTAACCATGTTGAGTTCACGAACATACTCATTGAACAATCTAGGATCTGGACATTTACTCATTGTTAATTAGTCTCTTTAAGTCTGAAAGCGCAGGTTTTTCCGTATTTATCTATGTACTTCTGGTCTAAGTACTTTTTATCTATAACTTTAGATTCTACCTCGTTATCTAAGTACTCACTGCCAGTAAAGTCTTGGACAACTGAATCGTTGTCTACAGCTTGTTCAACTTCTTCTTGAACTTCTGGTTTAGTCTCAGGCTGCTTCTCCACAGTTTCTGGAAAAGCTTTCTTTATTTCAGCTGCCATAGTAACAGACTTACTGATAGTAGGATACTTGCTAACTAACGCTGTTGCTTCTGCTGCAGTAGCTATTCCAGCCTTTCCAAAAAAAGCCATTGAGGTGTCGTTTATGTACTGACCTGCCAAATCCTCAATACTTTCAAGTTCTGTTGCCTCTGATAGATTCTTTTCTGCTACTGACAGATAAGAATTGAGTTTGTCTGAAAACTTAAGTTTATCTGCTGTATCTTTGTCAGTGGCTGCTTTAGTTACATTTTCAGCGTCTTTCTTTACTTTCTTAGCTGCTGTTGCTTTCTTACCAAACGTGATGTCTTGCAGTGTTTCATAAGCGTCTGACGCTGTTTTTGCTGTTGAGTTGTAAAGAGACTCAAGTGCAGCGTTTGCCTGTGCAGCACCTTCATCTGTTGACATGTCAGGCATGTCTTTAAACGATCCTTTAGCAACACCGGCAGCTTTTATGACCTTAGATCCCTGCTTTTGGAACTCTTGCAAAGTAGGGCTGGTTTCCATCAACTCTACTAGCTTGGAAGCAGCAGGTGTGTCTTTAAGGTACGGAAGCACACCCACATCAACAACACTTTCCTTTATTTCTGCAATTTTCTTTTCAGCAGATTTTATCAAAGGCTCACGAATTTTCTTGCTGTGCTTCTTCAGTAAGTTTTTAATTACACCGTTAGTACGTGCATTATTGCTGTCGTTGTAAGACGAAGACTTTTCGTAGTTAGCGTGTGCAGCTTCTATGACCTCTAAAGCACCCAACTCTAAGATAGTACCTCTTAACGTAGACGTTAGGGACTCAATAACCGAGTCTGCTTGTGCAGGAGTTATGTTAGAGCTGTTCGCTGCGTCTACCAGGTTAGTTGGTACGTTATTTAACTTAGTCCGACTTTCGTTAGTCCTGCCTGAACTTACTAAGTTCTTAGCTTTTTTGACTGAAAGGTTTTTAAGATCTCTGACTATTTTAACAGTGTCTTTTGTCTGCTCTTTTGCGCTAAGCACTGTTACCATGTTATCTATGTCAGATACTGATAGATCTTTTGCACCATCTAATATGTCTCTGTAAGAGTTCTTTCCGCCTTTGATACCTAGACTTACTAATCCTTTTGCTGTGCCAGTGTCCATGTTCTTAACTGCTTCAACACTAGCTGTACCAAAGTCTGCAACAGTCTTTAGAAGTTTTTCAGTCTCAGTATACTTTGCCGCTGCTTTAACACCTTTTACAGCGTTAACTTTTGCTTGCTTAGCTAAAGACTTGACGTTTCCGCCTACCATGCCAGTAGCTTTAGACCAGCTGTCTTTTTCAACTTCAGCTTTTAGTATATTCTGCTTATCTTTAAGCTCAGAGATAACGTACTCTTTAGCTTCTTTGAATGTTTTAGGATCTCTTAACTCTTCAGTAGTCCACTCACCGCTGTCAGTAAGTATAGAGTCCACTAAGTTATCAGACACAAGCTCTTCAACAGTAGCAGCCTTACCTATGCTGGTTATCTGTGTTTCGTATGCTTCAACTTTCTGGTCAGCTAGTCTTTTATTTCTAGCCTTTTCTTCTCGAATTTCTAGTCTGTCTTCAGGCGTTAGAAGCTTTTCACCAGTTCTAGCTGCCATGTCAGCACCCATAGACAAGCCTTTGCCTGCTACAGCCTTAGTGACCTTCACTGTGCCTTTACCTGTTGCCTTAGCAAGATCAATTGATCCACTAGCGGCAAGACCAGGTACTGCAGTAGCAGACCTAATTCCTGCACCAGCACCTGCACCTATGTAAGCTCCCATTATTGCGTTCAGTTGGTTGTCTTTATCACCAATCTCACGGCTGACAGCTTCCAGGAACTTACCTGTATCTTCTGGGCCTACCTTAGTGTTTAAGACTTCTACCCATGCCTGCACGTACTCCTGGGTACCTTCAGCTAAACCGGCAGCACCAACTCTTTTTATGCCTTGTGCTGCTTTGATTCCGAGTTCTGCTAGGTTTGATCCTTTTACAAGGTTTTTAGTTATACCTTCAACTTCCTCTTTTAAACGCTTTTTGAAAGAGGGTACGAATACATTCTTGATAATAGCCGGGTTAAATATCAAAGAACCTAAGTTAGCTGCAGCCATACCTATAACTTTGAAGGTACTAGGATCTTCACCAAAGTTTTCTCTGTATTCATTTACTTGGCTTTGTGTGATGTCAGCAGTAACTAGACTCATCTGTGCAGCTGCTTTTGGTGCTGCCTTTATAGCTTCCTTGGTTAGTTTTGCTGTCTTGGCTACTAGGTTAGCTTTCTTAGCGTCCTCTACAGCATCTACGACGTTTCCTGCAGTCTTAGCTCCACTGTACAACTTCTTCGCTACTGAAGCTAATCCTACTGCTCCGGCTATTGGAGCTACTACTGGAGCTGCTGCAGTTGCACCTGCTACTCCAAGAGCACCTAAAGTAGTTCCTAAAAGAGAGCCGGCGCTATCAGCGATAGCAGGCATTACAGTACTAGGAATGTTCTTAGCAGCTTCCCACCAATTACCTTTAGCCAGTTCGCTGCTTACGCCGTCAAAGTTGTCTTGCACCATTCTCTGATAGCCTTCATCAGATAACCCTGCACTTGCCCGTGAACTGTCTGTGCGCTCTTGGTTTGTACGTACATTGCCGGTAACCAAGTCTGAGTAGTTACCTAATGAATTTAAGGTGCTGGCTTGAGCTACATCCCACAAGTCTTCTCCACCACTACCAGCAAGACCACCAGTAAATATGTTACTGTTGTCTATTTCGTATAGAGAGCTAGGCTCACTGGTGGGAGCTACAGCGTCTAGCTTTTCTTCGTTTTTAGCGTATATGTTGTCTAACTTCTGGTCCAACAAAGACTTAGGTTGACTGGTAGCCAATCCTTGAGCATACGGATTATAACCACCAACAAAATCACTATTAACAGCCATTGTCATTCCTTACTTTTTAGGGTTTTGTAGTGCTTTTATTTGTTTTCTTAATGCTCTAAGTTCATCATTATCTTTTTTTGTCCTGTTGCTTGATAGCACAGGGTAAGCACTGATTTCTTCTTCCAGCTTCATAATGTCAGACCGAACTTTTACGTTATCTAACTGTTCACCATACGCTTCTGAGTTGTCTGTCCTAGGTATAGAATCCAGCAGGCTTCTAAACCCATCAGCG
>Ga0307492_10001314_pt1 | contig 10323 bp, 9 predicted proteins | sample SI3LmetaG_FD_202365 | JGI IMG/M metagenome (GOLD analysis project Ga0307492, IMG submission 202365) | Sea-ice brine microbial communities from Beaufort Sea near Barrow, Alaska, United States - SI3L | ecosystem: Environmental > Aquatic > Marine > Coastal | place: USA: Alaska | collected 2017-05-06
GTTTAAAGACAATGAAGTTATCATTACAGGTGGTGTTGTAAGGTCTTCAGACGGGGGTATTGTTGGTGAGGCTACGGTTGATTTCATTGAAAACTTTAAGGTCGACTTCGCTATTATCGGCTCTTCTGCGATAGACTCTGACGGATCACTATTGGATTTTGACTTCCGTGAAGTAAAGGTTGCTCAAGCAATCATTAAAAATGCCCGTCACGTCATATTACTCGCTGATTCCACCAAGTTAAGGCGTAATGCTCCCGTTAGAATTGGCCACATATCTCAGGTTGATACGTTTATTACGGATGTTATCGTTGACGATGACTTTCGTGAAGTGTGCATAGAATCAGAGATTGAAGTCATCGAGGTTAAAAGTCTGAATAAAAACCATAACCGAAAAAAGCTAGAAGAATAAAACCACCTCGAAACGACAATAGAAACTATGGTTAGATTTCTGAAAATACTCTTTTGTTGTAGGTTCATGATCTGCTATATAGCGAACTATTGACCGAGCATATCTTTCATTTGACTTTCGTATCGCCTTCAATTACCTTCTTTTTATTAAAACTGTACTTATCAGTTAAAATCATCAATTTGGTAGGGGGAGCATTGTCTGTGGTAGAAGACATTTTCGTAATCGGTGGCGGTATCAATGGCTGCGGAATTGCGCGCGATGCAGCTGGACGTGGTTTTTCTGTTCGTCTTGCTGAAATGAATGATCTAGCCAGCGGAACGTCATCGTGGTCCTCTAAGCTCATACATGGTGGTTTACGCTATTTAGAGCATTACAAATTCAGACTTGTTCGAGAATCTTTGTGTGAACGCGAGGTTCTGTTGAAAATGGCGCCACATATTATTTGGCCTATGCGATTTGTTTTGCCCCATCATAGTTCAATGCGTCCTGCATGGCTGCTCAGGCTAGGCCTATTTATCTATGATCATATTGGTCAGCGTAAATTATTACCGGCCACCAAACAGGTAAACTTAAAGACTGACCCGGTTGGGAAGCCACTCAAGACAATATTTTCGAAGGGGTTTGAGTATTCTGATTGCTGGGTAGATGATGCTCGCCTGGTTGTGTTGAATGCTCAAGATGCGCAAAAGCACGGGGCTATTATTGAAACTCGGACTAAGGTTGTATCTGCTCGAAGAGAAGACGGATATTGGTCTATATCAACTAAAAACTGTCGCTCTGGTGAGATATCTCAGCATAAAGCGCGCTTGCTTGTCAATGCTTCGGGGCCTTGGGTTGATAAGATATTGGGTGAAGCGATTAATAGTAATCGATCAAAAAACGTTCGTCTGGTTCAAGGCAGCCATATAGTAGTCCCTAAGATCCATAATCATGATAGAGCATACATTTTCCAGAATGCTGACAATCGTATTATTTTTGCCCTGCCCTACGAACAAGATTACACCTTAATTGGCACCACGGACCAGGATTATCAGGGTGACCCTGCCGATGTAAAAATCACTGATCCGGAGATCTCTTATATATGCGCTTCAGTTAGTGAGTACTTTGAAAGGCCAGTCAATATAGCCGATGTTGTTTGGTCTTACTCTGGCGTTCGCCCACTGTTTGATGATGGCGCGACAGAAGCACAAGAAGCCACTCGTGATTACGTTTTACGGGTTGATGGTGATGAGTTACCCGTCATTAATATCTTTGGTGGAAAGATCACTACTTATCGTAAATTATCAGAATCGGTGTTGACAAAAATTGAAGCGCTAATAGGTGCTCGGTTTGGTCCCTGGACTGCAACTTCAAATTTGCCTGGTGGTGATTTCGGGGTAGCTGATTACGATTCATTGCTGTCGAAGCTGAAGCAAGAATTTCATTTTTTGGATTCTGTGATGGCGAAAAGGCTCATTCGTTGTTACGGAACTAATGCCTGGACTATGCTCAAAGGTGCTTTAAATATTAAGGATATGGGTCAAGACTTTGGTGGTACTCTATCGGAGCGTGAGGTTAAGTACCTGATGAAATATGAATGGGCAGAATGTGCCGAAGACGTCGTTTGGCGCAGAACTAAACTGGGTATTCGGCTTGATGAAAAGCAAATATCGACAATTGAAAACTGGATGCAACAAAATACTGCATTTGATCAGGCTGCAGGAAAGTGAAGGAGTAGGAATTGTTAGAGCTGCGGAATTTAAGTAAAAAAGTGGGTACATCGATTCACATCAACGATGTGTCGATGAAGTTAGAGAAAGGTTCTTTAAATGTACTGCTCGGCTCGACTTTGTCTGGAAAAACTTCATTAATGAGGTTGATGGCGGGACTTGATAAACCCACTTCAGGTGAAATACTGATGGATGGTGAAAGTGTTCTTAAGACGCCAGTTCAAAAACGTAATATTGCCATGGTTTATCAGCAATTTATAAACTACCCCGGGTTTACAGTCTACGAAAACATTGCCTCTCCAATGCGTGTCGCCGGCATTGATAAAAAGACTATTGATATAAAAGTTCGTGAAGCAGCTGATCTGATGAAACTTACCCCGTATCTAGATAGAGGGGTTCTTAATTTATCGGGTGGACAGCAGCAGCGTACAGCGCTCGCAAGAGCTTTAGTCAAGGGCGCTGAACTGGTTTTGTTAGATGAGCCACTGGCAAATTTAGATTATAAGCTGCGTGAAGAACTTCGAATAGAATTGCCACGAATCTTTGCCGAAACTGGTGCAATATTTATTTATGCCACGACTGAACCACAGGAAGCGTTGTTACTTGGCGGCAGGACAGCCACTTTGCATGAGGGATGTGTTACCCAGTTTGGTACGACTATCGATGTTTACAATAAACCATCAAACTTAGAGACCGCACAGACCTTTTCAGATCCTCCGATGAATGTTATCCCGATGCAGAAACAGGGGTCTAAGTTTGTATTTTCGCAAGGACAAGTTGACTGCCCAAAAGACCTCCAGAGTTTGGCTGATGGCCCTTATAGTATCGGTATTCGGCCTCACCATTTGATGTTAAGTCCATCCAATGAGGCCTCACATAAAATTGAAGCGCCAGTCTCTACCACTGAAATTGCGGGGTCAGAAACTTTTATTCATGTGTTGCAGGGTGATCTTAAGTTGGTTGTGTTAACTCATGGTGTTCATAGGGTGGAAATTGGCGACCAGATTTCAATTTATATGAACCCATCTAAATTCTTTATATTTGATGAGCACGATGTGCTTGTGTCTGCACCAAGAACCGAGGGCGTAGCGTAATGGCTCAAATCACACTCGATAAATTGGCGCATTCATACTTAGCAAACCCAAAAACTGATAGTGATTTCGCACTCAAAGAAATTGATTATGTCTGGGATGATGGCGGCGCTTATGCCCTTTTAGGCCCTTCTGGTTGCGGTAAAACAACACTATTAAATATCATATCTGGGTTATTGGTCCCATCGAAGGGAAAGATTCTATTTGATGATCGTGATGTCACAACCTTTCAGCCAGAGCAGCGTAATATTGCGCAAGTTTTTCAGTTTCCTGTTATCTATGACACCATGACAGTGCGTCAGAATCTTGAATTTCCATTAAAAAATCGTCATGTTGCGCCGCACGAGATATCTAAGCGGGTTGAGGAAATGATAGAAGTTCTCGACTTAGGTGACAAAGCTAATTTTAAAGCACGAGGTCTCACTGCCGATGAAAAACAGAAGATATCTCTAGGCCGTGGACTCGTTCGTTATGATGTCAATGCCATCCTGTTTGACGAGCCGTTGACGGTTATTGATCCACATATGAAGTGGCAACTTCGGACTAAGTTAAAAGAGCTTCATCGCCAGTTCAATCACACCATGATTTATGTCACTCATGATCAAACTGAGGCTTTGACCTTTGCCGATAAAGTTGTGGTCATGTATGACGGAGAGGTGGTTCAAATTGGTACGCCTGAAGAACTTTTTGATGAACCAAAACATACTTTTGTAGGTTATTTCATTGGCTCGCCGGGAATGAATATCATCCCCGCCGATGTTGCTGGAAACCAGGCGACAATAGGAAGTCATTCAGTCGATCTGAAAGGCAATTACCCAGATTTAACGGGGAAAGTGGAGCTTGGCATTCGACCTGAATTTGTCTCGCTCAATAATATTAGTTCAGGAATTCCAGCCAAGGTGACAGGTGTCGATGATATTGGTCGTTTCAAAATTGTTCATGCCACTATTGACAGTATTGAAGTCAACATTGTCTTGAATGAAGGTGAATGCATTCCCTCTGATCCAAAAATAACCTTCGAAACTTCACGTATCAATATTTATAAAGACGATCATTTGGTTTATCCCCTAGTTAACGGAAGAGGACTATAGATCATGGAAAAAACCTACAACAATAAAGCGTGGTTGCTTGTCATTCCGGTTGTTATATTGGTCGCACTGTCAGCCATCATTCCAATTATGACGGTCGTTAATTATTCTGTTCAAGATACCTTTGGTGGCAATAAATTTTTCTGGGTGGGTACTGAATGGTTTACTGATGTATTGAGATCTGAGCGATTCCATAACGCTTTAGGGCGCAATCTTCTGTTCTCATTCATTATTCTTTGTATTGAAATACCTTTAGGTATTTGGATTGCTCTTTCAATGCCTAAAAAGGGCATTTGGGTGCCAGTTTGTCTCATTATGATGGCGCTCCCACTGCTAATTCCTTGGAATGTCGTTGGCACAATATGGCAGATTTTTGGCCGAGGTGATATTGGCCTTCTCGGTCATACGATGGGTTTACTGGGTATCGATTATAACTATACGAATAATATTTTTGATGCCTGGGTCACCATCATCATCATGGATGTGTGGCATTGGACAAGCCTTGTCGTGTTGCTTTGTTATGCCGGTTTAGTGTCTATTCCAGAAGCTTATTATCAAGCGGCGAGAATAGACGGTGCGTCAAAGTGGTCGGTGTTTCGATATATCCAACTCCCTAAAATGCGAGGCGTTTTAATCATTGCGTTCCTGCTGCGCTTTATGGACTCATTTATGATTTATACCGAACCTTTTGTTCTCACTGGCGGTGGCCCAGGAAATTCTACAACATTTTTATCTATTGACCTCGTAAAGCAAGCGATTGGCCAATTTGACTTAGGTCCAGCTGCTGCAATGTCCCTTATTTATCAGCTAATCGTGCTTCTAATCTGCTACATCTTCTTTACGGTGATGAGTAATGTCGGCGTTGATAAGCCAGCAAAGGAGACAGCTGAATAATGGCTAACGATAGAGCAACAACCACCCATCTAGTCGATAGTGCGATGAGGGAAGAAAGGTCTGTGACCAAGCCCCTAAATCTAAAGTGGATTACGCCTTCGGTTTATATTTTCTTTTTGATGCTGCCGATTTATTGGCTTATCAATATGAGCTTTAAAAGTAACCAGGAAATCCTATCAAAATTTACTCTTTTCCCTGAAACGCCAACATTGAGTAACTATGCGGTGATTTTTAGCGACCCGTCCTGGTATAACGGCTATATCAATTCAATGATTTATGTGGCCTTAAATATGGTCATTTCGATTTCAGTCGCCTTACCTGCTGCTTATGCATTTTCAAGATATCGGTTTTTAGGCGATAAGCATATGTTCTTTTGGTTGTTATCTAACAGGATGGCGCCTGCCGCTGTTTTTGTGCTCCCATTTTTTCAGCTTTATTCTTCTTTTGGATTAATTGACACGCATATTGCGGTTGCCCTTGCACACTGTCTTTTCAACGTTCCATTGGCCGTTTGGATTTTGGAGGGATTCATGTCAGGCATTCCAAAAGAGATTGATGAAACAGCGTATATAGACGGTTATTCATTCCCAAAATTCTTTGTCAAAATCTTCATCCCGTTGATAGCTTCGGGTATTGGTGTGGCGGCATTCTTTTGCTTTATGTTTTCATGGGTTGAATTACTAATAGCAAGAACACTGACCACTGTTGATGCAAAACCGATCGCTGCAATCATGACTAGAACAGTCGGTGCAGCCGGTGTTGATTGGGGCGTGTTAGCCGCAGCTGGGGTTCTTACCATTATTCCTGGCGCTTTGGTTATCTATTTCGTGCGTAATTATATTGCTAAGGGCTTTGCCCTTGGTCGCGTTTAATAATTCTGAGGAGAATCAAAAAATGGAACTCTCTTGGATGGCATGGACGGGTCCTACCGCAATTTTCTGGATAGGTATTATTAGCTGCATACTGGCTATGTGTATATGGGAATATTTTTCGCCTGGTGGTAATCCACGAATTGGGATTCTACGGTTTGAAACAACAAGGGGCGACCGTCTCTTTATATCATTGATCGGTAGTGCTTTTATTCACCTGGCCTGGTTAGGATTCATTGGCGCTGCTGGATTATGGTGGGCTCTCGGTATCTCATTTATTTACGCCATAGGTGTTTTTAAAACAGTGTAATGGCAAACTGGAGCGTGCTCTCATTACCAGCTCGCTCTTCAACTCTGCATTAACCCTTAAGGAGGATTAAAATGCTAAAACAAGGTCTAAAATCAACGGCACTTGTCGGTCTGATGATAGGAATGAGTTCTGCACAAGCTGATATGGCTGCTGCAAACAAGTTCCTGGCTGATGAAATCGCAGGTGTCTCAGTGCTGAGCTCTGAACAGCAAAAAGCAGAAATGAAATGGTTTATTGATGCTGCAAAACCATTTACAGACTTAAGAATCAAAGTCGTTTCTGAAACTATCGGTACTCACGAGTATGAGTCCAAGGTGCTTGCGCCTGCTTTTACTGCCATAACGGGCATAGAAGTCATTCATGATCTGATTGGTGAGGGAGACGTCGTTGAAAAACTTCAAACCCAAATGCAGTCTGGCGAAAATATTTACGATGCTTATGTCAACGACTCTGATTTGATTGGAACGCACTGGCGTTACAACCAGGTTCGTAATCTGACTGATTGGATGGCAGGACCAGGTAAAGACGTTACAAACCCTGACCTTGATCTAGCTGATTTCATCGGGACTTCTTTTACCACTGCACCGGATGGCAAGCTTTATCAGCTTCCTGATCAGCAATTCGCGAATCTTTATTGGTTCCGATACGATTGGTTCAACGATAAAATGAATAAGGCCGATTTCAAAGCTAAATATGGCTACGATCTCGGTGTTCCAGTGAATTGGTCAGCTTATGAAGATATCGCTGAATTTTTCACTGGACGTGACCTTTCTCGTTTAGGCGTGGATGGTAATGTCTATGGCAACATGGACTATGGCAAAAAAGATCCTTCACTCGGCTGGCGCTATACCGACGCCTGGATGTCGATGGCTGGCATGGGCGATATTGGTGAACCAAACGGTCTTCCAGTCGATGAGTGGGGAATTCGCGTGAATGATAAATCACAACCAACAGGTTCTTGTGTTGCACGTGGTGGAGCCACCAACTCTCCAGCTGCCGTTTATGCGGTTGAAAAAGCTATTGAGTGGTTAAAAAAATACTCTCCACCTGAAGCCGCTGGTATGACATTTGGTGAAGCGGGTCCAATTCCTGCTCAAGGTAATGTTGCCCAGCAAATGTTTTGGTACACAGCCTTTACTGCAGCGACAGTGAAACCTGAGCTACCAGTAATGAATAAAGACGGCACTCCAAAGTGGCGTATGGCACCATCCCCCCACGGTGCATACTGGAAAGAAGGTACAAAAATCGGTTATCAAGATGCTGGATCATGGACTCTTATGGAATCGACCCCAGTTGATCGTGCTAAAGCGGCCTGGTTATATGCTCAGTTCGTCACTTCAAAAACAATCGATCTGAAAAAATCTGATGTTGGTCTTACTTTTATTCGTGAATCAACGATCAATTCCGAGCATTTCACAAAACGTGCAAATAAGCTGGGTGGTTTGATCGAGTTCTATCGTTCACCAGCGCGTGTACAGTGGTCACCAACGGGTACTAACGTACCTGATTATCCAAAACTAGCTCAACTGTGGTGGCAGAACATTGGCGATGCGATGTCTGGCGCTAAAACAGCGCAAGGTGCATTGGATAGCCTATGTAAAGCACAGGAAAAAGTTCTTTCTCGAATTGAGCGTGCCGGTGTTCAGGGTGAACTTGGTCCTAAGCTGAACGATGAGAAAGATGCGGATTACTGGTTAGCTAAAGCGGGTGCTCCAAAAGCAAAACTAGCCAATGAAAAACCACAAGGCGTCACTGTTTCGTATGATGAACTGGTTAAAAGTTGGACTCAGTAGTTTGTAGTTAGTATCTAGTATAGAAAACTAGAGCTGTTCTGCTCTAGCAATCGCTAGAGCGAACTTACTAATTGGACCTGGGAAAACCCAGGTCCTTTTTTTTACATGTTTAAAATTATGCAGAATTCAATGTCGGTTTCTTCATTTGTTGAGCATCGATTATAGGAAAAACGAATGATAAATAATTTTTTTGATAGCGATCTTTTAGCGGGTAAAACAATTGTAATAACGGGCGCAGGTCGTGGTATAGGCTACGAAATAGCAAATTTAATGGCCGAATGTGGGGCAACGATAATAGCGCATAGTGGTCGATTGGGTACCGCAAAAAACCTCTCAGAAGTCTCAAGCTCTGTGTTTGAAGCTGATTTTTCAGATGCAAACGCAGTCAAGCAGTTTGTTGGATTTGTGCAAGCCGAGACATCCGTAATTGATGTCTTAATTAACAACGCTGGTACTATGGTGGGTCGGTTTCCAGCAGATCAACTCACCGTTGCTCAGTACCAAAAACTGGTTGATCTGAATCAAACATCAGTCGTCCAAATCACAAGTGCGTTAATTCCCTGGCTGCGTAAATCTGAAAATGCTTCAATCATCAATACGGTATCAATTTCTGCAACGACAGGTGGAAGCCCTGGCTCATCAATTTACAGCGCTACCAAAGCGTTTGTTAGCACTTACTCAAAGGCACTAGCACGCGAACTGGCACCCGATAATATTAGAGTTAATGCGGTCTCCCCCGGAACCATAGCAACTGATTTTCATAAGCGTTATTCGAGTGAAGAAAAATTAGAATCAACCAGGAAATCTATCCCGCTTCAGCGTCTAGGCACTCCACAGGATTGCTCGCCTGCATACGTCTTCTTATCATCTGAAAAGTTATCAGGTTATATCACGGGTCAAATTATAGAGATCAATGGAGGCCAATTAATTGTTTAACCTAGAGCCCTCAGCTAGGCAGAAAAATGTGCAGGATACTAGATAGTTGAATGTAATAATCACTGACAAACATAGCCGTATTAAAAATATGACTTCAGTTTTTTTGTATATGACTTTCACCCATTGTTTCTCAAAATTCGCAAAACAATATTTTGCTGTGCTATTGAGTTACATAATTTACTTATAGGATAATTAATGGATTTCACAATTACATTTTTCAGGGGTTTCTTTTGGGGCGTATATTTAGTGTTTCCAATTCTGCTGATAATGATTGCTCTAATAATTTCTCTTGGCCTTATTGTTGGCCGAATAGAATCATGGACAAAATTCGATTCTATATATTGGTCTTTCATAACAGCATTGACTATTGGTTACGGTGACATCAAACCAACCAGTAAAAAATCTAAAATTATCTCTGTAAGTGTTGGAGGTATTGGTATTATTCTTGGCGGCATACTGGTTGCAATTGCCTTACATGCAACCACAAATGCATTTCAAATTCATACTGACCCTGAGTTATTAGAAACATTGAAGAAAAGCTTTAATTAAGCGCATTAAAATTTCCAACACTGAAAAATCACTCGATATAGATGTTGCTCATAAAGCGCTTATACCCGGTATTTTCATCGTGAGTTTTATTAAACTTTTTAACTTACTGCTATACAAATCGAGCACTATGGAAACCTATCTGTTTTATCAAAGGAACTCCCATGATTGACGATACAGACAGGCCCTCTTCTACTGAAAACAGTAAGCAGCAATCCTCAACACCATCCGAGTTTCAAGCCCGTTGCTGCTGGTTGCACTTGGCATTACCGGTGCCATCGCAGCCTGGGGGTTGATCGATGCGGCGGGCCTCGCCGAGCAGGCCGCTTACCTGGTGCATATTCAGTTTGTGAGTCGCTGCTGGAATGGGGGTTGGCTTGCTTTTTTGGGGTACGGCTGAACCGCTGACACACTTTGATTTATTAAATAAATATCACCCCCCAGTGTTGCAGCGGGGCAGGATCTGTTTATTACAAATTTTCACTGGGGTCTCCATGCCTGGGCGATTTATGCGTTAACCGACCTCGTAATTGCCTATTTTGGATTCCGTCGGGGATGCCCGAGCTTGATCGGCGCAGCTATTATCGACACCTTTGGAAAAAACCGACTGACCGATTCTTTGAGCTGGTTGAGTAATTTACTGACTATTCTAGCCATTGCGATTGGTGTCGGTGGATC
>Ga0307492_10001315_pt1 | contig 10322 bp, 11 predicted proteins | sample SI3LmetaG_FD_202365 | JGI IMG/M metagenome (GOLD analysis project Ga0307492, IMG submission 202365) | Sea-ice brine microbial communities from Beaufort Sea near Barrow, Alaska, United States - SI3L | ecosystem: Environmental > Aquatic > Marine > Coastal | place: USA: Alaska | collected 2017-05-06
ACACCGGGCGCTCGGCCGCGGCGAGCATGGCGACCGCACGCGCGATCTCGTCGTCGCTGGCCGCCATGCGCGGCCGATAGCGGTGCGAGGGGAGGGCGGCGCCCGCCTCCTTGCCCGCGCTGGCGAGCGCGATCTGAACGTCCTTGGGGATGTCCACCAGCACCGGCCCGGGCCGCCCGGTGGTGGCGATGCGGAAGGCCTCGGCCACGGTCGCCGCGAGAGTGTCGGGGCTTTTGACGAGGTAATTGTGCTTGGTGCAGTGCCGCGTGATGCCGACCGTGTCGGCTTCCTGGAAAGCGTCCGTTCCGATCAGCGCCGTTGGCACCTGGCCGGTGATTACCACCAGGGGAATCGAATCCATATAGGCGTCGGCGATGCCGGTGACCGCATTGGTGGCGCCGGGCCCGCTGGTGACCAGCACCACGCCGGGCTTGCCGGTCGAGCGGGCATAGCCCTCCGCCGCATGCGCCGCCCCGGCTTCGTGGCGAACGAGGATGTGGCGGATGTGCGAATGGCCGAACAGCTCGTCGTAGATCGGCAGGACCGCGCCGCCGGGATAGCCGAACACGATCTCGACGCCCTCGGCGCGAAGGCTTTCGATCAGGATGGCGGCGCCGCTGCGCTCCTTGGTCACCTCACGCTCCTGCAAGCAATCGTCCAGACATGAATCGGCCCGGCGCAGGGGTTTGAGCGCCGGGCCGACTGGAAACGAGATTGAACCGGCTGCATTTCAAAGTCAAGATAACATCTGAAATAAACGTGCGTCTAACACGGCCTCAAAGCAACTTTGCATTTCAACGCGCTGCCATCCAGCCGGTGGCTGGCCGCGAAACCAGGTGTATTGCCGCTTGGCATAGCGCCGCGTGGCGAGCTGACCAGCGAGCAAAGCCTCGGCCTGCGAAAGCCTGCCTTCCAGCAATCCGGCGACCTCGCGCACCCCGATCGCGCGCATCACCGGCAGCGCGGGATCGAGCCGGCGCGCGAGCAGCGCCGCCACCTCCTCGCGCGCGCCCTCGTCGAGCATCGCGGCGAAGCGCCGGTCGCAGCGTTCGTACAGCCATTCGCGCTGCGGCAGCAGGACGAGTGCGTGGAGGTCGACCGCCCGCCCGATCCCGCCGGCCGTGGCGGATTGCCACTCGCCGAGCGTGCGCCCGGTCGAACGCACCACCTCGAGCGCGCGCGCGGTGCGGGACGCATCGGCGGGGGCGAGCCGGGCGGCGGCGGCGGGGTCCTCGTGCTCGAGCGCGGCGCGCGCCTTGGCCTGCGGCAGCGCGCGGACCTCGGCGCGAATTGCGGGATCGATGGTGGGCACCGGGGCGATCCCGTCGAGCAGGGTGCGCAGATATAGCCCGGTTCCGCCGGCGAGGATGGGCAGCGCACCATCGTCATGCAGCGCCGCGATCTCGCGCTTCGCCGCCGCCGCCCAGTCCGCCGCCGAGCAGGCCTCGGCCCCGTCCCAGGCGCCGAACAGCAGGTGCTCGATCCCGGCCATCTCCGCCTCGGTCGGGCGCGCCGAGAGGACGCGGAGATCGGCGTAGACCTGCGCGCTGTCGGCGTTGAGCACCACCGCGCGGCGGCCCTCGGCCGTCAGCCGCCGCGCCAGCCGCACCGCGAGCTCGCTCTTGCCGCTCGCGGTCGGCCCTGCGATGAGCGCCAGCTTCGGTTTGGAGGAGGCCCCGTACATGCTCATCGCGCGGCTGATAGCAGAGCCGGACGGGCTGGAAACGCGTCTCGACGCGGCCAGCGCGGCGCTCGAAGCGCGCGGCATCCGCACCGCCGCCGCCGCGATGCTCGAGCACTGCGGCGAGGTGCTTCAGATTTCGCTGCCCGATGGCGATGTTGCAACGGTGCGCGAGCTTCTCGGCGCGCATTTCGACCCATGTGACCTGCTCGTGGCGCGGGACACCATCGAAGTGCCGCGGCTGTTCGTCTCCGACATGGATTCGACCATGATCGGGCAGGAATGCATCGACGAGCTGGCCGACTACGCCGGGATCAAACCGCAGATCGCCGCCATCACCGAGCGGGCGATGCAAGGCGAGCTCGACTTTCCCACCGCGCTGCGGGAGCGTGTCGGACTTCTGAAAGGACTCGAGGAAGGCGCGATAGAGCGTTGTCTCGGCGAAAGAATCGTGCCTGTCGGTGGTGCCCGGACCTTGGTCGCCACGCTCAAGGCGCACGGCTGCCGAACGGTGCTGGTGACCGGCGGCTTCCACCATTTCGCCGATCCGGTGGCCGAGCGGATCGGCTTCGAGCGCGTGGTCGGCAACCGGCTGGCGGTGGCTGACGGCAAGCTCAGCGGCGCGCTGGCGGGCGCGATCAGCGATGCCGACACCAAGGAGGCGACCCTGCGCGAGGAAGCGGCCAGGCTGGGCGAGGGCGCGCGCACGCTGGCGATGGGCGACGGGGCAAACGACATCCCGATGCTCCAGGCGGCCGATTACGGCATCGCCTACCGCGCCAAGCCCGCGGCCCGCGCTGCCGCCAGCGGCTGGATCGAGCGCGGCAATCTGACCGCGGCGCTCAGCCTGCTTGGGATTCCGAAGGCCGACTGGGTGGCGGGCTAAAAACCACCCACCCCGTTCGTGTCGGGCGAAGTCGAGACTCGCTGGCACTGCGCCTCGGTATCTCGACTACGGACTGCGTCCTCCGCTCGATACGAACGGTGGTTGGGGCTTGACCTCTATCAGCCGTGCGCCTCGTCCGCGGGCGAGCTCTGGAGCTGGATGTAGTTTTGCAGCCCCATCTTCTCGATCAGCTCGACCTGCGTCTCGATGAAATCGACATGCTCCTCCTCGTTGTCGAGGATGCCGCGGAACAGGTCGCGGGTGACATAGTCGCGCACGCTCTCGCAATGCTCGATGGCGTCGCGCAGCAGCGGAATGGCTTCACCCTCGAGCGCCAGGTCGGCGGCGAGGATCTCGGGCACGCTGTCGCCGATGCGCAAGGATCCGATGCGCTGGAAATTGGGCAGGCCGTCGAGGAACAGGATGCGCACCGCCAGCTGGTCGGCGTGCTGCATCTCCTCGATCGATTCCTTGCGCTCGTATTTCGCCAGATGCGTGATGCCCCAGTGATCGAGCATGCGGTAATGCAGCCAATACTGGTTGGTGGCGGTCAGCTCGTTGGTGAGCGCCTCGTTGAGATATTCGATGACCTTCGCGTCGCCCTTCATGGCCGCGGCTCCTTGTTCGCTCACGCAAACTCTAGGCCGCGAAAAGGTCAGAAGGCCAGTGAAAGCGACTCGCTGCGAATTGCCCGCAATCAGGCTGCCTGAGGCGCGAATGCGAGGCGTTGGCAGGCGCGTTCGGACGTGACGATCGCCTGAGCGTGATCCTCGCATCCGCCGCACTGGACGCGGCAGCCGAGCTTGGCATAGGCTTGCTCGACATCCTCGGCGCCCTGACGGGCGGCGTGGCGGATTTCGTCGGCGCGAATCACATTGCAGCTACAAACGATCATGGCCCGAATGTATGATACTGCGAATGACTTGCAAGTTAATTTCTGGTCGAAGAGGTCTGGAAAGGCAATTAACATCGGTGTAAGTTATGTGCGATTAGGAGCCCGCCCATGAGTTTCGCCGATCGCCCGCTCGTCCACCCCGACCGCAGGATCACCGGCATGCGCCCGCTCAAGGCCTGGCGCCATTTCCGCAAGCTGGTCGCCAACAAGGAGGATACCGAGCAGGTCTTCCACATCACCGAGGCGCTGAAGGGCCGCCGTTCGCATCGGCAGGCCTGGGCCTTCATCGCCTCGGAGGACGGGAAACGCTACCTCGCCGAGGAAACCGACATTCCCGGCATGCTCGACGATCGTGACCGCTGGGCGGCTTGCGGGCCGAACAGCGTGGCGGCGCATTACATCGCCTTCATGAAGCGCGAAGGACTGACGGCGGCGGGGCTGGTGGCCGAGAGCGAGAAGTTCATGCCGCCTGAAAGGCAGCTCGGCGATCTCACCGAATGGTATTTCAAGCGCCTGCGCGACACGCACGATTTGTGCCACATCCTCACCGCCTATGGCCGCGAGGCGCTCGGCGAGGCGTCGCTACTCGGCTTCACCTACGAACAGAACCACAACCGCGGCGTCTGGTTCATCGCCTATGCCGCCGCGCACCAGATCAGGAAGCAGACCCGCACCCGCGCCCCGATCTACGCCTCGATCGCCGAGGGCCGCCGGCTGGGCCGCGCCGCGGCCAAGCTGGCGCATATGGATGTCGAGCGGGTGATGCGGATGGACATCGCCGCGGCGCGCGCCTGGCTCGGCGTCGGCGAGCCGGTGGTCTATCGCGAGTGCCTGCGCATCCTCGAGAGCGAGGGCAAGCTGGGCGCCGATCTGATGGCGCCTGCCCAGGCGGCGGCGTAATCGCGCCGGCGCGCCTAATTAGGGACAGTCCCCAATTAGGAGGCGGATACGGAACGCCGTTGCACTGGCGGCAACTAATTGGGGACTGTCCCTAATTAAGGCTGACGCAGCTCCTTGCGGATCGCCAGCTTGAGGCCGGACCAGATCTCGTCCACCGCGCAGACCTTGATATCGACGAAGCCGAGCGGCAGCGCCAGCTCGCGGATGGTGTCCTCAGCGATATCGGTCGAGACCTTCGCGGCCCGCTTGGGCCAACTCACCCAGACCTGCCCGTCGCGCGCGATCCGCTGGCGCAGCGCGGCGAGCAACCGCTCCAGCTCGGCGCGTTCCGTAACGAAGACATGGGCCGCATCGACTCCCTCGGCCGGATCGGCGACGAAGATCAGCTCGAGCGCATATTCGTCGATCTCGTCCGCGACGCTCTCGGGCATGGCGTGGAACCACACCCGCTGCCCGTCGCGCAGCGACAGCTTCTTCGCCAGCGGGGTGCCGGAATAGCCGCCGCTCATGCGCCGAGCCGCGCGATCAGCGCCTGCGCCGCGGCGGGATTGCGGACCTTCGCGCCGGAGATGAAATAGACGTATACGTCGCGCCCGGCTTGCGCCCAGACCTTGGCCTGTTTCGCCCAGGCGTCGAGCGCCGCCGCGTCGTAGCCGGTCTCGATCTCGTCGACGGTGCCTTGGAGGCGGGCATAAGTGAAGTCCGCCGTCTGCCCCTCGATGCGCGGGAAGCTGTCGTGATCGGCGTAGACGACCGCCATGTTCCGGGCGCGGGCGAGCTCGAGGAAGGCGGGATCGGCGAAGCTCTCGTGCCGCACCTCGATCGCATGGCGCAGCCTGACACCGTCCTGCGCGTCCGGTATGAAATCGAGGAACCGCGCGAAGTCGTCGCGCTCGAAGGTCTTGCCCTCGGCGAACTGCCAGTTGATCGGGCCGAGCTTCTCGCCGAGCGCGGCGAAGCCCTGCTCGATGAACACCTTTACGGACTGGCCGCCGTCAGCCAGGACCTTGCGCGCCGTGGAATAACGCGAGGCCTTGATGCTGAACACGAACCCCTCGGGCACCGCCTCCGCCCACTTCGCCCAGCTCTGCGGCTTCTGCCGCCCGTAATAGGTGGCGTTGATCTCGATCGCGGTCAGCTGCCGTGCCGCATATTCGAGCTCACGCTTGTGCGCGAGCCCTTCCGGATAGAACACCCCGCGCCACGGCTCGTAGGTCCACCCCCCGACGCCGACGCGAATGGTCATGGGGCGTAGGCCACGCCGAGGCGTTCGGCTTGCAGCAGGAGATTGTTGTCCTTGGTCATGACAGCGCCGTTGCACAGCTTTGCGGAAACCAACAGGTGGGCATCGACATAGCCTACTCCCGTTCCAACGAGGTTTGCCCAGCCGATAAACGCGGCGACGTCAGCAGGACCAGCGACCGGGGCGGGCTTGAGGTTTTCAAGGCGCTCAGCAAAAGCCCCGCGTTTCGGCAATCCGTTCAGCAACAGCTCGCCGTACACGAAGGGATGCAGCAGTTCGAGGCCGGAACCAAGGATGTCGTCCAGCTGTGATCCTATGCCTCGAAGGTGATCGATCCAGATCGAAGTATCGACGACAATCACGAATTCGTGAAGTTTGGCGGACGACGCCTCGGAACCGGGACCTTGCCGAAATCGGGCATACTTCCCTTGAGCGATGCCAGCACCCGGCCAGCCTCTCGCTGGCGCATTTCGAGCAGTGCCTGGCGGACCAAGGCACTGGTCTCCTTGATCCCGGTAGATTCGCGGAGATCGGCGACGATCTTATCGTCCAGGGTGAGGGTCGTTCGCATGCATCAAAACTAGCATCAAATGATGTGCGTCGCAATGCCGATCACCTCTCCATCCACTCGCGGAAGAAGCGCTCGTTGGCGGCGCGGAGGTCGGACAGCGGCACATTCAGCCTGCAAATGCCGTCAACTCGATGATCTTCCCAAATCGCCGCGCCATCCACTCGTCCGAGGTATTCGACGACAAGTCCGGCCGCCGATGCTTGGTCGATCAGCCGCTCAAAATCAGCAGTTTCAATCAGGTAACGGCCTTGATCTTCGCCGAACAGAAGGTCGAGCGTGTCATCGAGCCATTCCGAACCGACTGCTAAGCCACGATCTCCTGCCAAGGCCATCTCGGTCGCTGCCACAAGTAGGCCGCCATCGGAGACATCGTGCACCGACAAGGCGATGCCTGCCGCAACCGCATCCCGGACAAATTCGCCCGCGCTCCGCTCTACGTCCAGATCGACTTTTGGCGGATCGCCCGCTTCATTGCCTTTGATTTCGCGTAGCCAAAGCGACTGACCAAGGTGTCCCTCGCAATGCAGCTTTGGTGACAATTCGCCGTCAGACAGAACGAAGACGAGATTGCCATCCGACTTGAACCCAATCGTCGCCATCTTGGAGTAATCCTCGATGATCCCCACCCCCCCGATCGCCGGCGTCGGCAGGATCGCGCTACCGCCGCCGGTCGCCTTGCTTTCGTTGTAGAGGCTGACGTTGCCGCTCACGATCGGGAAGTCGAGCGCGCGGCAGGCTTCGCCCATGCCTTCGAGCGCGTGGACGAGCTGAGTCATGATCTCGGGGCGCTGGGGGTTGCCGAAGTTGAGGCAATTGGTCACCGCCAGCGGGCGCGCGCCCACGGCGCAGAGGTTGCGGTAGGCCTCGGCCACGGCCTGCTTGCCGCCTTCGTAGGGGTCGGCATAGACGTAGCGCGGGGTGCAATCGGTGGTGATTGCAAGCGCTTTGCGAGTGCCGTGCACGCGCACCACGCCGGCATCGCCGCCGGTCTGGAGCGTGTCGCCGCCCACCTGGCGGTCGTATTGCTCCCAGATCCAGCGTTTGGAGGCGAGGGCGGGGCTGGCCATCAGCTTGAGCAGATCCGCGCCGATGTCGGTGCTCTCGGGAATCTCGCCGAGCGGCTTCACTTGCGCCCAGGCCTTGTAGTCCTCCTTCGAGAGATAGGGACGGTCGTAAAGCGGCGCGTCGGCGGCGAGCGGCCCGAGCGGGATGTCGCACACCACCTCGCCCCGCCATTCGAGCACCATGTGCCCCGTATCGGTGACCGCGCCGATGACCGCGAAATCGAGCTCCCACTTGCGGAAGATCGCCTCGGCCATCGGCTCCTTGCCGGGTTTCAGCACCATGAGCATCCGCTCCTGGCTCTCGCTCAGCATCATCTCATAGGGCGTCATCCCCTCCTCGCGGCAGGGAACATGGTCCATCACCAGGCGGATGCCGGCCTTGCCGTTGGTCGCCATCTCGACGCTCGAGCTGGTGAGGCCCGCCGCGCCCATGTCCTGGATCGCGACGATGGCGTCGGTCGCCATCAGCTCGAGGCAGGCCTCGATCAGCAGCTTCTCGGTGAAGGGATCGCCGACCTGCACGGTGGGCCGCTTGGCCTCGGCATCCTCGCCGAAGTCGGCGCTGGCCATGGTCGCGCCGTGAATGCCGTCGCGCCCGGTCTTGCTGCCGACATAAACGATCGGGTTGCCCACCCCCGTCGCCGCCGAATAGAAGATCTTGTCGGCATCGGCGACCCCCACGGTCATCGCGTTGACGAGGATGTTGCCGTCATAGGCGGGGTGGAAATTGGTCTCGCCCGCCACCGTCGGCACGCCCACGCAATTGCCGTAGCCGCCGATGCCCGCGACCACGCCCTTGACGAGGTGCTGCATCTTGGGGTGCTCGGGCCGGCCGAAGCGCAGCGCATTGGCGTTGGCGATGGGCCGCGCGCCCATGGTGAACACGTCGCGCAGGATGCCGCCCACGCCCGTCGCCGCGCCCTGATAGGGCTCGATGTAGCTGGGGTGGTTGTGGCTCTCCATCTTGAAGATCGCCGCCTGGCCGTCCCCGATGTCGATCACGCCGGCGTTCTCGCCGGGCCCGCAGATCACCCACGGCGCCTCGGTCGGCAGCTTCTTGAGGTGCAGGCGCGAGCTCTTGTAGCTGCAGTGCTCGGACCACATGACCGAGAAGATGCCGAGCTCGACAAGGTTTGGCTCGCGTCCGAGCGCATGAAGGACGCGCTCGTATTCCTCGGCGCTGAGGCCGTGCTGTTCGACGATTTCGGGGGTGATTGCGGGGGAGTCTGCGGGCATGGCGCGCCCCCTAGCGGCGGTAGCGCGCCATCGCCAGCCCCGCCGCGCGCCGGTGCCGCCGGGTTGTCCCCACCCAGCGCGCCAGCGCGACGAGTATGGCGTAGGACAGCAGCGCCACGAGCGGCAGCGCGATGCTCATTTCCTCGGGCTGCGGCGCGAACCAGTTGACCGCCTGGAACAGCAGCATAACCGCCACGAGGATCAGCGGCGGCCCCACCGGCCCGCGCGAATTGCGCAGGAACAGCCAGAACCCCAGCCCGATCAATGCCAGCTCGAGCGGGATCGCCAGCAGGGGATAGTCCCACAGACCCAGCCCGAGCTTTTGCGGCCCGCCGTCGAGCGTGAGGTCGGGGCGGTGCACCAGCAGATCGAGCAGCCAGTGCGAGGCCACCACCACGGCGGCCCAGATCCCGGCGGTCAGATTGCGCGTGACGGCCAGGACCGCCAAGCCAAAGCCGAGGCCCCATAGAGTGGCGCCCAGCAGGCTGTGAGTATAGGGCATGTGATATAGGTCCATCGGGTTCATCGCGATGATCCCTGGCACGACGCGCATGTTCTCGACGCCCATGATGACGAAGGCGAAGAACGCCAGATCGACCAGCTGCGCGGCGACGAACAGCGTGCCGAGCCGGGGCGCATCCGGCGTGGCGGCGCTGGCGGCGAGCGCGGGGGCGAAATGTCCGATATACATGGTCGTTGCCGGAACGGGGTCGCGGCTGAAGCGATCGCAGTCAAGAGCGGTCGGTTCGGAGTCGGAGCGCGCCGGCGCGGAGACGGCGCTGCAGGCGCCTATCCTGCCGCCCCTTTTCTTCGTGGCCGTGGCCGCTATAGGGGGCGGCCCTGCTGGGGCGTAGCCAAGCGGTAAGGCAGCGGTTTTTGGTACCGCCATGCGCAGGTTCGAATCCTGCCGCCCCAGCCAGCCTTTCCGCGCTTCGGAACCGGGGCAGGGAGAGGAGAGCGCACATTTCCCGGATCGACTCAAGGGCCGCCTTGCTCGCCTTCGCCGCGCTGGGCGCGCCTCTGACCGCCCAGGAGCCCGAGACGGGCGACGAGGGGGCCGAGGCGATCGTGGTGACCGGGCGCGCGCTCCCGGACACGCCCGGCAGTCCCGCCTATGGCACGATCACGCTCGAGCGCGAGGCGCTGCTCGCCACCGGCTCGGGGCGGCTCGAGGACGCGCTCGGCACGGTCGCCGGTTTTCAGCAGTTTCGCCGCTCCGACAGCCGGTCCGCCAACCCCACCGCGCAGGGGGTGACGCTGCGCGCGCTCGGCGGCAACGCCGCGAGCCGCGCGCTGGTGCTGCTCGACGGGGTGCCGATGGTCGATCCCTTCTTCGGCCAGGTTCCCTTGAGCGCGCTCGCACCCGAGCGGCTGGCGAGCGCGCGGGTTACGCGGGGCGGCGGCTCCGGCCCGTTCGGCGCGGGGGCGCTGGCGGGGACGATCGAGCTTGCCAGCGCGCCGGCCGGCGATTTCGGCCCCCTGAGCGGATCGGCGCTGGTCAACGACCGGGCCGAAACCGAGCTCTCGGCGACACTCGCGCCATCGCTCGGTGCGGGCTTCGCGACGCTCTCGGGGCGCTGGGACCGCGGAGGCGGGTTCTGGACCACGCCCGAGAGCCAGCGGGTGGCGGCGAGCGTGCCGGCGCGCCACGAAAGCTGGTCGATGCAGCTGCGCGGCGTGGCTCCGCTGGGAGAGGCGGTGGAGCTTCAGGCGCGGCTGCTCGCCTTTCGCGACCGCCGCGTGCTTCGCTTCGCCGGCGCGGAGAACGCGACCGAGGGCGAGGACGCCAGCTTGCGCCTGATCGGCCAGGGCCGCTGGCGGTTCGATGCCCTGGCCTATGTGCAGA
>Ga0307492_10001316_pt1 | contig 10318 bp, 14 predicted proteins | sample SI3LmetaG_FD_202365 | JGI IMG/M metagenome (GOLD analysis project Ga0307492, IMG submission 202365) | Sea-ice brine microbial communities from Beaufort Sea near Barrow, Alaska, United States - SI3L | ecosystem: Environmental > Aquatic > Marine > Coastal | place: USA: Alaska | collected 2017-05-06
GGCGCCAACGCGTTCTACGGCCGGCCAAAAAATCGAAGGGGGGGTTCCGAAGCGCCGAGGCGACCAGGCCGCGCCACGCTGCCCCCTCGATCGCTTGCCCGACTAAATACTGAGATTAAAGCCAGTCAAATAGCTGAGCATTACCAAGGCTCTGCTACCTCATGAACCCCGGATGTACCCGCTTCAGTCTCGACTATCTCGCCTTCGATCGCTGGCAGCGCAGGCGCGTGTCCGTTCGCTGTCTGCGTTGCTGCAAGGTACAACTCTTTGATGTTAAAGGATAATCCGCCGTTGCTTCCTGGTTGCTCGTCCGCTCGAAGCTGAATGCCGAGCCGTTCAAGCGCAGTCATCGGGTCTTCAAGGATCTGGTCTGCGAGCACCGCGACCACGTCGCCCTTACCCTGCTTGCGCCGCTGTTCCAGTTCATCGAACGCCTGCCCGACCAGAGCCACGAGCCTCTGCCGCGTCATCGCCGCTGCGTCTCGCCTTGAACTGCCGCTGTCTCGCTTCTGTGGTAATTGGTCCGCCATGCTTAGAATATCTCAACCGATTGACTACCACTCAACCGCGTCTTTGCCAAGCCCCTGCTTATGACCCCACAAGGCAATCATGGCCGCCTCTGCCCTGCCGTCGTCTTTCTTCCGTTGCCAGTGCTGCGCAGCTTCCGGCAATAGCTGCGTTGCTCGTGCCCGTGCTCCGTCCTTCCCGGCAGGAACACGCAGAGCCATTTTCCACTGAGCAGGCCGAACAGGCGTAACAGGAACAAGCAGCGCAGCAAGCACGCCCTCAATGATCCCAGCCGATCGGCCGAAGCTGAACATGCTCGTGACGCCTTGACCTGGCATTGCGCCAACCTCTTCGATGTAAGCATGATCGGCTGATATTTCCCGCACGATCGAGGCGAGAGCATTGGCGTCTGTTCGTCTCTTCCCGCGGACTTCGAGCACCGGCATATCCCACACGCCGGCCAGCTTCCCGTTTATCAACTTCGCAATTGCGCCACTCGCGCCAGGATCAATCCCAATCAGAACCATGGCCGCATGAGCTACGCTCAAATTTCCGCACGGTCAATCAGTCGCAACGGACCTTTAGCCCCCCGGCAACGGCTACAAACGGCTACAAAAACGGCTACAGCGTGCATATCTCAAGAGAAAACACCGTTTTGTTGCCGTGTAGCCGTCAAAATGGCAAATCCCGTTTCAGATGACCACGCCTCAACCCCAGCCACCCGGCATATACCCCTATATTATCATTATTTCACCAGTCTAAGAAAATAAGAAATACGGCTACAAACAGCCATTTTTTCCTGAGTTATTCAGGCTGTAGCCGTTTTTGTTGCCGTTTGTAGCCGTAGCCGCTCGCAAACTTTTTCTCAAATAGCTGTTGACTTAGCCTCAATGATTTGAGATTATCTCAATTACAGGACGGCGCTGATTTGCCCCTGACGCCGGTTTCCCGGCCCCCGCTGGAAGCTACCGCAGCACAAGCAGCCGCACGGGTAGCAACCTCGCAAGGGAGAAACGCAGATGCTCAGGCTCTCGTTCTCCCTTCAGTTGAAAACGAAAAGGGCCACCCGGACGTACCGAGTGACCCTGACGTTCTTCTAAACTGAAGGCGCCCGGCAGGCGCTAGACCCTCGAAAGTCGGCCTGCCGGGTAGCCTGCGAAGGATAGCACGAAACCGCAGGGACGCAACATGCCGCAGGCAAAGCCAATTACCAACCTCAGCCCTGAGACCCGCGCCGACATTCGCAATGCTGTCGCGCTCGCCATGGAGTACTGGCCGAACGCGCACCTTGGCGACTACTCCCGTCAGCACGACATGCGGCAGGCTTTCAGGATGCTCCGTTCTCACGCTCCGGTTAGCGGGCTGCACGGTGCCATCGGAGCGGTTGAGCGCAGCGCTTACAGCCACATGGATATGTGAGCCATGAAGAACGCAACTATGACCCGCCTTATCCCCATGGACGCAGCCGTTCTTTCCTACCTGATTGAAGTCGGCGGCAGCGCCCCTTATTCCGCAATCCCCGCGAAACTGTTCAGCGGAACGATACCTGAAGGCCACCCGGATCTTGTTACCCAGGGGCTTGTTGAAAATCACGGAGACGATGTACGCATTACCGCAGCAGGGCGCGCGGCCGTATCCAATGCCCCGAACGAAGCCCCCTACTCGATCGGCGCGGCGCGATATGCCGGACGCTGGAACGGCAAGCCACAGAAGGCCGTCCGCTGCCCCAGCAGCACAGGCTACAAGACACGCGCCGCGCGCTTGGTCGAAGCGCTCAAGGGCCGCTACAGCCACCGGGAGCGCGCATATATCGTGAGCCCCGCGAAGGCCGCGAAATTTGAAAAGCTGTATGCCGATGGCTGGGACGCGTCTGCGGTAACCGGTGAACTTGAGCCGCCGCACGGGAATTCGCGCGCCTAATGACTTGACATTATCTCAATCACTTGAGATTATCTCAATATGAACTTGAGGGCATAGCTATGGCTGTAAAAACCCACTTTTCAAAGTTCTGGCAACGGCGGGAAACCACCATTACCGGAACGCTCTGCAACCGCATGAGCAATGCAGGCGACGACCTGAACGTGACGACTGAGCGCGACAAGGTCACCTGCAAGTTCTGCCAGCGCCTTCTGAAACAGGGGCGCTCGTGATGTTTCAAGCAGTCATTATAGCCGCATGGGGCGCCGCAATCGCGGCCGGGCTCACAGCCGCCGCGCTCTTCGCGGCTCTCACAATCACGGCGCAGACTATCGGCGCTGTCCTGCGCGCGGTGCTCCTGTGATGTACCGCCAGCCGCCCCTTTCCCTTCGTATCGCGCAGGCCGTGACGCTCCGGTTTATCGACCTGTGCGGCTTCTGCTTCGCGTTCGGCGCCGTGTGTGGCGTGCTCGGCTTTGCAATCGGGCGGCTCTTCACATGACAAACCGGAAGGCGCTGTTAGCCAAGGTCCGCGCGCTGCTCGCAAAGACGGTGGAAAACGGCTGCACTGAAGCCGAGGCCATGGCCGCGCTCGCGAAGGCGCGGGAACTCATGGACGAATACGACCTGACGGACACGGATCTTGCGTTCGGCGGCGAAGAGGTAAAGGCCGAAGAGCGCAACGTAGCTGACCGCCACCGGATACGCGATTACCTCGCAACCGCAGTCGGCACGTTCTGCCAGTGTAAGGCGTGGTCCGGCATGACCTATGAGCACGTGACCTTCTGCGGCCTCGATAGCGATACGGTTTTCGCGCATTGGCTGCTGGACACGCTCGCGGACTTCGTGGACCGCGCCTTGCAGGACTATCTGCGCAGCACGTGGCGGCCGGGAATGCCTAGCGTTCGCCGCACGGAAACCAATGGCTTCGTAATTGGCTGCTGCTCTCGCATTGTCCAGCGCCTTCGAGAACTCGCCCCGAGGCCGCCGCGCACGAGCACCGGCCGCGACCTTGTCGTGGCGCGGAATGCGCTCATTGAACGCAAGCTGAATGAACTCGGCCTTCGACTGCGGCGCGTCCGTGGTGGCAGCAAGCGGACCAATAACGACGCGTTCGCCGCCGGCCGCCGCAAAGGCGACGCAGCGCAGTTCAACCGGCCAATCAATGAAGGCGGACCAGTTCAACGGATAGGAGACGAAACATGGTGAAGGACGTTTTTAAATTCTGCCCCGGCTCGATTTACGGCCGGCGCGGCTGGACCCCCGTTATCCGTATTCTGAAGAACGGGCGCCCCGTAGGTTCCAAGACCGGGCCCGCGATGCTGTCTCAGGAAGCCGCAGACGATCGAGCCAGAACGGCCGCGCTATATGTGGCCCGCACGATCGCCGCGGACTGGCAGCACGTGGCTGACTTCGTCGTGGCTCCGCGTCGCGATGGCGCAGAGCCGACGCCTTTGCAGGAGCACTTGAAGCCAGCGCCGATTGATATTCCGTGGCCGTTTCTGAGCCACCGCGCCTACACAGAGCACAGTTTCGGATGAATGTTATCAACCTTCGCGCCGTCGCCCGTGCGGCTTTTGAGGACGGGGAGCGTCCTATTCACAGGCGGGTCTGGTTCCTGCTATCAATGCAGCGCTGGCGCTCGCAGTGGCGCCGCGCGCACGAGGCGCAGGATTGGAACGCCATGGCGGATTTAGAACGTCAGTATGAGCAGATAAACGGGATTTAAGTGCTATGGGGGCCCTGCGGTTTCTGTTGGCGTTGTCGGTGGCATACGGCCATCTTGGCGCGTTCCTCGGCTTTCCGCTCGTGCCTGGCGATACTGCGGTCCAGTGTTTCTTCATCGTCAGCGGCTTCTATATGTCTCTCGTGCTCAACGGCAAATATGAGCATGCCGGGTATTGGCTGTTTCTCTCAAATAGACTGCTACGTCTGTATCCGGTTTACCTCGCGGTTTTCGCTGCGACCGTTCTTCTGGCAACGCCGCCTAGACCGCGGCTCGATGCGCTCGGCTGGCTTTACTTCGCAGTTTCACAATTGACGCTGTTCGGGCAAGACGCCGTGATGTTCCTTGCCATAAAATCCGGCGCGCTCGCATTCACGAGTAATTTTAACCAGAGCAGCGGTAATCTTTTCGAGTTTTCCGTTGTCCCGCAGGCTTGGACGCTTGGCGTTGAACTCTGGTTCTATCTGTTGGCGCCGCTCGTCCTGCGCCGATCGCCAGCGGTCATTGTCGGCCTCTTCGTTGGTAGCATCGTGCTACGTATGGTCTTGCAACTCTGGTTTGGGCTGTCAGGCGACCCGTGGTCATATCGGTTCTTTCCTTCCGAGCTTGCGCTGTTTTTGCTCGGCGCCATCGCGCATCGCTTGGACCGTAAGTCTCTGATTGTCGCAGCCGTCACAGTTGCGGTTGTACTCTTCATCAATCGAGCCGGCGGCCCCGGCCGACTGGCGTCCGTATCATTTCTCGCAGCGGCGGCTGTTTCAATTCCATGGCTGTTTGCAAAGACGCAATGCATTGAAGCTGACAAGTTCTTGGGGGAATTATCATACCCAATTTATCTAGTTCACATACTGGCTGGTAGCCTCATTGCCGGCGCGGTGCCTGCGTTTCTGGCCACGCTCGCGGCGGCCGTGGCCATATATTTACTGGTAGACCGGCCAATTGACCGCTGGCGACAAAGTCGCCTCACTCGTGCTGCCCCTGCGCTGGCCTAAGCGCCTTGCCGCCTCGCCGCGCCCTTCTTCTCTTCAGCCTCATATCGTTCCAGTAGCCGAGCGTGCCCAAGCTGAGTGAGTAACGCGGGCCGTTCGCTGTTGGTCCAGAGCCGCACCACGGCACCGTCGCCCCGCCGCACCTTCATATCAATGGCCTTGTAACCGGCGCGGCGTAGCGCAGCCGTTGCGTGTTTCTCGCGAATGACGCCTTGCGGGCTGTCGAAGGCCGTGCGCGCGTGGTCAATGAGATCCTTCGCCGCGACAAGCTCGCGTCCATGGAACGCGCCACCGGTCGCCAACTGGTCGCACAGCCAGCGCGTACCGGCTGGCGTAGCATTCGCAACCATTTCCATCTTTGCCGCAGTCATCGGCGGTCGCGCGGCCGGGTTGAACTGCGACACGTCGCGCTGCTTCAGCCAGCCCGCGACCTTCGCGGCGCCCTGTTCATGGTTGAGCCAATTATACAGGCTGGCGTAATACGCAGGCTCGCGGGGCTCTTCAAGATACGCGCGATGCACCCAAAATCGGCGGTCGTCTTCGTCGAGCGCAATGGCGTCATCATAGTTTGTGAAAAACACCCATATCTGCGTGTTCGGGATTGCGTATGGCTGCTGGTTCTTCTTGTTCACTTCGACGAAGAGCGGCGGCGCTGCAATCCAGTCCTTGAGCCGGTTATAAACCTCGCGCTTCGTGAAGTTCATCATTTCCGAGACGCTGATAACCTGCGCTTGTAGGAACTGCGTGAACTGGCCCGCGAGCATTTCGGGCTTCACCTGGGAGACGTTGTGCTGACCTATCGCGTCGAAGATTGGCGCAAATGCCGTGTCCTTGCCAACGCCCTGCTCGCCCAGAATGACCGGCGCGTGGTTGATCTTCACGCCGGGGTTCTGAATGGTGAAGCCGAAGAAGTCTAGGAAGTGTTCCCGTGCGGGGTCGCCCGGCTCCCCGAATATCAGCGCGACGTGGTCGAGCCACGGCCGCACCATGTCGTCGCTAACGCCCTCGATCGGGACCACGGCGGAAGGCCGCCACAGGTTCACAGCGCGGACGCGGACGCCGCTCTGGTTCTCGTCATCAATGAGCACCGGCCGCCCCGGCCGATATGTTGCAATCTGCGCCTTGCGAGCGCCGCGCGCATTTTGAAACGTCGCTTCGGCGGACTTCACGCCGGTATTGCCAAACGCTGCAATCTGCACGTTGGCGGCATTGAGAGCCCGCGCGGACAACGCTGAGCCGGTGTCCAGTTCAATGTAGCGTTCAAGCTGCTGGACCCACACGTAGCGTTTCAGCATGCGTTCTAATGGCGTCTCGCCAATCAGCGCGTCGCCGGCTTCGTCAAAGTCTTCCTGTGCCTCGGCCGTGAACTCGCCGCTGGTCTTCGCGTTCTGGAAGAGCCACGCAGCGCCCAGCGACGCGTCCGTTATGCTGTCCCATGTCTTCTTGACGTATTCCGGTCTAATGCCGTCGTGGTGCAGAGCCCAGCCGAGCACGTCGGAATAATAATCCTCGCGCTTCGGCCCCAGCGCGGCCTTGATCGCTGCGAGCGCTGTAACGAAGTCATCGTGTGACGGCAGATTATCCGGGTTGTTAGGCCAGGCTTCGAGCGCCTGAAGCACAAGCGCGGGGCTCTTCGCCCACAGGGCTTCGTTGTCGAGCTTCTTCCGCGTGCTTGGTACGCTGCCGGTTGCGATCGCCCCGCGTGTTATCTCGCCCCAGCCTTTCGCTGGCACCATGTCGCGCAGCGTGGCAAAGAATTTCTCGACGACGTCCGCGTCAATCTCCGTGAGGCCGTCTGTGCCAAATTCGCAAGGGCTCTCCCCGTGTCGCCACTCATACGCGCCGCCCTTTGGGTGCGGGCCTTCGACGACATACTGCTGTCCGTGTCCCAGCAACTCAACCGCATGTTTCACCGGAGCCCCGGCCGCGTCGGTGCGGACGGCGTCGTTCCATGCAACCCGCACCTTGCGGATAGGGTCATGATATTTCGGCCGTTTGAAGACGAGCAGACGGCGCGGCGAACCGGCGCGCGATCGTACCGGCGCAAAGCCGAAGTGTTCCAGCGCAAGCTCTTCACACGCGAGCGCCATGGCTTCGTCCTCAACGTCAATATCGAGCCCGAGAAACGTCCGCGACTGAAGGCCGACGCTTGCGCCCCACAGGATATATTTCTTCGCGTCCGCGATCGTCGTAACGCGCTCTTCGGCCCAGCGCCCGCCGAGCCCCGACCATGTACCGTCGCCAGTGAGCACGCCGGGCGTCTTGCCGCGGTGCCTGTCTTTCACGTCGGACCCGCGCGTTATCGTAGCGTCGGGCGGGATAATCGGCAGCGTTTCGCCGCCGAACCCGGCTTCAAACCAGCGCCTGAAACCCTTGTGTCCCTCAATTTCTTGTGTCATTCTCAAAAAGCGTTCCGTGGCATGCGGGGCGCCTTCCCCTATTGGAAGTCTTGTTTGTGGCGGTTGGGCCGGTTCTCCGAAAGGTGACCGGCCCATTTTTTGAGCCTAGCTCAAAAGAGCATGCGAGCTACTGTTTCGTCAACCGCCGCGTAGCTTCTCGCAGAGCGCGTAGCCTTCCAGCGGCCAGAGTTGGCGGAACGCATCGTCATAAGCGTAGCGTGCGCCCACGCCGGGGTCGAAGTTCTGCGGGTCTGCCGGCGCAGCCTTGCCGACAGCCTTGAACCCGTTCTGCATTTCGATGATCGCGATTGTCAGCGTTCCGCTGTAGAAATATTCGACGTTCTTGATTTTCTTCTGGATGCCTTCGAGCGTGACGCGCGGTGCCGTCTTCGTCTCGACAATCGCTTGTGCCTGTTGCAGGGTCACGCCTGGTTCGCCGCGCACTTTGCTGTCGTTCTCGTCGCCGCTGTCACGCTGCGCAAATTGTCCGTCCATATCTTGTTCTCCTGGTCGTCCGTTATTTGGCGTACCGATACCCGGTCCCGCCTTCTGCTTTCACCGGCATTCGCACTGGAAAGCCGCTGAACCCCTTCGCCCAATCCTGAATGTCCGTCATGATTTCCACGAACTCTTCGACTGAACCGAACTTGTCTGGTGTTTCTGAAATGTCTTCGTCGTGGACGCTGAGCACGACGCTATAACCTGCGGCCTCGTGTCGAAGCATCGCGCCCGCGAGCAGGTCGCGGCACATGCCCTGCACGCAGTTTTCGAGCAGCTTCCCGCCCCACGTGCTTTCCTCTTCCCACTGCTTCGTGACGCCGTTGACGCCCCAATAGTGGATTTTCCAGCGATAGCGCGGAACCTTTTCGCCTACGTCCAGCGCTTCAAGGTCGCGTTTGTCAGGCTTCAATGACGGGCGGCGATACCAGATAATCCGGCCGCTCGGCAGGCGGCACTGCAACCAGCGCCCCTTGACGCGGTATGAGAATGGGCCTGCATGGAACGCTTTCCCCGGCGCCTCGATCGCGGACCGTGCGGCGTCTTCAAGCTCACGCCAGAACTCGACAACGCGCCAGTTTTTTTCCCGCCAGCCGTGAACAGCGCGATAAGCAACGTCATGGGGCAAAATGACCTTGCCCTTCTTCTTGCAGTTGCGGCGGAACGCGTCGGGCCCAATGCCGTAGCCACAGCCTAGAATGGCTTCCTTGCCGACGAACCGCGGGATTAGGTTCGTCTTGTTCTCGTGCCCCTCAATGACTTCTTCGACGGAGAGCCCGAAAATAAATCCGGCCATTTCCTCATATATTTTGCCGCCGTCCGCGAATAGCTGCACCATGTCGCGCTGCTTCGACGACCAGACGGTGCCTCGCGCTTCGACCTGTGAATAGTCCGCGAAGTAAAGGCGGTGCCCAGGCCGCGCGATTATCGCGCCGCGCAGCATGCGTGACAGTGTGTCGAGCGGCGGCCCCCAAACCAGTTCGAACGTGTCATCGTCAAGCTCAAGAATATCCTTCATCGCGGCATCCCAGCCGCCGTGCCGCTTATCTATGCCTGCGCGAATGAGGTTCTGTAACTGAATGCCACGGCCAGCCCAGCGGCCCGGTCCCGCTGCGTGGTACTGAAGGTTTCCGCGCGCTGCGCCGTCCGCGCAGCGTTGTAACTTGAACTTGTCCAGCTTCTTGACGCTCGACTTGCCAGCGTCCAGCCGAAGCTGTAGCGCCTGCCGGACTACGCCCTGCTCGTCCTGGTCTTCCCATGGCTCAGGGTCGCCCGGCAGTTCGCCGGCCAGAAGATCCTCGATCGCCTCTTTGTCGGCCGCCTCGGCTTCGTACTCTTCGCCATTGCGCCGGGTCTTCGTGACTACCTTCAACTCGACGCCGTGGCTCTTTACGAAGTCCTTAAGGCGGTCGACCTGCGTTGCCTTTTCAACAGCGCCGCCAGTTATCTGCTTCATGCGCGCGTCAGCGCGGGCGCTCGTGCGGGCTGCGAATTCCGCCGCAGCGTCGACAAAGGCCACGTCAATCATGACCCCGCGATTGTTCATGACCTGGTCGAGATACCAAACCTCGCGCTCTTCCGGCGTCATCGGCCGCAGCGCATGGTCAAGGTCGCGCTCTGCCCGAATATCCTGGCAGCAATACTGCGTCAGCCTCTCAAGGCTGGCTTCGTCGTCGACCCAATAAATTCCGTTGGGGTCTTCACCCTTCCGCGGCGCGCGTGGCTTACACATGCGCAGCATGAGCCGGTGGCCTTCCTTGTCCTTTTTCTCCCGCAGTCCCATTGCAATTGCAGCCCGGTCCAGGTCGAGCGGGATAGACTGAATGGCCGATCGCGCCATGGTGCAGTCAAGCTGCTTGATCTTCGGAATTGGGAAGCCGTAACGGGGCCCCATAATGTGTCGGTCAATCGCAGCCTCGAATGGCGCGTTATGTCCGGCCACAATGCCGCCGCTCTCGATATGCTCCCGCACCGATTGCGGAACGTCTTCGCCGGGGAACCACGGCCACGGGTCTTCATCGTCAAACGCAAAGCATGCAACGAGTACGTCCGTCGTTGCATGCTCTGCGTAAACGTGCGCCCCGACCTTCTTCAGGTCCAGGGTGCTCCGTGTTTCATAGTCGCGGTGAAGGACGCGTTCGGTCAATGCTTGCGCGCCGCCACCGGTTGAACGGCCGCGTTCAGCGCCGCATAAACTTCCGGGCCCGGTCCTGGCACGCGATCATCGAAGCCGGGCTTCTTGCTCGCTTCGCAATCCAGATAAATCTGCATGCAGGCCATAAC
>Ga0307492_10001317_pt1 | contig 10317 bp, 11 predicted proteins | sample SI3LmetaG_FD_202365 | JGI IMG/M metagenome (GOLD analysis project Ga0307492, IMG submission 202365) | Sea-ice brine microbial communities from Beaufort Sea near Barrow, Alaska, United States - SI3L | ecosystem: Environmental > Aquatic > Marine > Coastal | place: USA: Alaska | collected 2017-05-06
TTCTTTTTTAGAAATAAACTTGGGATGGTGGTTTCTTAACTTCCAGATTACCGGGGGGATATCCCACATACTCTGGTGATTACTTACAATAATAAGCGGAACGTTTTTAGGGAGTTCTCCTTCTATTATAAAAGTAAAACGAGTGCCCAGAATATTAAGACAGCGCATTAAACACCACTGTAGAGTGTCTACCATCACTTTGTGACCTTTGTAGCCAAAAGTGTTGAGCCCGATCCATTGCAAAGGATGAAAAGCCACTAAGGACAATCCAAAGCACAAGTAGAACAGTATAGAAAATGGGTAGGATAGTATTTTTAAAATTTGCTTCAAAAAATGTAATATCGTTGTTAAGGTGGTAAATATAGAAATGCTAGTCAATAAAAAAGACTAAAAGAGAATGATTTTCATTCCCTTTTAGTCTTTTAAAACTTATAATTTCTTCTTCCTATGGGAGAAGAAAGATCACTCGGTATCCGAGTAAAGTCGAGGTTAGCAATGTTGGTTAAAAGCTCCCATTAAGTTTTCTGAAATCATATCTGCTGGGCGCCCTTCTATGTGATGACGCTCTAGCATATGTACTAATTCACCATTTTTAAACAATGCCATAGATGGTGAGCTAGGTGGAAAAGGCACCATTGCTGCTCTAGCCGCATCTACTGCATCGCGGTCTACACCTGCAAAAACCGTCACTAAGTGATCTGGAGATTTTGCATTTTGTAATGACATTCTCGCTCCTGGTCTCGCATTAGCCGCTGCACATCCACAAACTGAATTTACAACCACTAACGTAGTTCCTTCTTTGCTCAATGCGTTTGTCACGTCTTGTGCTGTATGTAATTCTGAAAACCCTATGTTTGTTAGGTCTTCTCTCATTGGTTTTATTAAATCTGCTGGATACATAATCGTTTCTTTTAATTGAATTTCTTAGACGGTAAAGATACAAATTACTAACAGCAATTCGCCTAAGATCAATTTGTAAAGTCAATGAACTCATTGGTATTCTTTATTGTTATCGCTTCGGAAATTTTAAAGAGATTCAATATATAAATCTATATGACAAGAACAGCTTTATTTTTTTGAAGCCCTTTTGGTTGTAATGCTCATTTCAGAAATAAGTAAAAAAGCATAATGACAAGCAGGAAGTTCTTTCCACCTGTAACATAAAGCCTTTTGTGATTACTTATCTTTGCACTAGATTGTTATTTATTCTATGAAGTTTTTACTTATTCTAATTGTTTTTTGGTTTTTGCGCTACATGTTTAGCAAGATGAGTGGTTCTGGTGGCGGACAACGGAGCACGTTTTCGGGTGGGGGTTTTGGCGATGTTTTTCAACAACAAAGAAGCCGTGGAGATCAAGTTTCACCAGCAGATTTTGAACTTAACCTTTTATCGCTTTCATCGTTCGTTATCAAAGCCGACGGGAAAGTAAGCCAGAGCGAGCTCGATTATGTGCGTCAGTATTTTGTGCAAGCCTATGGTAAAGAAAGAGCCAACGCTACGTTTAAAATCTTTAACGATGTCATCAAAAAAAGAGATGTTTCTGCACAGCGTATCGCCATGCATTTAAGAGCGAGAACGCGATACGAAAGTAGATTGCAAATACTTCACTTTCTTTTTAGCATTGCAAATGCAGATGGTCATGTCACAACATCTGAAGTAAATGTCATCCAGCAAATAGCAACCTACCTCGCTATTCAAGGAGCAGATTTCACGAGTATTAAAGCGATGTTCTTTAAGAAACCGGATAGTGCTTATAAGATTTTAGAAATAGACCGCTCAGTCACGGATGCCGAAGTGAAAAAGGCATACCGTACTATGGCAAAAAAGTATCATCCAGATAAGCTGGTTCATATGGACAAGGCCTACCAAAAGGGGGCCGAAGAGAAATTCCGTGCTGTACAAGAAGCTTATGAGCAGCTGCAGAAAGAGCGTGGATTCTAGTGCCCATCTTTCTTTACAACTTTGACTTGGTCTTTTATTCCGCTTAGATCTTGGGAACATCACTCAGGAGTTTTATATTGTTCTTTTCATATCAAAAAGGGATACTTACACTAGCAATTACATCCAAAGTAACTTGTGAAAATAGTTTCGAAAACTAATAAAGTTTAGCCAAGACTAAATATAAAATACATACATGTCGAAAAATAACTTTACCTTTGCCGTATGTTTACGTACGCAGAGGAAAATTATATAAAAACGATTTATCACTTGCAATCGCAAAGTGATAAAGATGTATCTACAAACGCCATTGCAGATGCTATGGATACCAAGCCTTCATCGGTGACAGATATGGTGCAGAAGTTGGCAGAAAAGAATGTGCTCTCTTACCGCAAATACAAGGGGGCGACACTCACGGATCAGGGAAAGAAGATAGCAGCTGGGGTGATAAGAAAACACCGTCTTTGGGAAGTGTTCTTGGTTGATAAGCTCAACTTTCACTGGGATGAGGTTCATGACATTGCAGAGCAGTTAGAACACATTCAAAGCGATGAATTAATCATTAGATTGAATACCTTTTTGGGCAATCCAGACTTTGATCCACACGGTGATCCTATACCTGATGAAAATGGAAATTTCAAGAAAACCGAAAAGAAACTACTGTCCAAACTCAATAAGGGACAACGCGGTGTTTGTGTGGGTGTTAAAGAATCTAGCCCAGAGTTTCTTCAGTTTTTAGACAAGAAAAATATAAGTATAGGTACAAAAATCAATGTATTGGGCAAAGAATTCTTTGATGGTTCTATGGTGATAGAAGTAGGCAGAGATCAATCTTTCATCTCAAAAAAAATAGCCGAAAATTTATATGTACAGACTAATTAATACTTATTTAATATTTCAGAAATAAAGAATGAAAAACAAAATACTAACAACCGTTATGCTCTTAACTGCGACGCTCGCATTTGGTCAAGAAACCGAAATACCAGCAATGGTAACAGATAGGCCAGACGCTACAGAGTCTCCATTGACAGTGCCAAAAGGATTTTTGCAGGTAGAAACAGGAGCCTTCTTTGAGACGTTTGAAAAAGACTCGTTTAAAACAGAAACATTAGGATATAACACATCGCTATTTAGGTATGGAATATTAGATAATCTAGAATTAAGGGTAGGTATAAACTATGAAGAAAATAAATTATCAATGGATGATGTGGCTCAAGAAATTAAGGCAGACGGCCTTACACCCTTGTTATTTGGTGCCAAAGTAGAAATTGCAGATGAAGATGGTTGGATACCGCAAATAGGATTATTGGGTCATTTATATCTACCGTTTACGGCTTCTGAGGCCTTTAAACCAAATACTACAGGTGCAGATTTTAGATTTTCTTTTGCCCATACACTTTCAGAAAAATCAAGCCTAAGTTATAATTTAGGTGGACAATGGGGAAATGATTCGCCAGAACTAGCCTATATCTATACCTTAAGTTATGGATATAGCGTGACAGATTCCTTTGGTTTTTATGTAGAAATTTATGGTGATTTCCCAGAAAACACCAAGGCCAATCATCTTTGGGATGCTGGTTTTACATATGCCTTGCAGCCTAATATACAACTAGATGCTACTATAGGAACGAGCTTTACAGAGGGGCAAGATTTGTTTTTAAGTGCAGGTGTAAGCTTTAGAATACCTAAATTAAAGAAATAATGAAAAAGTACATCTTAATAATAGCAGCTTTAGTACTTATAAGCTGTAAGGATAACAAAGAAAAGTCGGGGAAACTAAAAGTAGTAACCACAACCTCGATGCTCACAGATCTTGTAAGTAATATAGGTGGTGACCTTGTTGAAATAAAAGGTCTCATGGGTGCTGGAGTTGATCCGCATTTATATAAGGCTAGTGAAGGTGACGTATCAAAACTAGCAGGAGCAGATATCATTTTTTACAATGGCCTGCATCTAGAAGGGAAGCTAGTTGAGGTGTTTGAAAAAATGGGTAGCTCAAAAAAAACCATTGCTCTTGGTGAGTTTCTACCCAAAGAAGAATTGATTGATAGTGAGTATTTTGCTTCAAACTATGATCCACACGTTTGGTTTAATATTCAGTTTTTTAAGCAATTTGCAAAAACAATAACCGCTCAACTTTCTGAAGCAACTCCTGAGCACGCCTTAGCTTTTAGTGAAAATGAAAAGAAGTATTTAGAAAAACTAGAAGCGCTTGAGATTGCCATTAAAGAAACGATTGCAACACTCCCTGAGGAGAAAAGAATATTAGTTACAGCACACGATGCTTTTAATTACTTCGGAAAATCATACGGCTTTAATGTGGTTGGGTTGCAAGGCCTTTCCACCGCAACAGAAGCAGGTGTTCAGGACGTGCAACGTTTAAGCCAATTTATAATAGACAACAATGTAAAGGCCATTTTTGTAGAAAGCTCAGTACCCCGAAGAACCATTGAAGCACTAGAGGCGGCGGTGCTTTCTAAAAATCACGAGGTAATTATAGGCGGATCATTATATAGCGATGCGCTGGGAAATCCTGGTACAGATGAGGGAACTTACATAGGGATGTTTACCTATAATGTCAATACAATTGTGAATGCCTTGAAGTAGGATTTAATTCAAATCCGAAAAACCAGCAAGGTATAGTTGAAGGCCTCCTAGTACGTGTGATTTTCACAGAATTAAACGAGTAAGGAGTCTAAAGGATTAGGTAAATAAAAAAATACAAGTTGCCGATTTAACAATTTAATAAATGAGTCAAAAGATAGCCATACAAGTAGACGATTTAACGGTAGCGTATAACTACAAGCCCGTACTTTGGGACATTGACCTCGTCGTTCCAGAAGGCGTTCTTATGGCAATTGTCGGGCCAAACGGCGCAGGAAAATCTACGCTTATAAAATCTATTTTAGGAATTATCGATCCCATTGCTGGGAGTGTTTCTATTTATGGCAAACCTTATAAAAAACAGCGCAAACTTGTAGCCTACGTCCCGCAAAAAGGCAGCGTGGATTGGGATTTTCCTACCACTGCTCTTGATGTTGTGATGATGGGAACCTATGGTAGTTTGGGCTGGATAAAACGTCCAGGTCAAAAAGAGAAAAAAGCCTCTTTAGAAGCTTTAGAAAAAGTAGGAATGTTGTCATTTAAAAATAGGCAGATAAGTCAGTTAAGTGGTGGCCAGCAACAACGAGTGTTTTTAGCCAGAGCCTTGGTCCAAAACGCTTCTATCTATTTTATGGATGAACCTTTCCAAGGGGTAGATGCTAGTACCGAAATTGCCATCATTAATATCTTAAAAGAACTAAGAAAAGCAGGGAAAACATTGGTTGTAGTGCATCACGATTTACAAACAGTGCCAGAATATTTTGATTGGGTGACTTTCTTAAACGTAAAAAAAATAGCCACAGGACCCGTAAAAGATATTTTTAATGATGATAATTTGACCAAGACCTACGGAATCAACTATAAGGTGGCGGTTAATAAATAGCTTTTACAACTAGGCCCTTTGCGAATAATGGGCAAATAAATTTAAAACTGAAGAGTGAATACTACTCCTAAAGAATAACGACTAAAGACTATCAATACCATGACAATTACCGAATACTTCTCTCTTTTATTTAACGACTATACCTTGCGTACTATTACACTTGGTACTGCCGTGTTAGGTGCTATTTGTGGGATGTTGGGAAGTTTTGCTGTGCTGCGTAAAGAAAGTTTATTGGGTGATGCGATTTCGCATGCAGCATTACCAGGAATTGCGGTGGCATTTTTAATTACAGGCGCTAAAGATTCAAACATTTTATTACTAGGAGCCTTGGTGAGTGGCTTGATTGGGACGTTCTGGATACGTGCGATGACGCAAAAAACACATTTAAAAAGCGATACAGCATTAGGGCTTGTCTTGAGTTTGTTTTTTGGTTTTGGGATGTTGCTATTGACCTTCATCCAAAAACAACCAAATGCTAATCAAGCGGGGTTAGACAAATATTTGTTTGGTCAAGCGGCAACTCTAGTGGAGAGTGATGTGCGACTAATGGTCATTGTAACGAGCCTAGCACTTGTGGTGATGTTGCTCTTCTGGAAAGAATTTAAGCTCTTGCTTTTTGATGCAGATTACACAAAGACCTTAGGTTTTAATACTAGATTTATAGATATTACAATTACCTTTTTTATTGTTCTTGCCATTGTCTTAGGCCTACAAACGGTGGGTGTAGTCCTTATGAGTGCTATGCTTTTGGCACCAGCGGCAGCCGCTCGTCAATGGACCAATAAGCTGAGTGTTATGGTCTTTTTAGCTGCGATCTTTGGTGCTTTTTCGGGGGTGTTAGGGACGGCTATTAGTGCGAGTCAAAATAACCTGTCCACGGGACCAGTAATTGTGTTGGTCGCAAGCGTCTTCGTGCTGTTCTCTTTTATCTTCTCTCCGGGAAGAGGGCTATTGTTCCGCCAGTTACGTTTCAGAAGAAACAGAAGGGATTTGCAATTAAAAAAGACGCTCCAAATAATGTTTGGGATCGCGGAAACTCATGATAACATTTCGCACCCACACGCTATAAAGATTTTAAATAACTTTCAAGGATTTACAAAAATATCATTGCGGCAGATGGAGGATAATGAGTGGATTACCCTCGATGGACAAGAATGGGCATTAACCCAAAAAGGATTTGAAGAGGCAAGTACAATGTTTGATAAAAAAGAAGTTAATAATTAATATAAATCATGTCACTCTTTCTCAGCGGGAGAAGTGCTGGGATGAGGGAGTAGAAAAATTATGAGTAACCCACAAATAGAAATACAATTAATAGCCGTGGTTGTAGCCATTGCTTGTGCTATTCCGGGCGTATTTTTAGTCCTTCGGAAAATGGCTTTGATAAGTGATGCTATTAGCCACTCCATACTTCCAGGAATTGTGTTAGGCTTCTTCATCACACAAGATTTAAATTCACCACTATTGATCATTCTAGCTGCCGTTACTGGGATTATTACCGTCGTGTTAGTAGAGCGTATTCAGAAGACAGGATTGGTAAAAGAGGATACGGCCATTGGGTTGGTATTCCCAGCTCTGTTTAGTATTGGGGTGATACTTATTGCAAAAAACGCAAATGATATTCACCTCGATGTGGATGCAGTATTATTAGGCGAACTTGCCTTTGCACCTTTTGATCGATTGATGATGAGCGGTATGGATATTGGACCAAAATCGCTTTGGGTGATGGGCGTGATTTTATTGATAACAGTAGCGCTTCTACTTATGTTTTTTAAAGAGCTAAAAGTGAGTACTTTTGATGTAGGTCTTACATCTGCTCTAGGATTTTCACCCGCGATTTTACATTATGGGTTGATGTCTATTTCTTCAGTGACCGTAGTTGGAGCGTTTGAAGCAGTGGGCGCCATCCTCGTTGTGGCATTAATGATTGCGCCGGCTGCTACGGCTTATTTATTGACGTCAGATTTAAAGAAAATGCTCATTCTTTCAGTGTTGTTTGGAGTGTTTTCTGCGATTTCGGGTTATTGGTTAGCGCACTGGTTAGATGCCTCTATTGCAGGTTCTATTTCTACGATGTTAGGGTTTGTATTTTTAATGGTGTTTTTATTTGCACCAAATAAAGGTCTGATTGCGGTGATGTATCGCCAGAAACAACAACGGATAGAAGTGTCTTTACTCACGTTTTTGTTACACTTAAATAATCATAACGAAGTGGCTGAACGACATATTAATCACTTGCGAGAGCACATTAATTGGCAAAAAATAAGAGCTAAAACCGTTGTTGATTTAGCCGAAAAGAATAATTTAATATCCATTAAAGACCAAGTAGTTTCTCTCACAGATAAAGGGAATAACTTTACAAATATTGCGCTAGAATATATTATCACCAACAAGGATGAAAGGATAGAACATTTAAAAGACGATTTCTTTTTATTTAGAGGATAAAATTGGCATCATTATTTCATATATCTTTAAAACCGAAATACTAAAAAGATGAAACAAGTACTAATTATATTCACACTACTAGTAAGCATCACTTTATTTGCGCAAACAGGTAAGCCTATAGATGTGCCACAAATAGTTGTAAAAGTAGGACTAGACCAAACAATAGATTTGGACGGAACTTCGATTACATTTTTAAAAGTAATAGAAGATTCTAGATGTCCTAATGGGGTAGATTGCATCTGGGCAGGAGAGGCAAAAGTATTGGTGCGAATCGGATCTGTTGATGGAGAAGCAGTAGAAAAAACACTCACATTTAAAAACGGGATGTCAGTTATTGCGGGGCTTTTTAATAATAAAGAACTTCAGTTCTTACAATTAACACCGTATCCAGACGCAAATATTTCTGAAGCAGAAAAAAAGCCGTATACATTATTACTACGGTCTATAGAAAAATAGATTAATGACAGCCACAATCGTTATTGCCACATTTTGTTTTTCCACCATCGAGCGTTCCTAGAGAGCGCTTTTTATTTTCTAGCATAGATTTAAAGACAAACGTGTACAAGATAAAGCCTACGGCTGCTATAAAGGTGATAATGACTAAAATGAACTGAATATCCATACTTAATTAATATTAATTATTACTTCTACGATGGTCGTTGTCGCTATTTTTGGCGATAGAATATGATACGTGAGATTAGGCGCTTCTGCGGCAGCATTTTGATTAAAAGTTACTGTCAATGTATTTATATCTGCAGTGCAATCGTTACTATAATCATAGCTGATTGACGTATTGCCATTTGCTAATCCTTTCTTTCCTATAATAAGCGTATAGAGTGTAAAGTCTATTTGCGGCATACAAGGTCCCGAAATCTGCGCATCAAATTCTACCTGCGAATTGATAAGTGTAAATGTATCCTGTAAATCAATTTCGACAAGATTTTTAGTGTTCTCACAGCTATAAGCTCCCTCTAGATTAGTAAAATCTACATCATTAACAAAGCAACCCGGATCATCACTTGTATTGCAAGAGATGAAGATGAGTAGTAATATGGGTGTTAAAAATCTCATTTACTATACAGGTTAATCATTTAAATATTTTAGTTGCAGTTCGATTTCAATCTTAAAGTGAAATGTAAGTTACAAAATATTCAATTATTTGCTGCTTACTAATCACATCTCTCAGCTTACTTCAAAAACTGATATGCCCCAAGTGCTACTAAATAAGCAATGGCCGTCATTACTGTAAATTGCCATATAGGCCATTTCCAGCCGTTGGTTTCTCTTTTTACAATAGCTATCGTACTCATACACTGTAAGGCAAAAGCATAAAATAATAAGAGAGAAACGCCACTGGCAAAATTAAATAAAGGGGTTCCTAGAATTGGGTTTATCTCTGCGGCCATACGGTTTTTGATGGTTTCTTCTTCTTCACTTCCTACACTGTAAATAGTCGCCAGCGTACCTACAAAAACTTCACGTGCAGCAAAACTACTCACAATTGCAATCCCTATTTTCCAATCATAGCCTAATGGAGCGACGGCGGGTTCTATCGCTTTTCCGAGGATACCTATATAGCTATGTTCTAATTTATAGGCAGCAATTTTAGTGTCTAATTCTTTATCAGTAATTGTTTCTGAAATATTCTCCTCAATAACAATCGCCTCTGCATTATTAAAATTGCCAGGACCGTATGAGGCAAGTACCCATAGGACAATTGAAATTGCCAAAATTATTTTTCCAGCGCCGAGCACGAAAGATTTTGTCTTTTCAATTACCGTGATCGCGACATTTTTAAACAAAGGGAGCTTGTAGTTTGGCATTTCAACCACAAAAAAGGTTTTACTTTTTATCTTCAAAATTTTATCCAATAACCAAGCAGAAACGATAGCGGCAGCAAACCCTAGAAAATACATAAATAATAAGGTGAGCCCTTGCAAAGTGAAAAACCAAAACACTCGTTGTTCTGGTATGACCAGCGAGATGATAATAAGATACACTGGCAATCGCGCAGAACAGGTAGTAAATGGCGTTACTAATATAGTGATCAATCGCTCCTTCCAGTTTTCTATGTTTCTAGTTGCCATGATTGCTGGGATAGCGCAAGCCGTTCCAGAAATTAGAGGTACCACACTTTTCCCGCTGAGTCCAAAACGTCGCATAATACGATCCATCAAGAACACCACTCGGCTCATATACCCGCTCTCCTCGAGGATAGATATAAATAAAAACAAAAATGCTATCTGTGGAATAAAAATAACGATTCCGCCCAATCCTGGGATGATGCCTTCGGCTATGAGGTTTGTAAAATCTCCTGGAGGCAAGGCGTTTTTAGTCCACTCACTAAAGGATGCAAAAGTGCTGTCTATCCAGTCCATTGGGTAGGTGCTCCAATCAAAAATAGCTTGAAATATGAGTAATAAAATTCCGAAGAAAATAACATAAC
>Ga0307492_10001318_pt1 | contig 10315 bp, 9 predicted proteins | sample SI3LmetaG_FD_202365 | JGI IMG/M metagenome (GOLD analysis project Ga0307492, IMG submission 202365) | Sea-ice brine microbial communities from Beaufort Sea near Barrow, Alaska, United States - SI3L | ecosystem: Environmental > Aquatic > Marine > Coastal | place: USA: Alaska | collected 2017-05-06
AATACAGAGCTTGATGGACATAGATTTAATTATTTAGCGACACCGATACAAGTATTAAAAGGTCGAATTATCGCAGTAATTCTATTTGGCTTATATTATGTAATATCATCGTTATTTCCTGTTGCTGCCATATTTTTAATGCTCGTGATGCTATTTTTGTTCCCTTTCTTTATTTGTGCAAGTTTACGGTTTAATTTACGTATGAGTAGTTACCGTAATGTAAAATTTGATTTTAAGGGAAAATATGGTGAAGCCTTGGTTAACTTTTTAATATTACCAATCGCGAGTCTTTTTACACTTTATTTGGCTTTACCTTGGGTATTAAAGCGTATAGACAATTTTTTAATATCGAATGTTTCTTATGGAGACAAGCAATTTAAACCTGAGTTATCGACATCTAAATATTATAGTGCATCACTAATTACCCTTCTTTTTATGTGTATAGCTTTTGGTTTGTTTGCTGTTGTTATCGGTATGGCAGGAATGTCTTTTGCGCAATTTGCTGCCGAAGAAACGCCTCAGTTTAGCTGGGCATTGGTTATAATGTTTGCATTTTATATCATTATAATAAATGTGGTTTCTGCTTATTACCAAGCAACAATTCGTAATCATATGTTTAATAATACCGAAGTTGAAAAAGTAGCTAAGTTTAATTCTACTTTTGATTTCTTATCATTAGCTTGGTTACACCTTTCTAACTTACTGTTGATCATGTGCACTTTCGCGCTTGCTTATCCTTGGGCTAAAATAAGAGCGGCACAATATGCTGTTAACCATACTCAAGTAAAACTATCTGATGAAAAAGAAAAGGTTATTGATCAATTAGGCGAACAACAAACAGCTATAGGTGATGAAATCGCGAATATTTTTGATGTTGACATTGCACTAACTTAATGATTTTTCCTGCAACACTTTACAGTACGACGAGTAGTGAAGTTCGTACTGTACAGTTAACTTTTACCAGCAGCCAAATTGAAATAGACGATAATACTAACGTTGAATTATTTTTGTTGAGTAACGTCAACTTGCTCTCTCCGTTAGGAAACTTACCTCATGAAATACGTTTGCCAAATGGTGCTTTGGTAATGGTTGATAATCATCATGATTTACAGTCTTTTTTTGGACATAAAAAGCAGTTGATTTATCATTTAGAGAAACATAAGTTTTTTTGGTTAGTGGCTTTAATACTCGTGCCGATTTTTTTATATGTCATTATTGAAAAGGGTGTACCTGGAGTCGCTAAAGCGGTTACGCCACTCGTACCTGTGCAGGTTCTTAACAAGATAGACAAGCAAGTCATGACAGTATTAGATAAATCCATACTTGATGCATCTCAGCTTGATGAAAGTGAGCAGGTATCTCTTAATAGTTTATTATCGAATAAAAGGTATTCATCAACGCTTTTACTCGATAACTACACAATGAGTTATCGTCACAGTGAAACCTTTGGTGCCAATGCATTCGCCTTGCCTGGGGGAAGTATTGTTATAACTGATGGCCTTTATACTTTATTAAAAGATGATCAAGAAGCATTAATTGCGGTATTGCTGCATGAAATTGGGCATGTAGAACATCGTCATGGATTACAATTAATTGCTGAAACAGCAGCGACGACCTTGTTAATGACTTATCTTTTTGGTGATATGGAAGGTATTGTTGAAACTTTTACCGGAACGGCTTTAACAGTAATTCAGAATAAATTCTCTCAGCAATTAGAAAAAGAAGCTGATATCTTTGCTGTAGAGCACTTGAAGCAACTAGGAATTTCACCAAAAGCATTAGGCAATGCGCTGTCAAAGTTAGTATCAAACAGTAATAACAATGAACTTTTAGAAAAATATTTTAGCTCACATCCTTCAATAAAAGAACGGGTTGAATTTGCTAATAGTAATGAGTGATTTTTCTTACGCCTAAATGTCTCAAATTTTTATGTTGAATTAAAGCGATAAACAAATGTTTATCGCTTTTTTATTATCAGGAAAAAGTGTAACGACAATAAAATAGCGTATCATTAAACTTTTTGCTGAACGTGTGATTTAGCCTTACTCATTCGTTTTGATTTCCCATAGGATTGTCATGAATAACTCATCAAATTTGCAATTAAAGTCTACGTTAAAACAAACCTTTGGTTTCGGTGATTTTCGTCATGGGCAAGAGCAAACGATTACGCAGCTGTTAAATAATCAATCATCCTTGTCAATATTTCCTACTGGTTCAGGCAAGTCACTTTGTTATCAGTTAGCGGCGATACATCTTCCTCATTTAACGATTGTTGTTTCTCCTTTGCTGGCGTTGATGAAAGACCAATTAGCCTTCTTAGCAAGTAAAGGAATTGCCGCGGCAAGTATTGATTCAACGTTAACACCTCAGCAAAATCAACAAGTGATGGCAGATACGCGCACCGGAAAAATAAAAATTCTCATGGTATCGGTCGAGCGTTTCAAAAATGAACGATTTAGACAATTTATTGATGCTGTGAATGTTTCAATGCTAGTGGTTGATGAAGCACATTGTATTTCTGAATGGGGTCATAACTTTCGGCCTGATTATTTAAAGCTGCCTAATTATCGACAAGCGTTAAATATCCCTCTTGTGCTTTTATTGACAGCAACCGCGACAAAAAAAGTAAAGCAAGACATGGCAGCAAAATTCTCCATTTTGCCAGAACATATTGTTCAAACAGGATTCTATCGACAAAACTTAGACTTATCGGTGTTAGCTGTTTCAACAAAAGATAAAAATCAAGAACTTATCAACAGTATTGGTGAACAAACAGGCTGTGGTATTGTTTATGTGACTTTGCAGCAAAGTGCTGAATATGTGGCAAACTTTCTATCACAGCAAGGTTTGAATGCCCAACCTTATCACGCTGGATTTATCAGTGAAAAACGACAGAAAATCCAAGAAGATTTTATGTCGGGGAAAGTACAAATTATTGTCGCTACCATTGCCTTTGGTATGGGCATTGATAAAGCTGACATACGGTTTGTTATCCATTATGACCTACCCAAATCTATTGAAAATTATAGTCAAGAAATAGGCAGGGCAGGGCGAGACGGTTTAGCGTCAAATTGTATTACCTTAGCGAATTTAGACGGATTAAATACTGTGGAAAACTTTGTCTTTGGCGACACCCCTGAACTGAGTGGTATTGAGCTTGTTATAAAAAACATTCAACAGGAATGTTTAACCGATCGTTGGGAATTACAAGGCTTGTCTTTGTCTAATGCGAGTAATATTCGTCAATTACCCATGAGAACGTTACTTGTTCAATTAGAACTGCAGGGCGTGATTAAACCCTTATTTTCATATTTTGCTGATTTTAAATATAAATTCACTACCACGAAAGAAGCAGTATTAAATTCTTTTGAAGGGGAACGTAAAGACTTCTTAGCGACTATTTTTAAATACAGTGGTTTTAAAAAGGTTTGGGGAGAGCCAGATTTTGATGCCTTGTTTCAGCACTATGGCTGTGACCGAGGTCGGGTGATTGTTGCTTTAGAATACTTACAAGAAAAACAATTAATTATTTTAGAAACAAAAAAAATCACTGAAGTCTATAGTGTTAATAAATCGCTACTGTCTTCATCTACGTTAGTGAGTTCATTGCATGAATACTTCGTAGACAAAGAAGAAAAGGAAATAAAACGGATTGCCACGCTTGTGCGATTCTTCGAATTAGACACTTGTTTAAGTCGAAACTTATCAAGGTACTTTGATGATCAAAATACACCCGAAAATTGTGGGCATTGTTCTGTTTGTCGTGGGAGGGCAGTTAAGTTAAGTTACTCTCAGGAAATAATCTGGCCTGATGATACGCTTATATTTGACAGTTTAACTTCTCTCATTGAACATATGTCGACGAAAAATAAAAATGTATTGTCGTTGGAAACAATGTGCCGTTTTTTAACCGGTTTAACCGTACCACTTTTTAGTCGAAATAAAGTTAAACAGTTATCTGGATTTGCCTCTTGCGAAAAAATTCGTTATCAAGAAGTGCGCGAAAAAGTTATTGGTATTATGAATCTTTAATAACGAGTAAGTCGAAAATAAAATAAAATAAAATAAAATAAAAAAAGCTCAATATAATTTGAATTATATTGAACTTTTATATATACATTTACTGCATGTATTTAGTCGTGAGAATGGCCACAACCACCTTCACCATGTACATGACCATGTTGCAATTCATCTTCTGTTGCATCACGCACTTCTAAAATTTCAACATCAAATTTTAAATCAATACCCGCTAAAGGATGATTTCCGTCTACAGTAATTTCATCTTCAGTCACATCAATAACGATAACAGTTTGCTCACCATCGTCTGTTGTAGCACGCAATTGTGAACCAACGGCTAAATCTTCAACGCTTTCAAACATACTTTTCGGAACGGTTTGCACAAACTCATCATGGCGATCACCGTAAGCATTTTCAGCACTTACTTCTACTTCAAATTTGTCACCTACAACATGATCAGTTAACGCATCTTCTAATCCTGGAATTAAATAACCCGTACCTTGGATTATCGATAAAGGGCTGTGATCATATGAGCTATCAATCAGTGTGTCGTCGGTGTCAGATACGGCATAGTGCAATTCGACAACTTTATTTTCTGAAATTTTCATTATATGTCCTGATTTTGAAATAAATATATATAAGTATTAGTTTTAATTAGCTATTTATCAGCTAATTTATAAGGTAATTCAACCAAGCTGAGTACAGATTGCTCGTGATGTTTAATACGTAAGTTTGTGGTGTCGTCAATATCACTGGCCAGTACTGCTTGTAGATAATAAGTACCATCATCACTTATATAACTCGCTAGAATATCACCCGCTTTACGCCAGTTTTTACCTAATTGTTGTTCAACAATATCACCCGCGTGCATCGTTATTGAATCATTATTTGCTGATTTACTTTTAAGTGAAAACAAAGCACGTTTGTTCTTCCCTAAATATTGCATGCGAGCAACCGTTTCTTGCCCTAAATAGCAGCCTTTAGTAAAACTTATACCGTGAATAGCCTGCAAGTTTAACATTTGTGGAACGTAAGACAAAACCGTTTCTGGCGATAATAATGGAAATCCTTCATTGATTTCAATTAAATCCCAAAGAGCTTGTGAGTATATTGCCAATGAAAAGTCATTAATTATTTTTTCAGCGGCAGTTATTTCATCAATGATGAGATAACGTTTCAATTTTCCAGCTAAGTAAACAATGGTGGTACTGCCAACTTGTAAAACAGGCGTTAGGCTATTAGGTAACTCCACAAACTGTTGATGCAAAACCTCGGTAGCATTTTTTCCTACAATGGCATAAAACGCTAAACTCTCTGTTTGCTCAATCGTTACTTTGGCAAATACGCCAAACTTCTTTAATTCGGCTAATGAAGAGCTAATGCTTGCAGTAGGTTGTAAAAGTAAATGTGTTTTATGACGATTAATTAATCGAAACACGGAAAAAACTTTCCCTTTTGCATCACAATGAGCACCAAGCAATAAGTTGTTATCTTCAAGCGTATTAACATCACAAGTCACTTGTCCTTGTAAATATTTGCTTTGCTCTTCGCCATGTAAAGCAATTGCGCCATATTCAGCTAAACTAATGGCAAAAGTATCAGGGAGTTTATCGTAACTTGGTAAGGTATTTTCAACAGAGGTTGTCATCATTAAGTTAGCATTTTTATTTTATCGTTAGGTAAATAATGAGGACTTTCTCGAAAAATTCAAGGTGATCATTAGATTCGTTTGTTTATTTTTCTGGATCGGATAAACAATATTGTAATGGCAAATGACTTTGTTAGAATAAGCGCATATTTTATTTTTCCGGGTGTTATATGTCACTAACTGATAATAAACCACGTTTAAGATGGGCTTGCCGACGTGGCATGCTTGAATTAGATGTACTTTTTATGCCTTTCGTCGAAGATGCTTATGATTTGCTTTCATTAAAAGACAAGCAAATTTTTGAACGTTTATTGGAAGAGCAAGACCCCGAATTGTTTGCTTGGTTTATGGGACATGAAATTTGTGAAGACGAAGAGCTTAACGCCATGGTGCAATTTATCCTCAAGCGAGTTAAAGTTTAATATAGACGTTAAAGATACGCATAATAAATTTAACTTTATGCGTATGATATATACTCAACCAAAAAGTTTTACTATTAATATATTAGGTGAGTGTCAGTTTGCAGTTGATAACAAAAAACAATTAAGCGTTACAAGTCGCATTGGTTTTTGGGGGTGTTGGTTGGTTTTTGATAAACATTCATTGGGTAGTGAGAAATCAATCGAAAAAAATCTATTGAAAACACTATTAGCAAAACTAACTTTACCGACATACTTTATTTTCAAAACGAGTTTGTCACCAAAACAATATTCAAGATTATGTCGTATTATTTTGAAGTTAAATAATACGACTAACAATTAAGGTAAACTCAATATTAAGGTTTTAGAATCGTTGATACGGCAGTTTCACTCAAGTTAGGATAATCAAGTGTGTAGTGTAAACCTCTACTTTCTTTTCGGTCCATAGCACATCTAATAATTAATTCAGCAACTTGTACTAAATTCCTTAATTCCAATAAGTTATTACTCACACGGAAGTTTTGATAGTAATCATCTATTTCTTGTTGTAATAATTCAACACGATGCAAAGCGCGTTCTAGTCGTTTTGTTGTACGAACAATGCCAACATAGTCCCACATAAATAATCTTAGTTCATGCCAGTTGTGCTGAATAACAACTTCTTCGTCAGAGTTTGTTACTCGGCTTTCATCCCAATCAGGTAGATCTACAATGCTTTGTTCGGGATCAATTTGATGCTCTATATCTAGAGCGGCAGCACGTGCAAACACTAAACATTCTAATAGCGAATTACTCGCCATGCGATTTGCGCCATGTAAACCGGTATAGGCGACTTCGCCAATTGCATATAAGTTATTTACATCCGTTTTACCTTGTTTGTTTATCATTACACCACCACAAGTGTAATGAGCGGCAGGTACAACTGGCATAGGTTGTTTGGTAATATCGATACCTAGAGATTTAGTTTTTTCATAAATATTAGGAAAATGTTGTTTTATAAAAGTAGCTGATTTGTGGCTTATATCCAAATACATACAATCAGCGCCGAGGCGTTTCATTTCAAAATCGATGGCTCGGGCTACTATGTCACGCGGAGCAAGCTCAGCTCGCTCATCAAAGCTTGGCATAAATCGACTACCGTCAGGACGTCGTAAAATCGCACCTTCGCCACGCAATGCTTCAGTCAATAAAAAATTTCCGGCTTCTGGGTGAAATAAACAAGTAGGATGAAATTGATTGAATTCCATATTTGCTACACGGCAACCCGCTCGCCATGCCATTGCGATACCATCGCCACTGGCTACATCAGGGTTTGAAGTGTATTGATAAACTTTACTTGCACCGCCCGTGGCTAAAATTGTTTTCTTGGCAAAAACACGTTCAACACATTCATTGTTTCGGTTCCAGATATAAGCACCGATACATTTTTTTTGTTGATTGTTGGCATCAGTTGGCTGTTCGCACACTAAATCAACTGCATTGTATCGTTCAAAAATTCTTATGCGCTTATGACCTTTAACACGATCAACTAACGTCGTTTGTATGGCTTGGCCCGTTGCGTCAGCGGAATGAAGAATACGACGATGGCTATGACCACCTTCTCGGGTTAAGTGATAACGTAACTCACCTTTTTCATCTTCTTCTTGGTCAAAATGGACACCTTGGTCAATTAACCATTCTAAACATGCTCGTGCATTTTCCGCCGTGTATTGCACTATTTCTTTGTCACATAAACCAGCACCTGCAATTAACGTGTCTTCAACATGAGAAGCAACGCTATCATTTTCATCAAAAACTGCTGCAATACCACCTTGAGCGTAAAAAGTAGAGCCAGCATTTATAAAAGATTTACTGAGTACCACGACATCTGCATCTTTAGCTAAATGTAAAGCAAGAGATAAACCGGCAGCGCCGCTACCAATAATTAATACGTCGCAGTTGTGTTGTTTGTTCATAAAGTTTTGATTTTGATGTATTCTATGTATATCAGGAATCTTAACGGTTATTAACGTTTGGGGACAGATAAAACAGGCTATATTTCGATAAAAACAGATAATTCTCTGCGTTTTTATTAATTATTTGAATTTATATCGAACTTTCTCAAATAAGTGAAGTCCTACCTTGTGTGTTTGCCATGAGCCAGATGTTAAACCAGATTTTATAAGTTTAATAATAATTAGGAGTATTGGCTCAAATGAGCGAAATAAACGTTGACCAAAAATTGGTTGAACGAGTACAGCGCGGAGATAAAAATGCTTTTAACCTTTTGGTGACAAAGTATCAGCATAAAGTAGCAAATTTAGTGTCGCGTTATGTAAAGAATCACAGTGATGTACCGGATATAGTTCAGGAAGCATTTATCAAAGCTTATAGAGCTTTACCTAATTTTAGAGGAGATAGTGCTTTTTACACCTGGCTTTATCGAATAGCCGTTAATTGCGCAAAAAACCATATGGTTGCTAGTAATCGAAAGCCACCAGGTTCAGATATAGAAGTTGAAGATGCAGAAATTTATGATTCAGGCGAAGCGTTAAGAGAAAATGCTTCACCTGAGAAGTTATTATTAACCAATGAAATCAAAAAAGTTATTTTTGATACTATTGAGCAATTACCAGAAGATTTACGAACGGCAATAAATTTACGAGAGCTTGAAGGGCTAAGTTACGAAGAAATAGCTCATATTATGGATTGTCCCGTTGGTACTGTGCGTTCGAGAATATTTAGAGCTCGAGACACTGTAGATAAAAAAATTAGGCCACTATTACAGAGTTAGTTGTTCACATCCGCTTTGTAATATTAAAGATAAAATTAATTTAATTCACACGAATGTAGTGTTAATTTTTAAGGTGTATATATGAGTGAAAGTAAGTTTGAGACAGTGTCATCTTGTGTTGATAATTTTCAACATAATGAAAACGCGTTTGATGAAATAATCAACGATGAGCATTTGTCCACTACTTGGGATCGTTATCATTTAATTGGAGATGTTTTACGTAATGATACTCCAGATATTTTACAACTCGATTTATCAAGCGAAATAGCAAAAGCTATAGCAGATGAGCCGACAATTTTAGCACCTAAAACTAATAATGTTTTCGTGTTAAAATTAAAAGCTAAAGTTATAGAATTTACTAAACCTGTTGGCCAATTAGCGATTGCCGCTTCGGCAGCCAGTTTGATGGTTTTAGGTGTGCAGAGTAATGTAGCACAAAATAATGAAACTATTTTACCTAGCCAAATAGTACAAACTATTCCTATGGCGGGTATTGCTGAACCCGTAAGCTTGAACTTTCAACAGCCAGATATAGCTACACAAAAACAGGCTTTTATTGAACAACAACGTCGTTTTCATGCTTTACTCTCTGATCATAAGCAACAAATTAAATTAGGTTCACTTGCTGTTAATGTAAATAAAACAGATAATCAAAGCGAAATAAGTACTCTTGACAATAAAAAGGCAAATGAAAGTAATAAATGAAATTATTAAGTTGTGTTTTACTGCTGACAAGCGTTAGTTTTTCAGCAATTTCTGAAGAAAGTGAGTCTGCAAAAGTTTGGCTTGAGCGTTTGTCGAACTCTCTAAATAAACTTAATTTTAGCACCTCTTTTGTTGTTGTTAAAAATAATCAAGCACAGCCATATCATTGGTTTCATGGTGTTGATAAAAACGGTAAAGAGCTCGAAATTCTTTCCCTACTTAATGGGCCTCGACGTGATATTTTACGTAAAGGCAACGTCGTTAGCTATATTGAACCAGAACTTCCTCCGTACTCAGTTTCTTCGCAAAAAATTAGCGGCCCTATTCCAGCTATTTTAGCGGGAGATATTTCTCAGTTAGAAACCATTTATGATTTTATTTTTGTTGGTCGAAGCCGAATTTTAGGCCGTCCCGCACAATTGATCAGAATTGAATCAAAAAATGCTCACCGTTATGCTTATTGGCTTTGGCTAGATCAACAATCAAGTATGTTATTGAAGTTGTCTATTGTTACAAAGCAAGGTCAACCATTAGAACATATTCAGTTTACTCATTTAGATATCACAGATAAACCATCAGAGAGTGTGTTGCAGCTTCATGAGACAGAGCTCCCTATGTTAGTTGATATTCCTGTGGATTATCAAAAGCAACAACTGCAATGGGATGTTAATTGGCTGCCAGAAGGTTTCAAACAAATTAATTCTAATCGGCATAAAATCTCACTGACTAAACAGCCCGTTGAATTTGTGCTAT
>Ga0307492_10001321_pt1 | contig 10311 bp, 8 predicted proteins | sample SI3LmetaG_FD_202365 | JGI IMG/M metagenome (GOLD analysis project Ga0307492, IMG submission 202365) | Sea-ice brine microbial communities from Beaufort Sea near Barrow, Alaska, United States - SI3L | ecosystem: Environmental > Aquatic > Marine > Coastal | place: USA: Alaska | collected 2017-05-06
ATGGGGGAGAGACTACTCCTATCGTGATGACCCAGCCATAGGACAAATTGTCCAATTCTATCGTCCACCTATTTAGCTTAAAGTCACGACTTCCTCTTACGCTTGAATTAGCGAGTAACGATGTCGATTCATAGAACTTTACGCAAGATTTTTTTTACCGCCACCATCGCACTGCTGTCAGGCTGCGAAACGGTCGTGATGTCTCCCTCGGGTGACATTGCTGCTCAACAAGCCAACCTTCTTGTCTGGGCGACGGGACTGATGTTGATTATTGTGGTTCCGGTCATTTTTTTTATCCTACTGTTTGCGTGGCGCTATCGCGCTGGAAACAAAGAAGCCGTGTATGAGCCCGATTGGGATCACTCCACCAGCTTGGAGCTACTTATTTGGGCTGCGCCGCTGGCAATCGTGATCGCCTTGGGTGCGCTGACTTGGGTCGGCACTCACCAGCTCGATCCCTATCGCCCTCTTGATCGTATCGCTGAAAATAGGCCCGTTCCAGAGGGCGTCGAAACTCTCGTCGTAGAAGTGGTGGCGATGGATTGGAAATGGCTATTCTTTTATCCAGAGTATGGTATTGCGGTGGTCAATCAGCTGGCAGCGCCGGTCGATCGTCCGATCCAGTTCAAGATCACATCAACGACTATGATGAACTCATTTTTTATACCTGCACTAGCGGGCCAGATTTATGCAATGGGTGGCATGGAAACCCAGCTACACGCCGTTATCAATGAGGCTGGGAGCTATGATGGCTTCTCCGCAAACTATTCTGGTGAAGGCTTTAATGGTATGCGTTTCAAATTTCTTGGTATGCCTGAAGACGATTTTGAGCAGTGGGTAGCCAAGGTAAAAGCCGATGGCGAAGTTCTTAGCCGTAGCGCCTACAAAGCGTTAGCAAAGCCTAGCCAATACAACCCGGTGCAATACTACAACGCAGTCGAACCAGAACTTTACGAATCCATTCTGAATCGCTGCGTCGAACCCGGCACGCCGTGTATGAAGGACTGGATGTCGCCTCATGAAGGTAATCACAACGAACCGGCTAGCGCCAGCACTCAGAGCGAGGCCGGCCATGATCATTAATATATTTCATCCACTGACAATGCCCACGGGCACTGGTACTTTTCATGACTGAACAGTTTGATTTAGGCAAGCTTGTATTTGGCCGTCTCAGTTGGGACGCAATACCCCTTCACGATCCTATTCTGATAGCGACATTCGCTATGGTTGTGCTCGGCGGTGGCACTTTAGTAGCCGCACTAAGCTACTACAAGGTTTGGGGCTATTTATGGCGGGAATGGATTACCAGCATTGATCACAAACGCATCGGCGTGATGTATATGATCTTAGGCTTTGTGATGTTAATGCGGGGTTTTTCTGACGCCATTTTAATGCGAGTTCACCAAGCGTTTGCTTTTGGCGATTCTGCTGGCTTTTTACCGCCAGACCATTACGACCAAATCTTTACCGCTCATGGCGTGATCATGATTTTCTTCGTGGCAATGCCTTTTGTTGTCGGCCTAATGAACTACATTGTGCCACTGCAAATTGGTGCGCGCGACGTTGCTTTTCCATTCTTAAATAATTTGAGTTTTTGGATGACCGCTGCGGGTGCCGGACTAGTCATGGTCTCGCTATTTGTTGGTAAATTTGCAAAAACTGGTTGGCTCGCTTACCCGCCTCTATCAGGGATATTACAAAGTCCTGGTGTGGGTGTGGACTATTATATTTGGGCCTTGCAGATAGCCGGGGTAGGGACGCTGTTGTCCGGTATTAATTTAGTGGTCACCATTGTTAAAATGCGCGCACCCGGTATGAACATGATGAGAATGCCGGTGTTTGTTTGGACTTCACTGTGTGCCAATATTTTAATTGTCGCGGCCTTTCCCGTTTTGACCGCGGTAATGGGCATGCTTACCCTAGACCGCTACCTAGGCATGAATTTTTTCACCAACGATCTTGGCGGCAACGCCATGATGTATGTGAATTTAATTTGGATTTGGGGTCATCCAGAGGTCTATATTCTAATTCTGCCGCTTTTTGGTGTGTTTTCTGAAATAGTCGCTACTTACAGTCGTAAGCGCTTGTTTGGCTATTCATCTATGATTTACGCCACCGTAGTAATCACCGTGCTGGCTTATATGGTATGGCTGCATCACTTTTTTACGATGGGTGCTGGCGCGACGGTGAACAGTTTCTTTGGTATCGCCACCATGATTATTTCAATACCGACAGGTGCGAAATTATTCAACTGGTTGTTCACCATGTACCGCGGTCGCATACATTTTGACGTGCCTATGTTATGGACCATCGGTTTTATGATTACATTCATTATTGGTGGCATGACTGGCGTGTTATTGGCAGTACCACCGGTAGACTTTGTACTGCATAACAGCCTGTTTCTGATCGCTCACTTCCATAACGTCATTATCGGCGGTGTGGTCTTTGGTACCTTCGCCGCTGTTACCTATTGGTACCCCAAGGTTACCGGTTACAGGCTCGATCCGTTTTGGGGTAAAGCGTCATTCTGGTGTTGGTTTATTGGCTTTTACCTCGCATTTATGCCGCTCTATCTACTGGGTTTCATGGGTGTAACGCGACGAATGAGTCGTTTCGATGATCCGTCACTGCAGATTTGGTTCCAGATTGCACTGGGTGGCGCGCTGTTAGTTGCGTTAGGCATTCTTTGTTTTATTATCCAACTTTATGTTAGCTACAAAAAACGGGATTCACTCCGCGATGAAACCGGGGACCCATGGCATGGCCGCACCCTTGAGTGGTCAACCTCGTCACCACCACCTCAATACAACTTTGCATTTACGCCGCGAGTATATGACATCGATGCGTGGTGGCATATGAAAGCCAATGGTTTTGTTCGACCTACCGATGGCTTTATGCCCATACATATGCCCAAGAACACAGCAGCGGGTATTGTGCTTGCAGGAATTAGCGCTGTATTTGGCTTTGCGATGATTTGGCATATGTGGTTGATTGCAGGTTTAACTTTTGTTGCACTGCTGATCGCCATTATTATTCATACGTTTAACTATAATCGTGAATACTACATACCCGTAGAAGAAGTAGAGAAGGCCGAGGCGAAATTTGCGGCTAAACAAAACGAGGTGCTTGTTTAAGATGGAAAACTCAGTAGCAATGCCGGTAACGCAGCCGGCTAACTTTGAATTTTTAGTGCGCGAAGAAGAGCACGTTGCCAACGGTACTTTGCTGGGTTTTTGGCTCTACCTGATGAGTGATTGCCTGATCTTTGCTGCGCTATTTGCAACTTATGGTGTGTTGAGCCAAAGCTATGCTGGTGGGCCAACTGGCGCTGACCTGTTTGACCTGCCACTAGTGGCGTTAAACACCAGTTTCCTACTGGTTTCGTCGATTACTTACGGCTTTGCCATGTTACAAATGCAGCAGGGTAAATTGTCGGGGACCATGCTTTGGCTGGCCATTACAGGCGTATTAGGTGTGGGATTCTTAGGCTTAGAGCTCTATGAGTTTTATCATTTAATTCAGCAAGGCGCAGGTCCGCAAACGAGTGGTTTCTTATCCGCATTCTTTGCACTGGTAGGCACTCATGGTCTTCACGTTGTCTTCGGTATCCTTTGGTTAGTGACACTGATGGTCCAACTGCGCATGTATGGACTTACCGGCGCTAACCGTCGTCGCCTATTCTGCTTATCAATGTTTTGGCATTTTCTTGATGTGGTTTGGATCGGCGTATTTACCATTGTTTACCTGATGGGGTCAATGTCATGAGCGAACAAAATCAACAGAGTCTAAACCACCAAACTGAAGAAGGTCCACACAGTACCTTTAGTGGCTATATGATCGGCTTTATTGCCTCGGTCATTTTAACCGTTATTCCTTTTTTGTTAGTCATGGCCGATGTGTTTAGTTCACAGAATATGACCATCGTGATTATCCTCGGTTTAGCTTTAGTGCAAATTGTAGTGCATATGATTTACTTTCTGCACATGAATTTTCACTCTGAGGGTGGGTGGAATATGCTTTCGCTGATCTTTACGCTACTTCTAGTATTCATTACTTTGGCTGGTTCGCTGTGGGTTATGTACCACATGAACGCCAATATGATGCCTGGTATGTAACTGGTAGCAATTGAATATTGTCACCCATGTAGTGAGAAAATTAGACAATGCATGAACGCAGCGCGCTAATAAAAGGTTCAATTGCCGTCGTCGGGCTATTTTGTTTCGTCAGTTTGATTCTGCTAGGCAACTGGCAGCTAGATCGTCGGATCTGGAAACTAGATCTTATTCAGCGCGTTGAAACCCGAGTTCACGCATCACCAGAGGCAGCGCCGGACATAACTCAATGGCAAACTATCAGCAAAGACGCCGACGAGTACCGGCGGATCTCGGTGATCGGTAAATTCCTTAGTGACAAAGAGACCTTGGTCGTCGCGGCAACTGAGCTAGGTAGTGGCTACTGGGTGCTGACACCCTTTCAGCGCCTCGATGAGAGTATTGTTTTAGTCAATCGGGGCTTCATCAATCAAGGTGTTCAACCCACGCTGCCACTAGCAGGCTTACAGCAGGTGGTGGGGTTGTTGAGAATGACTGAACCTGAAGGCAGTGTATTAAGAACAAATGAGCCAGTTTTGGATCGCTGGTATTCACGGGATGTGAGCGCAATTGCTACCCATCAGAAGCTAATCGCCGCTCCCTACTTTATTGACGCAGAAAAACGAGATCTCGAACAGCCACCTTTGTCTGCGAAAATCGGGCAAGTTCCTGTAGGTGGGCTTACCAGAATTAACTTTTATAATAGCCACATAGTTTACGCCGCCACGTGGTACGGCTTAGCTATTATGATAATTGGCGCTGGTGTTATTATTGTTCGAGAAGATCGTCGATCAAAATCAAAATCAAACTGAAACCAGCTGCGACTTAGCAATACACGTAGGTATACTGTTTGCACGTTCTCGAAAGTTAATGATAACAACCAGTAGCCAATTATGACCGACGACCTACCGCAGCGCAGCTACGCTACCAGTAATGATACTGACACGCTCGGTAAGCACATGCGCCAACTGGTGCAGCTTCGCTGGTTGGCAGTACTTGGCCAATTGCTAACTATTGTCATTACCCACTATGGCTTTGGTGTAGACCTGCCAATGCAAGTAATGTTAAGCGTACTAGCTGGACTCGTCGCGTTTAATGCGCTTAACGAACTCGCCCTACGGTTTAAACACCGAGTACGTACCGCAGAGCTATTTATGGGTCTACTGGTCGATATGGCCACACTGACCATTCAGCTGTATCTCAGTGGCGGTGCTACCAACCCATTTGTTTTCCTTTATTTGTTACAGGTTGGCCTTGCTGCAGTACTTTTAGCGCCATCCTATGCCTGGGCGCTACTAGGCGTTGCCACACTCTGTTTTCTCGGGCTGGCAGAAATGGCTCGACCACTTGGTTTAGCGCAAGATTATCACCTCGGCATACACAGTTACTATGTTGAGGGTATTTTGATCTGCTTGATCCTTAATGCCGCTTTACTGGTCATTTTTATCAATCGTATAAACAGCACCCACCGCGAACATGATGCGCGTCTAGCCGAATTACGCCAGCGCGCCGCAGAGGAAGACCATATTCTTCGGATGGGCTTGCTAGCGTCAGGCGCAGCGCACGAATTAGGCACGCCGCTGTCTACCATTGCGGTTATTCTTGGTGATTGGCAACGCATGCCCTTTCTTAAATCAGATCCTGACCTTGGTGAAGAAGTTACCGAAATGCAAACCCAAATTCAACGCTGCAAGACAATTGTTAGCGGCATACTAACGTCTGCAGGTGAGACCCGAGGTGAGTCCTCTGGCGAGACTACGGTATTTGATTTTTTTGACGAACTGATCAATGATTGGCAAAGCACACGCAAAGTTCGTGAATTTAGTTTTCAAAATTTAGTTGGCGAAGACATCGATATCGCGTCAGATACCGTACTAAAACAGACTATTTGCAATCTTCTGGACAACGCACTAGAAGCCTCTCCAGCGTGGGTCGGTCTTGAAGTTTTACGCCAAAACGAAATGCTACTTATTAGAATCGTTGATCGGGGCCCAGGCTTCTCCAACGAAATTTTAAATCGCATTGGACAGCCCTACCAATCTACCAAGGGTCGTTCTGGCAGCGGTCTGGGCTTGTTTTTTGTTTTTAATGTTGCGCGTATTTTGGGTGGCGAAGTAGGAGCACGCAATCGTCAGGAAGGAGGCGCTGAAATAAACCTTTGCTTACCACTAGACGCACTCCGCCTAAAAGAGGCTTAAAGTTATGACAGATGACGAAAATAGTATTCCTAGAACCCTCATACTCATTGAAGACGATGAAGCATTTGCAAGAACGCTAAGGCGGTCATTTGAGCGGCGCCATTACACCGTACTCAGTACCAATAGTTTAGAAGGTTCGCAGAATATTTTAGAAAATCATTCCCCAGGCTACGCCGTGGTGGATCTTAAATTAGATGGTGAGGCCTCTGGTCTTGCATGTGTCCAGGCTTTACACAAACACGACCCTGATATGCTCATTGTGGTGCTGACGGGCTACGCGAGCATTGCAACGGCAGTTGAAGCAATCAAGCTTGGCGCCTGCTACTACCTTGCGAAACCTTCGAATACCGATGACATTGAAGCCGCATTTAAAAGCGCTGAAGGCAATGTGGAAGTAAAGATTCGCGGCCGCGCTACCTCAATCAAAACTCTTGAGTGGGAGCACATTCACGAAACACTAGCTGACACCGGATTCAATATCTCAGAGACGGCTAGAAGACTGGGTATGCATCGCCGAACACTTGCTCGAAAACTCGCGAAACAACAAGTTAATTAGTGCCCATCCAGAAATAAATAAGCCATTGACATAAATTGCAATATTTCCGTTAGACATAAAAACTCTCTTGAATTTGTTAAACTTAAGGTGCGAGAAATCCGCATAGTCCAGGCAAGCATATTTAAAAACGACTCTGAGCACGAACAGGGAGTTCGACTCAAATTCTGTCTGATTTTTTGGATCGGCTTCCAGAAATACTAACGCTAGTCAGCCTCTCATTTTAGGAGATGTGGTTTAAGTGTTGAAAGTATCTTTCGGTGCCTGTTACTGCGCCAACGGCGACTTGTCAGATACGAGCAATTATCGTCTCATTTATCGGAAGCCAAGGGCTACCGCAGCTTTACCTAATTACCCCGCGATTCGTCGCCCAGTCGATCGGGCTTGAAGTCAGCGATACGCCGTATCAAACCGGAAACCTTAGAGGCCGTGCATGAAATGGTTTCTCAGGACTGGCTTGAGAAAGGTGTTTTATCTATGGATAAATTTCACATCGATAGCGTGGTCTTTGCTATCAACACCGCACCGTCCAGCGATAGCCATTTATTGAATGATGGCATCCTAGTATTAAGCCGATTATTGGCCAAGTGTAAAGATACCACAGGCATTAAATTCCGATTTACGGACCAGAGGTGAGGATCTAAGTCGCTGTCTTTTCGAATATTTAACGCAAACTCCTGAAAAGTCATCTGTCAGACTGAGTGCCGCGTTATCCACAAGGATCAGGTTCATTCCTCGGCAACACCTGTCAGCTTTTTCGAGCCGCACCCCGACATAACCGTCAAATAATTTCGCGACCTACAATATGAATATAAGATCAACTTGGGCAGTGCAATGAGTGGTTTTATTATTTACCTGTCGATAGAAGAAAGAAATTCATCTGACAAAGATCTGTTCCTGACCTTGCTGGAATATCATCAATCAACCCTGAAGGCACTTCCCAATAGTGTCGTCGCGGACAGCAGCTATGCCAGCCTGGCTAGGGGTAAAGGGATAAAGGGATAAAGCGCGTTGTGTTTAATAAGCTATCGGTCTGACAAACCAGACTATGGGTACCCCACACGTTAAGCTGGTTTTCATGAATCGTCATTGGATGCTCTTTGTAAATGTTACCGACAGTAACCTACAATTGCTTGATAGTAGACGACGATAGCATCATGCAATCTGACGAGGCCCCTGACGCTTCTGATAAAATTGTTCATGGCAATGTGCATGAGTTATTGTCTTAAGTAAGCGTTATTCTGCATGCGCATCCTACGAATGCTACAGTCCTATCAACTCTAAAAAGTCCTCGTATATTGACAATTGAAAACAAAATTGGACGGTTCTTTGATCGGATCGCCAATGATGTAAACTTTGGTGGCATTGCTTCAACTGATGAAGAAGGGCGGCGCATCATGGATACCTTTGCTGGTAAAAAGCATTGATATTAGGTAACTATGCCGTGATCATTATGGGTGAGGCGGCTGCCGAAGAATTTGAAGAGCTGTGATACTTAGAAAAAGCATGTAAAACCATGATGCTGGCTTATTCTTCAGACCAGCCCCAAAATATCTTACCCATGATTTAGCCCGGCAAACTGCTGAAAGCAGCGATCAGTTTCTAGGCCAGTCATACGCACACTTTGAGCAGAAAAAAGTTAGGTTGGATAAAAAGGACAGCTTGTATCGGTAATAATAGCTAAATAATTACTCCCTATCAGGGGTAACAGAAGACAGCAAGAATGGCACTAAGTTAAACTTTTTTGGCTTGCTTTCTTCCACGAAGGGGTATTTCCTTCGTTATGTGCCAAGGGAAGCATTAACTGATAAAATTTACTCAACAACTGCTGCTACTCAATGGGGTTTGTTTGAGCTTGATTTAGGTGTGGTTCAGACGCCAAAATTCGACGGGCTCTTAAAGGTCTGCGTGATGATCCCGAATAACCCCCAGAAACTCTGCCCCATACTTCTCAAGTTTTTTCTCTCCGACGCCGCTTATTCTAGCCATTTCAGACAAGCTGGACGGCTGCACCGACACCATTTCGATTAGCGTCTTGTCATGAAAAATAACATAAGGTGGTATTGAATCTTCATCGGCGATCGATTTACGGAGGGCTCGCAACGCATCGAATAGTGGCTGATCTTCAACTTCGGGTGCCACTCTGGCGGCCTTTAAGCTCGATTTTTTACTGCGCGGCTCTACCTTGCGCAGCATCAATGTCTCGCCACCACCGAGTAATGGTTTGGCTAGTTGGGTGAGCTTCAGACCACCGTGTAAGTCGGGGTCACTTTCGACGTAGGAATAGACGAGCAACTGGCGAAAAAGGCTACGCCATTCAACAGCTGATAAGTCATTGCCGATATTCCATGTACTGATTTTATCGTGACCATTGGATTCTATTCTGTCGTGAGGCTTGCCGATTAGGACATCGACCAAATAGCTCACGCCAAACCGCTGGCCTGTTCGGTAGACACACGACAGTGCCATGCGTGCGGCTTCGGTGGCATCCCAGGTCGGCGGCGGGTTTATGCAGGTATCGCAATGGCCACAAGGTTGATCCAGGGTTTCATCGAAGTAGCTGAGTAGTGTTTGTCTGCGGCAAGTGACTTGCTCACATAGGCCGAGCATCGATTCTAATTTTTGGTGCAGGTTGAGCTTGTGATTCTCGTTGGCATCGCTTTGCTGACTCATCTGTCGCATGCTGATGACGTCTTGCATACCGTAGGCTAACCAGGCGTTTGCGGGTTGTCCGTCACGTCCTGCTCGACCGGTTTCCTGATAATAAGCTTCAATAGTCTTAGGCAAACATAAGTGAGCAACGTAACGCACATCGGGTTTGTCTATTCCCATGCCAAAGGCAATTGTGGCGACAATAACAACCGCTTCTTCAACCAGGAAACGATGTTGATTGATGGAACGTTGCTCGGCACTCATGCCGGCATGGTAGGGCAGGGCGACACAGCCCTTTTTGCTTAACCATTCGGCGATGGCATCGACCCTTTTGCGTGACAGGCAATAAACAATGCCTGCGTCTAACAGGTGGTTGGCCTGAATAAACTGCCACAGTCTATCGCGGTTACTGTCACCTTCGCTGATTCGATAAAAAATGTTGGGGCGGTCAAAACTATGCAGAAATACGCGTGCCGATTGTAAGCCAAGCTGTTGGACAATTTCGTTACGTGTACGCTGATCGGCGGTGGCGGTGAGTGCGATTCGCGGTACGCTGGGAAATCGCTCATGCAATTGCTGCAATTGCATGTAGTCACTTCGGAAGTCATGACCCCATTGCGATACACAATGGGCTTCATCTATCGCAAAGAGTGCAATGGTTGAGCGATTAAGCAGAGATAAAAAAGTGGCGGTGTTGAGTCGCTCGGGTGAAATATAAAGCAAGTCGAGTTGGTTGTTGAGCAGTTGCTGCTCAACCTCGATTCGATCATGATGGTCGAGTGTCGAATTCAGGAAAGCGGCGCGAATGCCGAGCGGG
>Ga0307492_10001322_pt1 | contig 10303 bp, 7 predicted proteins | sample SI3LmetaG_FD_202365 | JGI IMG/M metagenome (GOLD analysis project Ga0307492, IMG submission 202365) | Sea-ice brine microbial communities from Beaufort Sea near Barrow, Alaska, United States - SI3L | ecosystem: Environmental > Aquatic > Marine > Coastal | place: USA: Alaska | collected 2017-05-06
GACCATCGTGAACCGCCAGATGATCGGCAGGTGCCTCCGCCAGATAAAACCACGTATCAAAACGCTTCGGCATCATGGTTGGCGTGACCCAGTGAGCGTAGGGCTGTAGCAGGTCACAGGCCAAGACCAGATCCTCCTTCACCAGGAAGTCATTTAAGCTGATCTCGTTTTTGACCAGCGCATCACGGTAGTGCTCAAGCGTTGTTAAACGTGCCCCTGAGACCAGCGTCGTGCTGCCGCTTTCACGGGCCAGCAGAATGCCGCACTCCTCAAAGGCCTCGCGAATTGCGCCTGCCTGCAGAGACAGAGCTACATCGTCAGCATCATCGACCCCGTGGCAGCGGTCTCGGACTTCGCTGTCGCCGGCATCGACTTTACCGCCGGGAAAGACCAGAGCCCCGGAGGCGAAATCAATTTGATGATGGCGAACCACCATAAACACTTCGGGCCCTGCCGGGCTATCGCGAAGCATTAGTATCGTTGCGGAAGGTACGGCTGAGGGAACTGCATCAGGTATATTCGACATTATTGACTGCCCTCCGCACTGATAAGCCACCGGTCGTCTTGCTTATTCAAGAGCAAGAACTTCCGAGTGACGTCATTGTAGCTGTCTGAGTTGTAGTTTTGTTCGAACGTGACCCGGGCCTCATCAGCGCCAATAATCTCAAAACTGTCATAGGCAACACTGATGCTGATATAGGCAGCGCGCCCGAGGCGTGTCTTGCGTTGGCCTTCCCACTGGCTGCGTGTAAGCGTGCCGGGTACATCAAATACTTCGCTATAGCTGTTCAGGTAGGCAGGTACGTCTTGCTTTGACCAGTGCGCGGCCCAGTTGTCGATGCTGGCTTGCAGCGCTAGCTGAACGGCATCATTAAGCTGTGTTACAGGTTGGTATAGCGGTGTTGTAGATTCAACTGGAGCAGTCATATCTGGCTCGGCAGCAGGTTTGAGTGCTTGTTCTGTCATTGGTTCTACTATTGGTTCTGCTGCGGCCACCAAAACTTCCATGGGCGCGTCGACCGACACGTCTACTAGCGCAGGTTCAGTACTGGCGACACTCTGGGCTGCCTGTAGTTGCTGCTCGCTGACGTCGGCCAACGGTGCCGCCATCTCATTAGGCCGCGTGGGGCTGCTAGTGCTGGCTTGTATGACATCGGCATCGATGTTCTCGGTGCCGGAAGCTTCTGGCAGGGGGTTCCCCACCAGCACATCATCGGTGAAATAGCCTGTATAGACAGTGCCAGTGGCAAGCACCATGGTCCCAGGACCATTGCGCAGATCATTTGTGAAGTGACCGACAAAGCGCGTGCCATCTTGCCAGAAGATCGTACCCTTACCATGACGTTTGCCGTCAGACACGCCGCCCACATAGCGTGTGCCGTCAGCCCAGACCAGAGTTCTGGTGCTGCTGTCATAGCCGGCATTAGGGATTGTGTTTGCTGCTGTCGTGGTCGCCACCATTAAGAGGCAGGTAGTGAGTAACAAAATCTTTTGCACGTAAGGTGCCCTATGTTGCTAGCCAAGAAGCCACGATGGTACCATCTCGTTGTTGCGGGTTGAAACGCTTGATGGGTTTCTTCGTGAGTTAAGTGGTTATATCAAATAAGCCAGCAGTGGTGGCGGCTAGCATGACCGGCGCGGGTTCTATGATCCAAGGGCCATCGTTGCTAATCAAAATCTCTGCTCGGTCATCGGGGCTGAGGCTAATGCTCCGGTCCCCGTCAAAGGCCAGAATGCCGGGACCTTGAATAATATGGGACACACCTAGCGCGATCCGCTGATAACGTTTAATCGGGATCTCGCCATACAACCCTGGCGACAGAGGTACGCGAACCCTCGTCACCGCCGGCTCGCCGCAGGTGACGCTGACGCCAAACGTGTCTTGGGCGCTGCAGGGCATCACGTAACCCCCGATAGGGGACATGCCAACGGACGCAGGATCAGCGCGGGTGAGAAAGACCTGCTGGATGTTTTCAGGGGCAAAGGGTAACAGGCTGCCCATCTGCTCATTCTGCAGCATCACCGCGTCGATCAAGGCCATGTCTTCAACGCCGCCATGGGCATGGCCACCGTTAACCTTGACATGGATTTGCTTACATCGATAACAATGCTCCTGGCTTGCTAACTGCTGACTACAGATCAAGCCAGCTGCCGCACCGGCAACTGATGCCTCGACCAGTTGCGGGAACACATTGTTAGTGCCCGTTGATAGTGGCATCAGGGTAGCGTCGGGCAGGGCCTGGGCGACAATCCGACTGGTGCCGTCTCCACCTAAAACGATAAACGTACGACATCCGGCGGCCCACATGGCCTCGGCCATGTGCGTCGTGTCGGCGGCAGAGTGGGTCAGGGGGAACGAGAGGATTTCTACTCGGTCACGCTCAATGAGGTTTTCGGTCGCCCGCTCGTTGATTCGAAACGGCTCGTTGGCGAGGAATATTCGCTCGACCCCATGATTGAGCGCGCCGAGGATTAAGCGGGTTACCTGTTGCTGCTTGTTCTGGTGGCTGTGGGTACTGGCTTTGGCCGTGACTCGGCGCACGTCCCTGCCCGACATGGGGTTGACGATAATGCCGAGATGACGCATTAGGCTTTGCGGGTAAAAACCCAATCGTGCTCTGAGGAAAAGTCTTCGTTGAAATGATAGCCGTCAGTGGTGAATTCTTTCATGGCATCGGGCGTGTTCAATCGATTCTGGATGATGTAGCTTGCCATCAGTCCGCGGGCCTTCTTTGCGTAGAAGCCCAGAATTTTGTAGGTGCCCTTGCTGTAGTCTTTGAACACTGGCGTAATGACCTGGCCGATGAGAGCCTTGGTACGCACCGACTTGAAATATTCGTTAGAAGCGAGGTTGATCACAGACTTGTTGCGATGTCCTGCCAGATCTGTATTCAATGCCTCGGTAATGGTGTCGCCCCAGAACCCATACAGATCTTTGTTCTCGCCGGTTGATACACGGCTACCCATTTCCAGACGATAAGGCTGGATAAGATCTAGCGGCTTAAGCACGCCATACAGACCAGAAAGAATACGCAGGCTTTTTTGAGCAAAGGTGAAGTCAGGCTGTGAATAGCTGTCGGCGTCAAGACCCACATAGACATCACCACGAAACGCCAGAATCGCCTGACGCGCATTGTCGGGTGTGAAGGGCAGTTGCCATTGCTCAAAGCGTTCGGCATTTAACTCGCCGAGCTTGGGACTAATACGCATCAGTTTTGATAAGTCAGCGGCAGATTGATCGCGCATGACATCGACCAGTTGCGCCGATTCCTTCAAAAAATCCGGCGTGGAGATATGGCTGGTGGCGAGCGGTCGCTCAAAATCAAGGGTTTTCGCGGGAGAGATTAACGTTAGCATGAACACATAAACAAATCAGGAAGTCGGGACAAGGATACTCGATTTGTGCGGTTCAGGCGAGCCTCAAAAGCGTGGTGAGGCATCCAGCCCCGCAATTAGACAACGACCTTGGGAAAGCGCACAATCAAGTTTTTTGGCGTCAGCGCGGGAGTCATCCCGAAGCACTGCTAGTGCGGGGAGTCGGTGGGATGAAAAATCCGTTAAAGCGATGGGATGTCTTTTTGACCCTGGTGCTGTTTCTGACCACGATCCCCGCTGAGCGCTACGAGTGGTTTTCGCTGCTCGAAGACCAAACGATTTCTTTCCGACATATTTTGCGCGCCAGCTTTGGCGATCCTGCGCTAACGTCTCTGCGTGATGAAATCATGATCGTCGCGCTCGATGAGCAGTTATATGAAGCCTACGGCAGCTTTCCGTTCCGACGTACCGACCTTGGCCAGATAGCAGGACGTCTGTCGCAGTTTGGTGCAAAGGTCGTCGCCCTCGACTTTTTGATGGATTTTCGCAGCTCCTACGGTGAAGACGAGCCCACGGCGGCGATGCTCGAAGAGGCCGGTAATGTGCTACTGGTGTCCTTCGCCATGTTTGACGGTGACAAGTTTTTGCGCCTAACTTACCCCACAGAAGTGCTGCGTGCGTCGAGTCGTTCGGGCTATTCTAATCTGCAGTCTACTAGCGCCTTGGGAGATAACCTGGCCCGCGTGCGGGTCTATGATGAGATCACGGGCAATGGTGATGGCTGGCCTTTTGCCTTGCAAATTTTGTCCATGTATTGGGATGCGGAACCTAAGCTCACAGGTGACCGGCTGACCATCGGAGACCATCTCGATGTGCCCGTTGACCAATTCGGCGATATTTATATCGATTTTCCGCGGCTTGATTCGGGTACCCAGTATCTTTTTCAGGGCCAGGCCGGTTTCTCTGCCGAGGAATTACTGGATCTTGATATGGACGCGCTCGAAGAAGACGAGATCTACGAATACCAGGCTATTTTCGCCGATAAGATTGTGCTAATTGGTGACACGTGGGAGGTGACGCACGATAAGTTCAACACGCCGTTGGGCCCAGCTTATGGGGTTGAAATTATTGCCGACGTGGTCAGTACCCTGTTAAACGGTGCGCCGCTGCGCCCGGCCAGTGTGCTGGTGGAATCGCTGGTGACGGCCGTGTTCCTGATTCTGTTGTTGGCGACGAGTGCGACAGGTGTGCTGGGCCTGCGCCTGCTGCTGATGATGATTATTTTCGTGGTCTACATGAGTGGCGCAAGTTTCGCATACGTCAGTCTCGGGTTAGTGTTGTCGATGAGCTATGCGTTGTTAGCGGGTTTTATGGCCATGGTGTTTGTCAGCCTGCGCCAGCACATGCTCACCGAGCAACGTCAGCTGAATATCATGGCCGACTCGGTCGAGAGCAATCGCATGCTGGGGCTGGCGTACCAGGGTCAGGGTCAGCTTGATGCGGCGTTTGACAAATTTCGCCACGGTCCCCTTGGGGATGCGGGCTATGAATTGTTATATAATCTTGGGCTCGATTTTGAACGCAAACGCCAATTCAACAAGGCCTTGGCATGCTATGAGGCGATCAGTCAAAATGAGTCTGGCTACCGTGACATCAGCAAGCGCAAGAAGCGCTGCCAGAGTGTCGATGAAGCGCTGATGAATGGTGGTGGCAGCGGTCCAGGATTATTGAGTAACACCCTAGTGACTGACGACGGTTCGGTAGAGAAACCGACGCTCGGTCGCTACCAGATCGACAAGGTGCTGGGCCAGGGCGCTATGGGCGTGGTGTACCTTGGGACAGATCCTAAGATCAATCGCGCCGTGGCCATTAAAACCTTGGGGCTGTCGAATGAGTTTAGTGGCGATGAACTGACCGAGGTCAAAGAGCGCTTCTTCCGCGAGGCAGAGTCTGCCGGGCGCCTGAATCACCCGAATATCGTCGCCATCTACGATGCCGGAGAAGAAACTGACCTGGCCTATATCGCTATGGAGTTACTCAAGGGTCGGGATCTGGACGATCACATTAAGGTTGATACACTATTACCGCTGGCCGAAATCATTGATCTGGGCATTGCTTGTGCTGAGGCCCTGGACTATGCGCACGAGCAGAAAGTGGTGCATCGTGATATCAAGCCCTCGAACATCATGTACGACCGTGAAAACCTGGTGCCTAAAATCACCGATTTTGGTATTGCCAGGATTACCGATTCCAGCAAGACCCGCACCGGGACGGTGCTAGGTACGCCGAACTATATGTCTCCGGAACAATGTATGGGTCAGAAAGTGGATGGTCGCTCGGACTTGTTTTCCCTGGGTGTCGTGCTCTACCAACTATGCTCCGGTAGCCTGCCCTTTAAAGGCGATTCGATGGCAACACTGATGTATGCGATCGTTCATGATGCCCCGGTGGATGTCAAGCGGGTGAGGCCTGATATTCCCGCCGCCTTGCGTAAAGTGATTCATAATGCGATGGGTAAGAAACCGGCTAAACGTTACCAAACCGGTAAAAAGCTTGCGGCTCACCTCCGGCTCTGTGCCGAGCGTCTGGCCGCAGAAAGGGGAGCTGATACGGAATGAGTTTGCACGGAAAGTTAGACATTGTATGTCAGACTGATGTCGGTCAGGTGCGTGATCACAACGAGGATTTTGTGCGTTTTGATTGTCATGCGGGCGTCGCGGTGCTGGCTGACGGTATGGGTGGAATGAATGCCGGGGAGGTCGCCAGCTCCATGACCGTGTTGTTGCTGATGGATTTGTTGGTTGCGTTTAGTCGCGGTGATGAGTCGCTTGTTGTTGAAATAGAAGAGGGTGAATTAGAAGAGGGTGAAGCCCAGCCACTGCCTGTTAGGATCGTCAAGCGCGCGATCGAGAAAGCCAATCGTTCTGTTTTTCATGTCTCCAAGACCCAGCCCCAGTGTGCTGGCATGGGGACAACCGTGATCGCCAGCCTATTCTACGACAACAAGATGGCCGTTGGGCATCTGGGTGATTCCAGAGTCTATCGGCTCCGTGATCAGCATCTCGAGCAGGTGACCCAAGATCACAGTCTGGTGCAAGAGCTGCTGGACAAGGGGCTGGTGACGGCGGCGGAGGCACGGGTGTCGAGCAAGAAGAACGTGGTGACCCGCGCGCTGGGTGTCGCGCCTAAGGTTGAGGTTGAGGTGCACGAGCACCATACCCTGCCTGGTGACGTTTATTTGTTGTGCTCTGACGGCTTGACTGATTTAGTGACTGACGAGAACATTGAGGCGAGTTTGCTGGAATTGGGGGGTAATCTGAACGTCGCTGTTAGCCATCTTATAAATCTCGCTAACGCGAGTGGTGGTAAGGACAATATTTCGGTTATTCTCGTCCGAGTGAAAAAGCCGTATCCTCAGCAGGTAGGTGTGTTAGAAAAAATGATTAGTTGGTTTGAGTAAATGCACGCCTATACCGCGCAGGCTTGGAACACGCACTTATGGCCCTGAGAATAGTTGTCCTGAAAGATACCAAGCCGCAGGGTGAGTTTATCTTTGATCAACCGCTGGTGACCATTGGTCGGCATGGTGATTCGGATATATCCATCAAAGACCCCGCTGTTAGCGGTGCCCATGCGCGCATCGAGCGTGTTGCAGATGGCTACCAGATCAGAGATCTGGGCAGCACGAATGGCGTGTCAGTGGGTGGTCGACGGGTCGAGCAACATAATTTGAAGCATAATGACCTACTCACCATTGGCGAGCATCTGTTGCACGTTATGCTCTCGTTAAAAGCCTCGTCAAAAGCCTCGTCGAAGATAATTCCAAAGGAATTGCCAACGGATTTATCGACGGGCGTGTCTGCGGTTTTGGCGCCCGTTGATTATGCGTCGGCCTACCTGCTCGTGGTCAAAGGTGGTCAGTCGGGCCAGCGTATAGTCCTGCAGTCTGGTCTGACCAGCGTTGGCGAGCCCGGCGTTCAAGTGGCGGCGATATCGAAGCGATCCCAGGGGCATTTTATTATTCATGTTGATGGCGGCAAGGACAAAGCTCAGGTGCCTGTTGTCAACGGTGAGCCGACAGGATTTAAGTCCCGCAAGCTAGAGTTTGGAGATATTATCGAGGTTGCTGGGGTTCGGATGGAGTACAGATCGTAGTCAATGTGCTGGTGATGAACTGATAAAGTCGCTGCCTCATAAATAATTATCCTCCAAGTCAGACCAGATGCTGCTCAGCGCCGACAAACGGTCTTCAGCCAAAACTCCGTGAAGCGTAACGTGGCGGAATCTGTTAAACTGACTAGTCTACTAAAGAGCGTGGCGCGTTTCGCACTCGCATGGTTGCTGGGGAAGGTTCAAGTATGTTTTCTATCGCTAATCGGTGAAAATGTACTGACCAGCCCGAGTGTCCTTGCCTGTAAACAGTTTTGATGGAGAACATAGTATGAATCTACAACGTATAGGTCTGTTGGCACTTGTCGGCACAGTAATATCAGCCTTCGCGGGTATAGCGAATGCGGGTGCCCCCGTCGCCAAATTGGTCCAGATCAAGGGTGATGTTGAATATTCCCGAAATGGCACCAGCTGGAAGCCCGTTACTCGTACCAAGTATTTGTTCGAAGGCTACATGATTAAAACTGGAGCAAATGGCTCAGGTAAAATTATTAATCAGTCAACGGGCATGACCCGTGATCTGGGTGCCGCGACTAAAATTTCAGTGCTCGCTGACGCTGTTGAGTTGGTTGATGGCAACCTGACCAAGCCTAAGAAGGACAGCGGTAGTATTTTTGTAGGTTTAGCTAATAAATTCGCGACGGCGCAGCGCTATACAACAGTACGCCGTTCGGTGACTAAGGCCTCAGATGGCGAGTGTGACAGCAAGGTCAGAACTATCCGCGCAGTGTCCGTCTCAGCTGCTTATCCTGAGCTGGTCTGGCGCAATGCTTGTCCTGAGTACTCGTACCGTATTGTCATCGACGGTGAATCCCATGATGTTGCGGCCCAGTCCACGTCTGAGATGATTCGCTATACGGTCAGCGATGCGACAGTGGGTGAACATAGCTACCATGTCGAAGTTCTAGATAAAGACGGCACTGTCTACATTCCCCGGGGCGAGTCTACATTTGTCTGGCTTGATAACACGGCTGAGAAAGCTCTGATGTCGAGTGTCGGCGATGTACAGGACGATGTGTTTATGGTTGCCAGTGTGCTCGAAGAGCAAAAGATGTTTGTTGCGGCGATGGACAGATACCGCCTATATTTCAATGAGAACCCTGATGACAACGATATGCGCCCCTTATTGATCCAGTCTTATCAGGATCTTAAGTTGAGTAATCTGCGGGAGAGCGAGGCACGCATGTACAATGCGTCCAAGGAAGACAATTATTGATCAAGCCGTTGATAAATCAGTCTGGTCAATCAGTCGCCTGCGAGTTATAGGCGACTGGCATAGATGATTTGTGCCCGCGGGGATCTTAACGGATACTCGTGGGTTTTTTGTTTCGGCAAGCCGTTTTTGTTAGCAGAAGAGCATGACTATGGGTAGTAAGATTCGGTACGATTTTCTCGGTATATTAATAATTTTCATGTTCGCGGGAATCTTTGAATACAAGGAAAGCTTTTCCTTGTTGGAAGACGAGACCTTGTCTTACCGACACCTGTTGCGCAGCTACTATGCTGACCCAGCGGAAACGGCGCCGGTCGACGACGTCGTGATTGTTTACACCGATGAAGCGTTTTACGAAGACTACGACATGTTCCCCTTACGGCGGGTTGATTTATCCACGCTCATCGTCAGGCTGCGGCGGATGGGTGCAAAGGTCATCGGCGTCGATATGTTGCTTGATTTTAAAAGTGCTTATGGCGAGGACCCGTCATTGGAAGCCGCCTTCGAGGAAGCCGGCAATGTCTTGCTGGTGTCCCAGGCAAAAATTGGTACAGACGGTTATCAGGGCATGAATCTGGCGATCGAGCGGTTCAATAAATCTACCACGCACGGTTATACGAATATTGCTGCCAACAGCGCAATTTCCGAGAGCATTGTGCGCCTGCGAGTGTTTGACGATATTGCGGCGATGGGAGAATGGCCCTATGCGGTGCGCGCCGTGGCCGACCTGTTGGATGTCGAACCGACGCTAGACGCAGGTATCTTGACGATTGGTGATCTTGTTGTTCCCCTCGATCAGTTTGGTGATTTGTACATTGATTACCCGCGTCTGCCGTCTAATGGTGCCGGCGGCGTAGCACGCCTGCATGATGTGATCGGCTTACCTGCCTCCGAGATATTGTTTCTGGATGAGGAGGAACTCGAAGAGCTCAGTTTTCTGGTGGAGGGCAAGATCGTGCTGATAGGGGAGGTCGCTGAGGTCGCCCACGATGAATTTGAAACGCCAGTGGGTAACGTCTACGGGGTATCGATTATTGCCAATTCTATTAGCACGCTGTTGAAGCAGGCTCCCCTGCAGCCGGCAGCGGCATGGCTTGAGGGGGTGGTTTTGTTAGTGATGATGCTATCGCTGCTGTTGACCCGGTCAATGGACAAGCCTTTGTCACGTAATCTGGTGAGTCTGGCTATTGTCGGTATTTTCTTGTTTGCCACGAGTGCAGCTTATCTCTCGTGGGGGCTTATTTTGTCTGTGAGTTATGGTCTGATTGCGGCGTTGCTATCAATCATCATCATCAACGCCCGCTATTACTTGGCGGAGATGGGTCAGAAAGCCCTAATCCGTGATGCCTTTGGCCAGTATCTGTCACCGAAAGTGGTGGCTGATCTTGTTAAGGACCCAAGTAAGTTATCCCTGGGTGGTGAAGAGCGTGAGATGACGGCGTTCTTTTCGGATATCGCCGGCTTTTCCAGTTTCTCTGAGAAGATGACGCCGACAGAGTTAGTTAATGCCCTGAATGACTACCTGACCGATATGTGCAAGATCATTGTCGATTACGAGGGTACCGTCGACAAGTTTGAAGGTGACGCCATTATCGCCTTCTGGGG